>Ga0116151_10000610_pt1 | contig 32919 bp, 30 predicted proteins | sample AD_UKC117_MetaG_FD_89893 | JGI IMG/M metagenome (GOLD analysis project Ga0116151, IMG submission 89893) | Active sludge microbial communities of municipal wastewater-treating anaerobic digesters from Hong Kong - AD_UKC117_MetaG | ecosystem: Engineered > Bioreactor > Anaerobic > Digestate... | reverse complement strand
GGTTTCCTGCACGTACCGCCCCACCTCGCGAATCATGTGCAGCAGGTGGATTGGGCAGTTGGCCGCGCGCAGTTCGGCCGTAATCACGTCAAAGATAGGCGGCGCGTGGGCCGTGTTGCAGGGAATGCCGGCCACCTGCGCGCCCATCGCCGCCAGCTTTTGCAGTTGGCGGGCCAGCGCATAAGCCGGATTTTCCGCCACTTCGCCCAGTAAATACTCGGTGCGGTCCAGAATTTCGTCCGGCTGGGACAGGCTGTAGATGGGCAGGTGGTCCTGGTCTTTGCTGGCCGGGGTTTCCGCCAGAATCTTGCCCAGCAAATCCAGCCCGGCAAACGGTCCCACCCCGGCCACGATGCCAATCGGTTTATCTGTCACCATTTTCTTGTCTCACAGGTAATACGGAATGATGCGGGATACGTGATGGACGAAATCTCACGCCTCACGGATCATGCATCACGCTAAAGGTTTCTTTCGCCGGAGTCAAACGCCTTCCACCTTTTTCGCCAATTGGAGATTTGTCACTTCGTAGCCAGCTTTTTCGTACAGGGCGCGGGCGGCGTGATTATGGCCAAATACGTGCAGGGCAATCTGGCCGATGCCCATTTCCCGCGCTTTGTCTTCCAGGGCGCGCAGAGCGAGACGGCCGTATCCCCGCCGCCGGTATGGTTCGTCGATGACAAAGTCGTAGATGAACGCAGTAGGCGGCCGGCGCTGCTCGTTAACGGCCAACCAGAGCAGCCCCACCTTTTCGCCCAATTCCTCCGCATAAATTCCCAGCCAATACTGCCCCGGCGTGGCCAATCCTTGCGGCAAAAGCTGCTGAATTTGCTGCGCCGCTTTTTCCTCGGCTTCCTCCGCCGGCCAGTTTCCGGCGGCCACATGCTCTTGGGCATATTCAGGGATCAACAAGGCCAGATGCGCCTGAAAATCATCTTCGCTCAACGGGTTTAACTGGATCATACGTCACCTATGGTTTCGGCTAAAAATTGCACCATTTGCTGCCACGCTTCGCCGGCCGGGCCGGGTTGGTTGTAATTGTCTTCTTTCACAAACGCATGGCCCACGCCCTCGTAAATGGTGATGGTAGCCGGCGCGCCCAGACTGTTCAGGGCTGTTTCAAAGGCCTGGACCTCACTTACCGGGATTTGGGCATCCTCCGCGCCAAAAATCCCCAGCAGCGGCTGATCCTGGATGGGCCGCAGCGCCGCCGGGTCTGTTACCAGCGAACCGTACAAGATGATGGTGGCCGCCAGGTTCTCCGGCTGGCGCAGGCTGATTTGCAGCGACTGCTCACCGCCAAAACAAAAGCCCAACGAAGCCACCCGCGCCGCATCCACCGCCGGCAGCGCCTGCAAATAGGCCAGCCCGGCGTCTAAATCGGCATGGATTTCAGCCTCGGGGGTGGTCAGGCGCAGGAAAAGGGCGCGCGGAACCTGGGTGGCCAGCTTCCCTCGATACGCGTCGGGCACCAGGACGACGTAGCCCTCGGCGGCCATGGCATCGGCCAGCTCGGTGATGCCTTCGTTTAGCCCCCACCATTCATGCAGCATCAGCACCGCCGGGAATGGCCCCTCGCCAGGCGGCTGTGCCAGATAGCCGATTAACTCTGTGCCGTCCGCGCCGGTGTAGGTGACGTTGGTAAAATCGGCCGTTTGCGGCCCGAAGACGGCATCAAAAACCACCACCCCGGCCACAATCAACGCGCCTAACAAAAGCAGCCCCACCAATGCCCCAACAATTCGTCCAACCCATTTCATAAAAATGTTGCCTCCAGCTAATTGCGTATCTCGATTGAATCTGTCCAGACCCTCAGGGTTTTTCAAACCCTGAGGGTCTGCCAGAAAACCCGTTGCCACAATAATCTTATTAAAATTCTTCGCGAACCAGGTCCAGCATATCGCCGATGACCCCCGCAGCGGTCATCTCCACACCGGCGCCTTTGCCGCAAATCATCAATGGGTCATCGTCGTAGCGGCCGGTGCGGAAGCTGATAAATTTGAGGTTGGCCAGGGCGCTGCCGGCCGGCACGGCCGTTAACCCCACCACCCCCTTCCCTTCGCGCACCTGCGCCAGATAGCGCAACACCTGGCCATTGGCCTGCGCTGCGGCCACACGCCGGCCCATTTCCTCGTCCAGCCCACTCACCTGGGCCATAAACTCTGGCACGCTCAGTTTGGCCAGCTCCGGCGTAAAGAGCGATTCGACGGCGATGTCGCCGCTTTCCAGCGGCCAACCCGCCATCCGCCCCAAAATCATCACTTTCCGCATGACATCCAGGCCGCCCAGGTCTTCGCGGGGGTCGGGTTCGGTATAGCCGCGGGCTTTGGCCTCGGCCACGGCCGTGGAAAAAGCCACACCCTGGTCCAACTGCTGGCAAATAAAACCCAGCGTGCCGCTGAGCTGCCCCTGAATTTCATAGATGGGGTCGTTGGTGTCCAACAGGTAGCGCAAGGTGGCGATCACCGGCTGGCCGCCGCCCACGGTCGACTCGTGGCGGACGCGCGGGTGATGGAAGTAACGCTGCGCCGTCGCCCAGGGACCGGCAAACGCCTTTTTGTTCGCCAGAACCAGACCATAACCCAGCTCCAGGGCACGGTCCAGGGCAGGTTCCAGGCCAGACACGGCCGTTACGTCCACCACAATCACCTGCTCCAGCCCGGATTCGGCCAGCAGGTTGAGGATATCCAGATTAGACGGCCGTGTCGCCCCTACCGGCTGGCCCTCGGCTTTGCGCTGCACGACGGCCGTCAGCTGCGCATCCCTCAGGCCGCCCGGCTGGTGCTGCCAGGTCTGGCTGTCGCAGACGGCCGTGACGTCGAACTGGACTTGATTGCGGGCGGCGGTGACGGCACGGCCGTCGACAATCTGCCGCAGCACCGCCGACCCCACGCCGCCGGCGCCAAAGAGGATAACGGGAATGTGTTTCATGGAGCCTCCGAAGAAAAAGAGATTCGAGATTGGAGACGAGAGATTGGAGATTGCCAATTTTCAGTCTCCAGTCTCCAGTTCCTTCTACGCCAATCTTACCCCAAAAAGCGAAAGACCCCATCCGGGGATGGGGCCTTTCTTGCACCGTAGCACTACTTATCTCGAACGAGGAGGCAGTGCTACGGTGCGACTAGCTAAATAACTATCCATAAGCACCACCTCCTTGTCATTAGGATGGCGGCGCAGCTTACGCTGCAAATAAATGTTAAATGATGGGGGCATTATGGCATAGTTGCCAGGCGCTGTCAACCGCCTTTCTGACCACATGAGAAATTCCTCACGGTTCCCCAGGGGTAACGGCCGTATCCCGGGAAACCGTCCCAACCCGCCTGGGCCAATGTCCCGGCCGATTTCCCGCGCCTGATGGGCGTCTGCCTCATGACAGCCCGGCGCGGCCCGGTGTACAGTAAAAGCATCACGGTTAGCGTCTCACCCGCCAACCGAAGGAAGCAACTATGCACGAAAAAATATTTCTCGCTGTTGATAGTCAAAACCTGACCCGCGCCCACTGCGAGGCAAACGGCCGTTGGTCCGTGCAGGCATCTTTGGCAGACCACAACGTGTGCTGCCTGGCCGCCGATCCGCAAAACCGGCAGGTCGTCTACGCCGGGACAAACGGCCGTGGTCTCTTTCGCTCCCCAGACGGCGGGCTGACCTGGCAGCCCGCCGGGCTGGCGGGGCAGATTGTGAAAGCGCTGGCCGTCAGCCCCCACGACGCCAACGTGATCTACGCCGGGACGAAACCGGCGGCCTTGTTCATGTCCCGCGACGGCGGGCATAGCTGGGCAGAACTGGAAGGATTTCGCCGCATTCGCGGCCGCCGCCTCTGGTTCTCGCCGGCAGAACCGCCCGATTGGCGCGCCTACGTGCAAGCCATCGCCATTTCCCCCGCCAGCCCGGACGTGATTCTGGCGGGCATTGAGTTTGGCGCGGTGGTACGCAGCGCCGACGGCGGCCAAAGCTGGTCGAACCACGTGCGCGGCACGCTGCGCGACTGCCACGACCTGAAATTTCACGCCCGCAGCAGCGATTGGATATACGAAGCGGGCGGCGGCGGCGCTGCGGTGGGCCGGGACAACGGCCGTGCCTGGCGCAAAGCCAATCATGGTCTGGCCAAACGGTATGGCGTCGCCTGCGCCGCCGACCCTGAGCACCCGGAAATCTGGTATACGGCCGTTGGCCCCAGCCCGGCCAAATCCTACGGCGAACAGGCCGAAGCCTACCTCTACCGGGCCGCCGGCGGCGCCGACTGGCAGCCGATTGGCTGGCAACCGCATCCCTTGCCGCAAATGCCCATCGTCCTGGCCACCGATCCTGATGCCCCCGGCCACCTGTACGCCGGGCTGCTCTATGGCGACGTCTGGCACTCCGCCGATTACGGCGACACCTGGCAGAAAATGCCCTTTAGCCTGGGCCGCATCTGGCGGTCCATGATTGTCTTGTAAGGTTTACATCATCCAGAAACCAATCGATGGATTTCCGTCCAGGAGATGATTTTGTAAACCGCAAAAGGTTTTGGGAATTAGACCCGAAGGGTTTGGCATCAATTGAGTCGAGCATCCTCGGTTTCAAACCCTTCGGGTCTTCTGAAAACTTTCTCCTGATCACTTTGTAAACCGCAAAAGGTTTTGGGAATTAGACCCGAAGGGTTTTGTATCAGTTGAGTCGAGCATCTTCGGTTTCAAACCCATCGGGTCTTCTGAAAACTTTCTCCTGATCAATTTATGGAAAAGAGCATGAACGAAAAGAAAAAGGTACTTGTATTCGGCGCGACCGGCAACGTTGGCGGGGCCGCGGCGCGCGAGCTGCTGCGCCGCGGCTGGCAGGTGCGGGCGGTCTCGCGCAATCCTCAAAACGACAAGGCGCAGGCGCTGCAGGCTTTGGGCGCAGAGGTTGTGCCGGGCGATATGGAGGACCCCGCCTCATTAACGGCCGTGTTCCAGGGCATGACGCGGATCTTCAGCGTGCAAAACTGGACCACCAGCGGGGTGGACGGCGAAATTCGCCAGGGTAAACTGGTCGCCGACGCGGCCAAAGCCGCCGGCGTAACGCACCTGGTCTACGGTTCAGCCGGAGTGGGCGAGCCAGATACCGGCGTGCCGCATTTTGACTGCAAGCTGGTTGTGGAAGGTTACATGCGAGAGGGATTGGGGCTGCCGGTCACGGTGGTGCGCCCCGGCCCGTTTATGGAACTGCTGACGGATAAAGCGTTTTTCCCGCCGCTGGCCGCCTGGGGCGTGATGCCCAAAATTGTGGGCTGGGAAACGCCGCTGCCGTGGACGGCCGTTGCCGACATCGGCGTCGCCATCGCCAACGTGTTCGAAAACCCCGGCCAATGGATTGGCCGTGACCTCGACCTGCTCAGCGATGTGGCCAGCATGCGAGAGTGCCAACACATCTTCAAGACCGCAACCGGCAAAAAGCCGCTCGGTTTGCCGCTGCCGGTGGGCGTTTTCAACAAAATGGCCGGGCCGGAAATGGTGGACATGTGGCGCTGGCTGGCGGATTACCTGGCGGCCCGCGACAGCAGTGGGATGCACGCCATCGTGGCCGCTTCGCGAGAAGTCTGTCCTAATTTGCACAGCGTGGCCGACTGGCTGACGCTGTCGCGCAACGGGCAGGGTGCATGATGGGAACAGGCAGGAGAAACGGCCGTTTCGCTTTCTACGGCGCGCTCGCCGGGGTGGTCTCCACGCTGGTTTTCACCATCATCCACCACATCTTCATCAGCAGCATCTGGTTGATGCTGCTGCCGATGCTGGCGGCCGGGGCGGCCTGCGGCGCGCTGATCAGTTGGAGCTATGGCCTGGTGGCAGCCGCGCCTTCCCGGCGCGGCTGGTTGATCTACAACCTGGTTTACGTGCTCTCTTTCGGCTTGTTGGGGGTGCTGTCGGTGCTGCTCTTCGAGCCGGTGACCACCATGGCCGCGGTAGTAACCCTCAACGGCCCGCCGACGGCGCTCATTGACCAGGCCATGCCGCTGACCATCGGCTTTACCCTGGGCCTGGCCGGGCTGATTGCGCTTCTCTACGGCCGCAGCCCGGCTAAATTCGCCGTCATTCTGCTGACTTGTGTGGTGTTGGTGGCCTTGCTGGGGCTGAATGTGTCGGTCATCGGGCTGGTGGAAATTCCCAACAGCGCCCTATTTGTGGTGGCCGAACTGTTTGGGCTGATTGTGGCGCTGAACGTAGTTTATACGGCCGTCTTCGCCATCCTTGTCTGGCAATGGCCGGCGCGGGGCATCGTTTTCCCAAAGCTGGGGTAAAATATGGCCATGGTGGAAGAATCCCAGCCGATCGCGAGTCAGGAAATGCGCATGGCCGTGACGGCCGTTCCCCGTCTCTCCGGCAATTGGCTCAAAATCGGGCGGGCGGCCTGGGTTATCCTGGCTGCGCTCGCCCTGCTCATCCTCATCACCTCGCTGCCCGGCTACGCGCGGATCTTTAGCGGCGAGCTGGCCCACATCGCGGCCGAAGACCAGAATCGGGTAACGGCCGTGTTTGCCATCCTGTCCGGCATGGCCTCCCTGGCCTCGGCGCTGCTCTCTTTGGGATTGGCGACCGTCTTCTTCCAGCGCCGCTTTCGCGAAACGGTGGCCGCCGCGCTCGCTTTTTACCTCCTGTTCTACGCCATCGTCATGTCCGGGCCATTGGAGATGTGGAGCATCAACTGGCTGGGCAACGACACGCTGGCGCTGCGGCTGCAAGGGCTGCTGCTGGCCGTGCCCACCATCATGCTGCTGGCGATGTTTCCCAACGGCCGTTTTGTCCCACCCTGGTCGCGCTGGCTGCTGCCCCTTACCATTCCCTGGAGCTTCGGCTTATTTTTGCTGCCGGCGGCTGATTTCGCCGCCGCCAGTCCCGCGCTGATCGCCTTCCTGGCGCTGGGATTGATCGGCCTCTTTGCCGCCGGGTTTGCCGCCCAGGTAATCCGCTACCGCCGCGTCGCCTCGGCCACCGAGCGGCAGCAAATGAAATGGGTAATTTTCGGTTTTGCCCTGTGGCTGGGCTACATACTGCTCTCCACCCTGCCCTATTTTTTTCTCACCAACCTGCCGGCAGGCACGCCGGCCCCCTGGTGGGGAGCGGTGAGCGTGTTAGGCTGGTTCCTGGCCTTAAATATCGTGCCTGTTTCTTTGACAATCGCCGTCGCCCGGTACCGGTTGTGGGACATCGACATTCTGATCAATCGCACGCTGGTGTATGGGGTGCTAACGGCCGTGATCATCGGCTTTTACGCTCTGGTCGTTGGCGGCCTGAGCGCTTTTTTCCAAACACAAACCAACTGGTTCATTGCCCTGGTGGCCACGGGCCTGACGGCCGTGCTGTTCCAATTCCTGCGCGACCGCTGGCAGCGCCGCGTCAACCATCTGCTCTACGGCCACCGCGACGAGCCGCTGGAAGTGCTGGCGCGGCTGGGGCAGCGCCTGGAAGACGCCCTGGCTCCGGAACAAGTGCTGCCCACCGTCGTGGAAACCATCGCCCAAACCCTCAAACTGCCATATGTGGGCATTACCGTCCCGCCTGATCATCTCATCGCCGCCTTTGGCATCCCTTCGGCCAACGTGCGGCGCTTTGCCCTGATTTACCAGGGGGCGGCCATTGGTTCCCTGCTGGCCGCGCCGCGTTCGGCGGAGGAGCGGTTTACGCCGGCGGAAGAACGCCTGCTGCAAAATGTGGCCCGGCAGGCGGGCACGGCCGTTCACACCCTCCAGCTCACCGCCGATTTGCAGCACGCCCGCCAGCAAATCGTGTCCAGCCGCGAGGAGGAGCGCCGCCGCCTGCGCCGCGATCTGCACGACGGGTTAGGCCCGTCGTTGGCCGCCGCCCTGCTTAAAATCGGGTCGGCGCGGTCCCTGCTGCCCACCCGCCCCGACCTCACCGACCGGCTCCTGGCCGAGATGGAAACCGACATGGATACGACGCTGGCCGACGTGCGCCGCATCGTCTACGATTTGCGCCCGCCGGCGCTGGACCAATGGGGCCTGGTGGGCGCTCTGCGGGCCTACGCCGAAACCTGCGAAAGCGACACGCTGACCGTGCGCGTCGACGCGCCGGCGGCCCTGCCGCCGCTGTCCGCCGCCGTCGAGGTAGCCGCCTACCACATTGGCCGCGAGGGATTGACGAACGTGGTGCGCCACGCCCAGGCGCAGCACTGCACGTTGAAATTGTGGGTGGAAGAAGTGGAAAACGGCCGTCTCCACCTCACCCTCCACGATGACGGCGCAGGCATTGCCCCAGACGCCCGCGCCGGCGTCGGTCTGGCGGCCATGCGCGAACGCGCCGCCGAATTAGGCGGGTCATGTCGAATTGAAGGGCAACTAGGGCAAGGGACAACGGTAACGGCCGTACTGCCCCTGCACATAGAAGGCAAGGTATATGGCAACCCAACCGCATGAACGCAAACGGCAAGATGGCAGCCGCCTGATCATTCGCCAATCAAGCGCGGACACCCAGGGGGAACTGCTGCAGATGGAAGCGGTTTATCCGCCCAACTCGCCGCAGCCGCCCGATCACACCCATCCTTACCAGGAGGAACAGTTCCAGGTGCTGCAGGGATCGTTTCGCGCCGATATTGGCGGCGTGACGCACACCTACACCGCCGGGGAAACGTTCACCGTCCCCGCTAATACGCCCCACTGGATGCACAACATCAGCCACGAAGAGGGACGCCTGCTGTGGCAGGTACGACCGGCGCTGCAAACCCAGGCCTTCCTCGAAACCATGTGGGGCCTGGCGGCAGATGGCCAAACCAACGCCAATGGGGTGCCCAATTTGTTGCAGTTGGCGGTCATCCTGCACACCTATGCCAACGAGTTCCGCCCCTCCAAGCCACCCTACCTGGTTCAGCGCATTCTGTTCGGCATCCTGGCGCCCCTTGGCAGCCTGCTGGGCTACCGGGCCCGGTACGAGAAGTACAGCGGTAAGGAGTGACAGCCCAATGGACACCATTCGCGTTTTAATCGTTGATGATCACCAGCTTTTCCGCGACGGTCTGCGGGCGCTGCTGTTGGCTGCGCCGGATACCGAGGTTGTGGGCGAAGCCGCCACCGGCGCGGAGGCGCTGCGCCTGGCCGCCGAAACGCAGCCTGACGTGATTTTGATGGACATCCAGATGCCCGACCTGGACGGCATCGAGGCGACGCGGCAGATTGTGGCCGCCAATCCGCAAGTGGGCGTGCTGATGGTGACCATGTTTGAAGACAACCAATCGGTGTTTGCCGCCATGCGAGCCGGAGCACGAGGCTACGTGCTGAAAGGGGCGCGCCACGACGACATGCTGCGGGCGATTCGCGCCGTGGGCAGCGGCGAGGCCATCTTCAGCCCGGCCATTGCCGCCCGCCTGATGGATTTTTTTGCTCACGGCCGTGCCGCTGCCCAACCCATCGCCCATCCCGAAGAAACCTTTGCCGATCTCACCGACCGCGAGCGCGAAATTCTGGCTCTGATTGCCCAGGGGCAGCCCAACGCCGCCATCGCGGAGGCATTGACCATCAGCATCAAGACGGTGCGCAACCACGTCTCCAACATCTTCAGCAAGCTGCAAGTAGCCGACCGGGCGCAGGCGGCTATTCGTGCCCGCGAAGCCGGTCTGGGCTAAGAGAGGCAATCGCGCACCAACCGGCGTGGTAGTTTGGGAGTCTGATTTTGTTACGGCCGTTTTTCCGTTAAAATACGCCCATGAACAAAGCAAATTGGCAAACCGTAAAAGAATATCAGGACATCACCTACAAAAAGTCAGACGGCGTAGCCCGCATCGCCTTTAACCGGCCCAACGTGCGCAACGCCTTCCGCCCTAAAACCGTTGGCGAACTCTTCGAGGCCTTCCTCGACGCCCGCGAGGACACATCTATCGGCGTGGTGCTGCTCTCGGCCGAAGGGCCGTCTACCAAGGACGGCGTCTATGCCTTTTGCAGCGGCGGCGACCAGAACACGCGCGGCCACCAGGGTTACGTCGACGAAGAAGGCATGCCCCGCCTCAACATCCTGGAAGTCCAGCGGCTGATTCGCTTTATGCCCAAGGTGGTCATCGCCGTGGTGCCCGGTTGGGCCGTGGGCGGCGGCCACAGCCTGCACGTCGTTTGCGACCTGACCCTGGCCAGCAAAGAGCATGCCATCTTCAAGCAAACCGACGCCGACGTGACCAGCTTCGACGGCGGCTATGGCTCGGCCTATCTGGCCAAGATGGTCGGGCAGAAGCGCGCCCGCGAAATCTTCTTCCTCGGCCGCAGCTACTCGGCGCAAGAGGCGTATGAAATGGGCATGGTCAACGCCGTCATCCCCCACGACGAACTGGAAGATACCGCCTACCAGTGGGCGCAAGAAATCCTGGCCAAGTCCCCTACCTCCATTAAAATGATCAAGTTCGCCATGAATCTGACCGACGACGGCATGGTGGGGCAGCAAATTTTCGCCGGAGAAGCCACCCGCCTGGCTTACATGACCGACGAGGCCAAAGAAGGCCGCAACGCCTTCCTGGAAAAGCGCAAACCGAATTTCAAAGACATCAAGTGGATTCCGTAGCCGGCACTATCTGGCAGAGGGCGACAAATCATGATCGACATTCAGGTGGCTGATCGCTGGCGAGCAGACCATCCCGGCGCGCACCTTGGCATTCTCTTGGTCGGCCAGGTGGATAATACCCAGCCCTCCGCGGCCCTGGATGCCCACAAAGCAGCACTGACCGCCGATTTGCGAGCGCGCTATGCCGGCTGGTCGCGGGCCGACCTGCTGACGCTGCCGGCGCTGCAAATTTATCGCCAGTATTACAAAAAGTTCAAGAAAACGTATCACGTTCAACTTCAGTTGGAATCGGTGGTGCAGCGGGGCCGCGATCTGTCGTCGGTGAATCCCCTGGTGGATGCGGCCTTTGCCGCCGAACTGGACACACTGATTCTGACGGCCAGCCACGACGCGGATCGGCTGGAGCCGCCGCTCAGCATCGACAGCCTGGGGGATGGGGAATCGTTTGTGGCTATGGGCGGGCAAGAACAGCCGCTCAAGGCGGGGGACATGGCCATGCGAGACGCGGCCGGAGTGATCTGCACCATCATTTACGGCCAGGACGGCCGTTCGCCGATTACGCCGGCGACGCGGCGGGCGTTGTACGTGGCGTATGTGCCGGCAGGGATCGAGGAAACGGCCGTTACCCACCACCTCCAAACGATCGAGCGTAACATCCGGCTGTTTGCGCCAACGGCCGTCACCGAACTGCGGCAGGTGTATACGGCCGTCTAACCCCTGACCGCCAGCTTAAAAGCTGTTGCCTTGCGCCAATCTCGCATTATAATCAACATATCAATTACGCCATGCGCCAGCCGCCGCCCCTTGCGGCGCGCCGCCCGCCTGGCCGCCACACCGAGGGAGACATGCCATGCGCTTAGGAAAAGACCTGACCGGAAAACCGATTATCAGCATTACTGACGGCCGTCTCGTCGGTTATGCCAAAGACGTGTACATCAACCAGGACCTCTACTGGATCACCGGTGTCTTCACCGGCTCCGAGGGCCTCATCAGCCGCAAATCCAAGCTAATCGAGCGCGACGACGTGGTCGTGTTTGGCATCGACGCCATCCTGGTGAAAAACGCCGACGTCGAAACCCACAACAAAGAGCTGGACGAAGCCGACAAATGGCTGCGCCTGGAAAAACTACGCGGCCGTGGCGTCGATACCCCCGGCGGCACCAAAGTCGGCACGATCGGAGACATCATCATCGGTGAAGAAGGGGAAATTACCGGCTTCGCCCTTTCCCGCGTCTTCGTCGAAGGCCCGGTCGCCGACAAAGGCACGCTGCCCCGCAGCGCCGTTATCGACACCGGCCAGGTGGACGGTCTCATGACCATCGACCTGGTTAAAGTAGAGCAATATCTCCGCGACGCCGACGCCGCCGAGCAGGAGCAAGACGAATAGCCCCGGCAAATGGGGGGAGCGCCATTTAAAATCGTTCATTATATCTGGAGGCAGGGAGCCGCGGCCACGCAACCTGAACCCGGAGAGCACAAGTCACATAAGGAGAATAATTGGCAATGAGTTTAAACGATGGTATTAGCTTTGGCCTCACCGAGGAACAGCGTGAAATTCAATTGTTAGCCCGCAATTTCGCCAAGAATGAAATTGCCCCCCAGGCAGAGCACTACGACAAAACGCACGAATATCCCTGGCCGGTCGTGAAAAAAGCCCAGGAATTGGGCCTCACAACCATGAGCATCCCGGAGGAATATGGCGGTTTGGGCCTGAGCCTGCTGGAAGAATGCATTGTGACCGAAGAGTTGGCTTGGGGCTGCTCCGGCATGAGCACGGCCATTGGCGTTAACGGCCTGGCCATTCTGCCCATCCTGATCGCCGGAAATGAAGCGCAAAAGAAAGAATATTGCGGCCGTCTGGCCGATGGCGAAATGGCTTCCTACTGCCTCACCGAGCCGGAAGCCGGTTCCGACGTGGCCGGCATTAAAACCACCGCCCGCAAAGAAGGCGACCAGTACATCCTGAACGGCAGCAAAACATTTATCACCGGAGCAACCGTGGCCAACTTCTTCACGGTATTTGCCTACACCGACCCCAGCGTGCGCTACAAGGGGATGAGCTGCTTCATCGTGGAGCGCGACTGGGAAGGCGTGAGCGTGGGGCAGCCGTTCGACAAAATGGGCCAGCACGCCTCCGACACGGCCGAAGTCATCTTCGACAACGTGAAAGTGCCGGAAACCTTCCGGCTGGGGCTAGAAGGGACCGGCTTTATCACGGCGATGAAAGTATTCGACCGCAGCCGCCCGGCAACGGCCGCCGGCGCTCTGGGTGTGGCGCGCCGCGGTTTGGAAGAATCGGTCAAATACGCCAAAGAACGCCTGTCCATGGGCAAACACATCTGGGAATATCAGGCCATCGGCCATAAGATCGCCGACATGGCCATGGAACTGGAAGCGGCCCGGATGTTGGTGTGGAAATCGGCCTGGGCGGTGGACAACGGCCAGCCGGATACGATGGTTTCCTCGTTTGGCAAGGCGTATGCCGCCGACACGGCCATGAAGATCGCCACGGACGCCGTGCAGGTGTTTGGCGGATACGGCTACATGTCCGAATATCCGGTGGAAAAATTGATGCGCGACGCCAAAATCTTCCAGATTTACGAAGGCACCAGCCAGATCCAGCGCAACATTGTGGTGCGGGAACTATTCCGCAAGTAATCGACGGCCGTCGCCTGAGATGATGTTTGTAACGGCCGTTTCCCGCGGGAAACGGCCGTTTTTTTATCTGCCTACCGCGTACAGCTTATCCGCCACACTTTGCACCAGCGCCTCATACTGCCGCACAGAAGCCGCCAGGTGTTCCTCTTGCAGCGCGTCCGTAAGGCCGTCCAGGTCGATGCCCGCTTCCGCCAGGCGATCCAGGTGAGTCTGAGCTGCCGCCAGACCTTGCGGCAGCGTGAGGGCCACCTGCCCCTGCGCCTGGAAAGCCGCCAGGGAATCGGGCGTAAACGTCAGCACGGTATCCGGACCAATGAGGGCCTCGGCATAAAACGTCGGCGGCAGCGAACGGCCGTGCGGCTGGATGCGCACCCACTTGGGCCGCATAGGCCGTGCGCCCTTGCGCGCCAATTTAAGCCAGCGTGAACCACTAAAAATTTGCTGGTAGCGGGCATAAAGCACCCGCGCCAGAGCAATACCGGTCTGGTTTTGCCAATCGGCCAACCCTTTGGCCGCCAGCAGCGGGTCGACGGCGGCGTCCACGGCCGCCACGCTGAAGGAGGCCACGGAAGTAGGCGCAATCCGCCAGACGCTGTGCGTATCAAAATACATCTCCAGCCCGCAAATGTACGCCTGGGCCGAGCGCTCGAAGGCGGCGACGGAGAAGATGTGGGTGGCGTTCACGCTCACGCCATCCGACGTGAGGCTGTGGATGGCGGCGCAGCCGGCCAGCGTCGCCGGCGCCTCTACCATCGCGTTGCCGCGATCAATCCGCGCCAGGATGTGGCCGGCCGTGGCCACGGTTTCTACGGCATTGTGGGCCAGCGCTGGATTAAGCTCCAGGCTGGCAAAGCCATCCAGGCCGTCGCTCGCCTCGAAAATCGGATGCAGGATGTCGGCGGCGCGCTGCACGTCATCGACCATGAGCGCGGTGTGGATACGGCCGTATGGCGTACCGGCTCGCACCTCGTCATGGATGGCCTGATCATAATCGGCGTGATGGGTGATGGTGTTCTGAAAAACGGCCGCGTTGGCGGTAACGCCCTCAATCCCCTCCTCCAGGCTGCGGCGGAGCTCCCCAGAGCGGATAAACGCGCGGCGCATGTAATTAAGCCAGGTCGATTGACCCATTTCGTGGAGTTTGAAAAGTTTAGACATGTCGGTCCCCCTTGTCTTACCAAACTGTGCCCGTCTACACATCGGGGCACATGTGCTCGCCTGTCAATAGTATAAACGATCTGGCGATCATTTTGGGGCACAACCGATTAGAGAGACTGCCTGGGGACCGATCAGGCGGAATGCTTTTCCCAGTACTGGCGCACCTGCCAGGCTTCGTTCAGATGCACCAGATTGTGACGCGTGGGCGGCATCAACAGCAGGCCGGCCATGGTGCGCCGGCTCCAATAATCTAGCAGCCCCTCGGCCCCTGCGCCAACCGCCCCGGACGCCCGGATTTGCTCAATCCGGGCCGGGTCCACTTTGCGCGCCAGGTCGCCGGGCTGGAGGGCGGCCACAATCTGGCGGGTGCGGCGGCCAACGGCCGTGCGATATGCCCGCAGCGCCGCCACATCCACCGCCTGGCTGAGCGCCGCAATCGCCGCCAGGTCCAGGGCATTGCCGGTGTCCTCTACCATCAGCCGCAGCTGCGCCAGCCAGCCGCCGTCATGCAAAAGCTGGGCGGAACCGGCCACCAGCCCATTCATGGTCACATCTTCAATGCGCGCCATGTGCCAGACCAGCCAGGCGATGGAATGCTCGCCTTGTGGCGGGATGGCGCGGAACTGCGCCTCGGCCAGGTCGCCGTACACGGCGTCGGCCAGGGAGGGCAAGCCTAAGCCGGTCATGGCCTCAGCGTGCAGCATGGCGTGCTGGCGCATGAACAGGGCAACGGCCGTTTCGTGGGCTGTGGCATCTTCCATCAGGCGGCGCAGCTCGGTTTGCTGTTGGTTAAGAATTTGACGCTGAGCCTTTATCGTGGGCATGACCTTTTCCTTGAAATTAGGACACGGATGAACGCGGATAAACACGGATCAAAATCTGCGGCTTTTCACGCGTGGTGGGTCGGCAGCTGTTCAAGAAATCGCCGAGAAAATCAAAGGTCAGGCGCGCCAGGTAAGAACCTGACCGCCCTGCCCCAAGAGTACCGTGCCGGGAAAAACCCGCAGCCGCCACGGGTCGCAGCGCAGCACGGCAAACGCGTCGGCCGTGGGGCTGTCCCAGCCGGGGACGATGGCCGGATCGTAACCGACAGGTTCGGGGCCGTGGCGGAACATGTCCCAGACCTGAATGCGGGTCTCAGCGTCGAAGGCCCAGGTGACGCGACATTCGGCCGCGCAGGTGTCGTGGCTGGGCGACCAGTAGTTGAGGGAGGCGTAGGGGCTGGCCTGAAGATGGGCGCGCTTGGTAGGCGTCGGCCGGGTGCCAATCCAGCCGATTAGCTGCTGCCCATCCCACTGCCAGATGGGATGGAGGATGCGGGAGCGGGGACGGCCGTGTGTATCCACCGTCGCCACCGTGCACCAGACAATCTGGTGGGCCATGGCTACAAATGCCGGGGCTACCTCAGTTAATGGGTTCATGCGGTTCTCTCCTTTTCATGAACTGACGGCCGTTGCGCAGCCGCAGCAGCCCCACCCCGCTCAAAATCAACAAAGCGCCAATGATTTCGACGGTTGTCAGCCGTTCGCCTAATAACGCGTAGGCCAACACGGCCGTAAACGCCGGTTCCAGGGTCAAAATCAGATTGGCCACGCTGGAAGGCAGCAGGCTCAGGCTGACGTTGTACAGGCCAAAGCCGGCCACCGTCGGCCCGGCGGCCAGCAAAATCAACACCCCCCAGCCGGCTACGGCCGTACCCAGCCAGAACAGGTCAGTTGGCGGCCCGGCCGTGCCCGGAACCAGGCTGCCGGGCAATAAATTGACCAGCAGCAAACAGGCTGCGGCGAAGGCAAAGGTGTACAGCAGCGTCGTCCAGGGATTCAGACCGCGCTGCGCCGCCGACCGTCCCATCAGGCTGTAAACGGCGTACCCCAGGCCGGAGAGCACGCCGGTGAAGATGCCCAACGGGTTGGCCGTCCAGGCAGCCGGATCAAACGCGCCGGCCACCAGCACACAGCCGCCGAGACAGAGGGCCACGGCCGTTAGCTTGGTCGCGTCCAGCCTTTCTTTTAGCAGCCAGCGCCCTAACAGTGCCGTAAACGCCGCCGAGCAGTAGACCAGCACCGTCGCCACGGCCGCGCCGTTCAGGGCCACAGATAAGGTCCACAGCGAATTAAAGATGGCTAAAACCAGCCCATACCCGGCCAGATAAGCCAGGTGGCGGCGCGCGCCGCGCAGCAGCGACGGCCGTATCAGGCCAAATCCCACCAGCAAGGTGAGCACCACAAACACAGCCCGCCAGAAAGCCAGCACCAACGGCGGCACCTGATAAGTCTCAGTGAGGTAGCGGATGAAGATGGCCGTGGTGGAGAGGATGGCGGCGCTGGCCAGGGCCACCAGGTAACCCCGAGTGAAATTAGCCTGCTCCGTGGCAGGCGTCTTCTTGGATAGTGTAGACATAACAAATTGGACGTAGGGCGGTTAGCGTTCCTTGTAGGGGCGGTAACGGATAGGTTCGGGAAAACCGAGGTGCAAGTCGAGCGGCACGTCTAAAAAGGCCGCCAGGATGCGGGCGACGCGGGCGTTATCCTGCGCCGCCGTGGGGGCAATGGCCAGGAGGATGGTCTGGTCGTTTTGCAGGTGCAGGGCCAGGGCGTAATCGGTACGGCCGTCTTGCCGCAGGGAAACGGCCGTTACCCTGTCCAGCGGGTATTCTTGCCGCTGGGGCAGCCACAGCCGCCAGGCGACCCGCCGGTCCAGCAGCAGCCAGCCGGACGACTGGTCCAGGCGGCAGCAAACGACCGGGCAGCGCCGGGAGAGATCGAAGGTGAAAAACAGCAGGAGAACGGCCGTCGCCGTGACCCCAATCAGCATGGCCGCCAACATAACGGCCCAACTTTCCGGCAGCAGCGCCCCAATTTGGAAACGGCGCAGCACGTACCCACCGCCAAACCCAATCACCAGTCCCAGCAAGGCCAACAGCAGCACCCACACCTGTGGCTGTTTATTGGTTAAGGTCAGTTCCGTGGGGGTATGTTGCCTGATTTCCAAAGTTGCCTCCTGTTCGGGATTTTATTATACGCGAACAGAAGGCAGATGTGAACCCGGAATTGGTCAGCCGCAGGCCGCTAAAAATTTCGTTTGGGGTTTTGCCGAGACCAGACTACAATTCGGTCAGTTCACAAGCGGAGGATCCCATGCTGCGTCGAATTGCCCTGATTGCTGCCAGCCTGTTACTCGTGTTGGCGGTTGTACTCATTGTGCTGGCTTTCGTTACCCCAAAAGCCGCCGATTACCCATTTTTTGCTCAACCCGGCCCATTGGTCATCGCCCACCAGGGCGGGGAACAGCTGCGCCCCAGCAATACGATGGCGGCGTTTACCCACGCGGTGGAGCTGGGTGTGGACGTGTTGGAAATGGACATTCACAGCACCCGGGATGGCGTGCTGGTGGTGATGCACGATGACACAGTCGACAGGACGACCGACGGCAACGGCCGTATCCAGGACCTGACCCTGACCGAAATCAAACAACTCGACGCCGGCCACTACTGGACCGACGACGAGGGCCAGACCTACCCCTTTCGCGGTCAGGGCATCACCGTGCCCACCCTGGAAGAAGTGTTCGCTGCCTTTCCCGACATGCCCATGAACATCGAAATCAAACAGAGCGACCCGTCCATCGTGGCAACCTTTTGCGCGCTGCTAGACCAGTACGACATGCGCGACCAGGTGCTCATCCCGTCCTTCCACCCGGAAACCATGGTCGAGTTCCGCGAAAAATGCCCCGGCGTGGCCACGTCCATGACCGAACCGGAAATCCGCCGCTTCTTTGTCTTGAACACGCTCCATCTGGGCCGCCTATTTAACCCGCCGGGCGAGGCGTTCCAGGTGCCAGAATATTCCGGCGACCTGCACGTCGTCACCGGCCGCTTTGTGGCCGGGGCGCGCGAGCGCAACATCGACGTCCACGTCTGGACGGTGAACGATCCGGCCGATATGGCGCGGCTCATTGACCTGGGCGTGGACGGCATCATCACCGATCGGCCGGATTTGCTGCTGGAGGTTTTAGGCCGCTGATCCGCCGGCGGAACGATCAGCCAGTAACAACAACAAATTTGTGGAGACGAGAACTAGTATGACAATTCGACAACGCGTTTCCCTGCTCATCATGCGCGACGACCATTTGTTGGTTATTAATCGCTGGCGCAACGGCCGTGCTTTTCTGGTCATCCCCGGCGGCGGCGTAGAACCGGGCGAAAGCCTGGCCGAAGCTGCCCGGCGCGAAGCGCAAGAAGAAACCAATCTCGCCGTCACCCTTGGGCCGCAGATATGGAACCGCCGCTTCACCACGATCATGAGCGATGGACGGCCGTTTGACCAAATAGAGTATGCGTTCCTGATCACACAATTTAGCGGCACGCCCCAACTCAATCTGGCCGAGTTCCCCCACCACTCGGCCGACAACCGCTATCAACTGGACTGGATCAACGTGGCGGATGTGGGGGAAACGGCCGTTTACCCCGGTCCATTCCCCAAACAAAAACTACTGGCAGCCCTAAAACCCCGGCTCTAAAAATTCAGCGCCGACGATTGGCCGACCGTTCCTCTGCAACCAACCGGCCGGCCTCACGGCACGGACCGATCTACCGCTGCTGCAATCAGCTTCATCTCTTCCACCAGCCGGGCAAACTTCTCCGGCTTCAGCGATTGCAGCCCATCGGACAACGCTTCCTCCGGGCGCGGATGCACTTCCACGATGATGCCATCCGCCCCGGCGGCAATGGCCGCTTTGGCCACCGGCGCCACATACTCCCACTTCCCCGTCCCGTGGCTGGGATCGGCAATCACCGGCAAATGGGTCATCTGCTTGGCCACCGCAATGGCGTTGATGTCAAACGTATTGCGCGTGTACTTCTCGAACGTGCGGATGCCCCGTTCGCACAACATCACCCGCGTATTGCCATGGCTCAAGATATACTCGGCGCACATCAGCCACTCTTCAATCAGGCTGCTCATGCCCCGCTTCAACAGCACCGGCTGCTGCGACTTGCCCACCGCATGCAGCAGCGCATAATTTTGCATATTCCGCGCCCCAATCTGCAATATGTCGGCGTATTCGGCCACCAGCGGCACCAAGGCCGGCTCCATGACTTCGGTGATCACCGGCAGACCGGTCTCTTCACGCGCTTCGGCCAGGTATTTCAGGCCCTCTTCGCCCATGCCCTGAAAAGAATAGGGCGAAGAACGCGGTTTATACGCGCCGCCGCGCAAAATGTGCGCCCCGGCCTCTTTCACCGCGTGGGCTGTCTCGATGATCTGGCTGCGGCTTTCCACGGAGCAAGGCCCGGCCATAATGATCAGATCTTTGCCGCCCACCGTATGCTGGCCCAGGGGAAACACGGTGTTTTCCGGGTTAAACTCGCGGCTGGCAACTTTAAAGGGCTTCAAAACCGGCACAACCCGTTCCACACCGGGCATCCGCTCAATTTGCTCCTTATCCAACTGGCGCTCATTGCCGATGATGCCGATGATGGTGCGCTCTTTGCCATCGGATAAGTGAATCTTAAAGCCCATAGATTCGGCCCGGGCAATCACGGCCGATTTTTCCTTCATCGTTGCCTGCGCATCCATAATCACTATCATCATTGTTCAACCTTTTTTAACTAACGGCCAGCCCGCCGGGTGGAGTGGTCCGTCGCCACAGACGGCCGTCGACAGGCCACGCCTTTATGCCGCTGAATTTGCCTGGATCCACCGAAGCATTTCTTCCAAAAAGTCGGCGTCCACTTCATTCACCGCCTCAAAACGGCGCGGGTCCTGGCTGCTTTTGAAAAGCGCGGCCAGTTCCTCTTCATCACTGCCCAGCGGATGCCCGTTATGCCGCACCAGGACGAGCGGGCGCGGCGCTAACCGGCCCACCTGCCGCGTGAGCAAAAACGTGTACGGATTGTCGTTGACAAAAATGTGCGCCGGCTGCAAACCGGCCTGGGCGCGTCCCACGGCGATGACGCCTTGCACCCGGCTGTTGCCCGCCGCCCACATCAGAGCCAATCCGGCGCCCAATGGCTGACCGATCATGATCGGGTCACCCGGCAGCATTTGAATAAAAATGCGCAAATCCTCCCACAAAAGTTGGGGCGTCAGGCGCTCCTGCGAGCTGGCGTGAAGCAAATAGCGCAGCGGGTCCAGCCCGTAGACGGCGTACCCTTTTTGGGCCAGCCGGCGGCACAATTTTTCATCGGATTGGCCAAAGTGGCCGTAGGTGGAGAGGTAGACCACGATGGGCGGCACCAGCTCTCGCGAGCCGACAGCATGGTAATAGTAGGTTTCCATGACGGCGCCGGCGCGCAGCGGCCACACGTTGACACGGCCGTCATGAATATTGGGCGTGCCTAGAAAGCCAAAATTGACTTTGCCAAACCGTTCTTCGGCCCAGGCAGCAATAGCGCCTAAATCCAATTTGAAGTTGTGGCGACCTAAAATGCCGTCGCTGTCGCCGGTGCCGCGCAGGTCGAAGACGAGGTGGGCGATACGGCCGTCTGGCCCATACGACTTCACTTCTTGCCGGGCGCAGGTGATGACGCTGGTTTTAGTCAGGGGGTACTTGGGCACCCACACGCGCAAAACGCGCAGTTTCTCATCGGCAAGATGCGCCGGTTTAACGAGGATCGCGTCCAGATAAAAATTATCATCTGTGAGGATTCCGAAATTTTCTTCGACGTAAGGTGGCGTGCTCATCGATGACTCTACTCATTTTCCGGCGTTGGTTCCAACGTCGGCTCCAGGACAATCGGAAAGGCATAGTCGGGGAGCAGGTCGACGACGCGATTGTATGCCTCGAAAATTGTCTTATCTACGTTGAAGTAGCCGCTTAACATTTCTTGCAGCACGATGGGAAAGGTCAATTCCTGGTACAGCCTGGCCATCAGGCCGCCCTGGCCTTCCCGAAATCCCCAACGCTCGGAAGCGGCGATGCCGTCGCGCAGTTGGGCGATGGTTTCCGGGTCGAAGATGTCGGCCATGCTTTGCCCGCTGCCCACCAGGGGACGTGCGGCCCAGGCGTCGATGAAACGGCTCGGCTCATCGGCCGTACCCAGGCGCATAGGCACTTTACGCTCCGGTTCTACCGACAGCCAGGTTTCGTAGCCTTCGTTGAACCAGTACTCGGCAAAGGCCACGGCCGTTTCCGGGTCTGCTTTGTGGGTAATGCCTAGATAGGTCAATTCGCCAAAGGCGGCTGTCGTGTCACCATACCCCTGAATGCGGGTGATGATACCACTGTTTTCGACCAAATGCTCAGGATTTGCGGCGCACTCCGGGCAAGACGGCCGTTGCCCAGGGACCAATCCGGCCAGCATCGGCAGGATGCGCGGCGAGGCCATGATCATGCCCGTGCGGCCCTCCAGGTAGGCGTTGCGGGCGCTGGTATCCGTCTGCACGCCGATGGGGCTGAACTGGTGGACAATGTTGTAATAAAAGTTGATCGCTTCCTGGCAGGCCGGGTCCAAAAACAAGACTTCGCCTGCTTCGTTGATGAGTTGGCAGCCGTTAGCCGTTGCCAGATGTTCAAAGGCCTGATGGGTGGTAACCAGGTTCGACTCGGTGGGAATGACAAAGCCAGAGCGCAGGTTTTCTCGGTCGTAGATGGCCTCGGCGGCGGCCAGCATCGCCTCGTAATTGTCAGGCGTGGCCAGGTCGCGCTCGTTGAACCAATCCTGGCGGTACAGTAAAAATTGATGGTATCCGTCGCTGGGGAGAGCGGCCGTTTTGCCATCTACCTGCACCAGGGCCAGCGCCTCCTGGTCAAACGTGTCTCGGCCAATTCGTTCGATGGCGGCATCGGCGGCATCCGGGTTCAGGACGCCGCGTTCGGCCCACCCCACGGTGTACTCCAGGGGGTGGATGATAACGTCTGGCAGCTCGTAGGTTTCGGACACCACGGCCGTTTCCACCAGATCCGACAGCAATCCCGGCGACACGAAACGCAAAATCACATCGACGCCGGCGTCCTGGCTAAAACCGGCGGCCAACTGGCGCACGGCCGTTTCATGCGCCGGCGAGGTCTCATTCACCCAGACGGTTAGGGACGGGTTGGGCTGCACACCGGCTGGGGTGGCATCGGGCAGGGGAACGGCCGTGGCTGCGCCCAGCGACAGCACCAGCGGTTCCAGCGTCGCCGTTGGCGTAATTTCCGCCCTGGCAGTCGCCGTAGCCAGACGCGGCGGCTCGCCCATCACCTGGCAAGAAGTGGCTATCAGCAGCAAAACGATGAGCGAAATCCAAAAACAAGGCGATTTAAGCAATGGTTTGTGGGAGGCGAACGGCGTGGAGTGCCCGTCTTTTTCCGGGATCTGGGGGGGGTGACAGCAGGTCATACAGCATCCTTTCGCAGCCGGTCACTGACCAGGCGCAGGCCGGTTAACGTGAGCCAGGGGTCGACCTGATCGATGACCGGGATGTGCCCGGCGACCAGGCCCAGGTTGCCGCCTGTGCCAATGATGGTGATGGGGTAACGGCCGTTATCGGGATGCGCCAGCCGCAAGCGCTCTACTATCGCCTCAATCATGGCAGCGTACCCCAGGATTAGGCCAGATTGCACCGCGTGAATTGTGTTGCGGCCAATGATGTGGGGTGGGGCTTCCAGGGGCACGCTGCGCAGCTGCGCCGCCCGGCTGGCCAGCGCGTCCGCCGCCAACCGCAGCCCCGGCGCAATGACCCCGCCCATAAACAAACCGGCGGCTGTGACCACTTCAAACTTGGTGGCCGTGCCCATATCTACCACGATGCTTGGTCCGGGAAACTGAGCGTAAGCCGCCACCGTATTAGCGATGCGGTCCGCGCCGACTTCCGCCGGGTTGTCGTGGCCCAGGCGGATGCCGGTATCCAATTCGTGGGTCAACGTCAGAACCGGTAAGCCGAGGTAGCGTTCGGCCATATTTAAAAAGGTAGCCGTCATCCAGGGTACAACGCTGCACAGAGCCACCCGATCCACCTGGCCCTCCAATTGAAACTCACGCAGCAGTGATTTTAGCGTCAGGCCCAATTCATCAACCGTAAGTTCAGTTGTCGTGTGTAAGCGCCATTGTGGGGACCAGGAACGGCCGTTCCATACCCCCAACGTCATATTTGTATTGCCAATGTCGATTGCCAGTAACATAAGCGTTCGATTTTATAGGCGCGCCCTGGGTGCGGCAAGGTTATTCAGGTAAGGTTTACGTTTCACTGATTATTGGCTACACTTCGTTTGGTTAATCCCGCCCGAATCCCGCCAGATTTGCTGGCAGCACAGCAAGTCCGGGGAGTAAAACGTCGGGTAAGACAAACCCACCTTGGGAATTGGCGGATCTATTCGTGAACAGCCACACGAATCCATTGCAACGATAGAGAGGGACCCATGCAAGGCATCAAACTAGAGAATTGGCAAATCGAAATCGGCATCCCCAACTTCTTGGTCCGGGCGACGCTCCAACCCCGCGGCGATCTGATGATTTACCTGAACAACCTGACCTATACTTATTTCACATTCAACAATGTGGAGATGCTGCCCCTGGATAATCATTACCAGATCAAAGGCGTCAAGCAGCCCATGGTAAATATCAATCGCCAGGCTATCTCCTTTTTATCGGTGCTGGAACCGCAACGAGCCGCCCAGGTGCAGCTGCTGCAATCCAAACGCCCCATCGTCTTTTACACCGATTGGTTTGCCGTGCGGGGCGATTTGCACGTCAACACCGAAACACCCGACGAGAACTTACTCGACGACAAATTCGAGTTTTTCATGATCACCGACGCCACTATTTTTCCTCTGCGGGCCGCCAACCACCGGCCGGTGCAAAAAGTCCCGGCGATTGCCTTTAATCGCCGGGGAATCCTTGCCTACCATGCCCAAAATCAAACATAGGCAGCGCCGGGCAGCGCCATCAATTCAAAGCCCTCCAGCTACCCCGTCTGCGGCGTGCCGTCTTCACTGATGCGCCAATAAATGCCGTTTTCGCGTTCCATCAGGCGGCTTTCGACCAGATACCGGCGCAAAGCAGCATAGTCAGGGTGACGTCGCTTGAGGCGTTCGCTGACTTCCTTTTCCGAATACCTGACACCCGGTTCAAAATCCTCCACCAGCCAGCGTAGAATTACCTGGCGTTTTTTTAATTGGGAGGGGATCTGTTTGAGCGCTTCGCCATCCACATAATTGCGCAGCACCTTCTCTTCCCAGGTATTCTCCGTTGCCGCCGGCAGCAAGGCGGCCAGATGCTCCTGGGAAAAAACGTCCTTGCTCATTTTTTCCAGGACACCGGTATCGAGCCAGTAAATACGTGTATTTCCCTCTGCCCGCACATCCACCAGACCTAAATCTTTCATGACGGCCAGATGATGAGAAACAGTTGGTTCGCGTAATTCCAGATATTCCGCCAGCTCACCGACGCTGCGTTCCTGGTTTGCCAACAACCCGAGTATTTTCAGCCGGCTTTCGTTACCAAGAACCTTGAAAAATTGCAGTAAAGTCTCAAATTGCTCTTGGGACATGGTCTTTTTCTCCTCGTTGATTAGACACTCGTCTATTTAGATAAATTTCTAAATAGATGGTAATCTAATTAGATTGGTCTGTCAAGAGGGGATTTTTGCCGCGCCTGGCCTGCGGGTTGTCTGCAGTTGGAGGTCTAAAATGGCGTCAATTTTGGGGGTCTTCAATTATTCCAGGCGGCTTAAAAACCGTACATTGGTTGGAAATTTCCTGGCATATTCATAAAGTTTGTGTAAAATGGCTTACCTTAATCGGAATGGAACTTCTGATTATCTAGTCAAAGTAAAAACCCAGGCTTCAACGTTTATACCGGGTTATCGTCAACACGAATACATAAAGTATCCAAAATTTAGCATATTCTGACGACCATTCTGAAGACAAGCAGGAAACATTGTCTTTTTAAGTTAAAGGGCCCAGCCAAATTTTTATTTTCCAAGCAACCCAAAACGCCTAGTCAACCATGTGTTCGCTGCCTATATTTAATCGAAACACTGCCAATCTACTGCAAAGGACTTCTGTAGGTAACATGATGTAGGGTTCTGCACGGCCGTTTCCGGCACTTTTGTCTGGGAAACGGCCGTTTTTCTTCCTTTATCCACGCCGCACAAAACACACTACCTATCGAACCAAAGCACGCGGCTAACCAACTCTTTCAGTGCAGTTCGTCATTTTTTAAGGAGGTGCTCAATCGTAAGAGATTCCCGTACCCTTTGTCTTGGTTGCCCTTTGTAGAGCAGCATATCTTATTATTCTCAATCCTGAGGAGGAAATATCAAACATGAGACGTAAATTACTTTTAGTAACATTAATGCTTATCGCGTTAGTCGTTGCTAATGCTGTGGCGATTGCCGCCGAACCGGATGCGGACGCCCCGGTCTTCGAAGAAGCTATCGCCCAACCCGTCGGCACCGGCGTCGTCGTGGAGCCCAAAGGCGCCACCGGCCCGGCAACCTACATTGTCGTTCTGAACGATGTTCCCCTGGCCAGTTATCGCGGCGGCATCGAAGGATTGGCAGCCACCAACCAGGCCGCCAGCGGCAAGGCCCAGGTGAATGCGAATTCGGCGGCCAGTCAGGCTTATCTGGCATATTTGGACGGCCGTCGCGCCGCCGCCATCGCCGAAGCCAACACCGCCATTGGCCGCTCGCTGAGCATCATGTTCGAGTACAAAGCCACAATTAACGGCTATGCAGCCCAAATGACCCCGGACGAAGCTGCAACCATCGCCAAATTGGGCAATGTCAAATTTGTCGAACGTGAGCGCATGTTTGAACTGCAAACCGACGCCGGCCCCGCCTGGATTGGCGCGCCGGGCATTTGGGATGGTTCCGCAACCGGCGACGCCGGTACCCAAGGCGAAGGTATCATCGTTGGCGTCATCGACACCGGCATTGATCCCTGGAACCCCTCCTTTGCCGCCACCGGCGATGATGGCTATACCCACACCAATCCCTTTGGCACCGGCAACTACCTGGGTGTTTGTGATCCCACCAACACCTCTCCGCCGGCCGGGGAAGTGGCCTACGATCCCACCTTCCCCTGTAACGACAAACTGATTGGCGTCTACGGCTACACCGCCTCCGACCCCAATCCGCGTGATGGCGACGGGCATGGCTCGCATACGGCCAGCACAGCAGCCGGTAATCACGTCAACGATACGACCGTTTCCACCCCGACCGATACCTACACTGCGACCATCTCCGGCGTGGCCCCCCATGCCAACATCATCATGTATGATGGTTGTATCGATGGCGGCGGCTGCCCCGGCGCTTCGCTGTCGGCCGCGCGCGATCAACTGGTCCTGGATGGCGTTGACGTTGTCAACTACTCCATCGGTTCCGGCTCGCCCACCGGCGATCCGTGGGCTGACACGGAAGCCCTGCAGTGGTTGGCCATCCGCGATGCGGGTATCTTCGTGGCCACCTCCGCCGGCAATGCCGGCCCCGGCGACGCCACCGTTGGCAGCCCCGGCGACCTGCCCTGGCTGACCACTGTAGCTGCCGCCAGCCACAACCGGGCGTTCTTGCAAGAGATCACCCTGGATGACGGCTCGGGCAACCCGCTGACGCTGGCCGGTCTGGCTATGACTTCTGGTCTGGCCGCGACGCCCATCGTCTTTGCCGAAGATTACGCCAATCCGCCGACGATCAGCGTCGACGATGCGCGCCTGTGCGCCGACGGCGTCTTCCCGCCGGGAACGTTTAGCGGCGAAATCGTCATTTGCGAACGTGGGACTTACGGCCGTGTTGCCAAAGGCCAGACCGTTCTGGACGGCGGCGCGAGCGGTTACATCCTGGCTCAGCCCACCGAATTTGGCGGCGGTCCGGGTGCGCTCAACGCCGATCCCCACGTCCTGCCGGCCATCCACATCGACTATACCACCTATCAGCAGCTTAAAGATTACATCGCCAATGCCACAGGCCCCGTCACGGGCGCCATTGCCGGCGCTGTGCGCGACGTTGATGCCTCCCATGGCGACATCCTGGCTGCTTTCAGCTCTCGTGGGCCGAATGGTGGCTTCTTCTCTGACCTGATCGTCCCGAACGTGACTGCCCCCGGTCGTGACGTCTGGGCCGCTTACCATCAAGGTCCCGGCGGCGATGGCGATTACACCTGGAACGTCATTTCCGGCACCTCCATGGCCAGCCCGCACGTCGCCGGTTCCGGCGCTCTGATGGCGGCGGCGCACCCAGGCTGGACCCCGGCGCAAATCGAATCGGCTCTGATGTCTACGGCCGTGCGCACTGTCACCAACGATGATGGCGTGAACGTCGCCACGCCGTTTGGTCAGGGCTCTGGCCGCGTCGATCTGGTTGCCGCCGTTCAGGCCGGCCTGGTTCTCGACGTAGCCACCACCGATTTCGAAGATGCGGATCCACGCACTGGCGGCGATCCGACCTCCTTGAACCTGGCGGAACTGGGCAACTCCAACTGTGTGCAGTCCTGCAGCTGGACACGTACCGTGGAAAGCACTCTGTCTGCTGCGGAAACCTACACCCTGACGCTGGACCTGCCCGTTGGCATGACCGGTACGGTAACGCCTAACGTCTTCACCATCGCTCCGGCCGCTTCCCAAACCTTCACCGTGACGGTGGATGTGTTGGGCCTGGATGAAACCTGGCACTTCGGTTCCCTGGAAATCACCCCGGCCGGCGCGTCTACGCCCGCCCAGCACATGATCATCGGCGTCCAGCCGAATACCGGCGATCTGCCCGATTCGGTGAACCTGCAAACCCGTCGTGACGCCGGTTCCGATCTCGTGACGAACCTCACGGCCATCGAAATCACCGATCTCACGGTGGAAACGTTTGGGCTGACCAAAGGCACGGAATACAACACCATGCTGGTCGAAGATCCCACCAATGGTGATCCTTATGATGACATCAACGGCGATGGTATCTTCTACACCACCCTGACTGTGCCCGCCGACGCCAAGCGCCTGGTTGCCGAAGTGACCGAATCCGAAGCGCCAGACGTCGACCTGTTCGTGGGTACGGGTGATACGCCCAGCGCGGCCACCCAGGTTTGCAGCAGCACCACGGGTTCTTTCGTCGAATACTGCGACGTAACCGATCCGGCTGCCGGTACCTGGTGGGTGCTGGTCCAGAGTTGGTCCGCCTCGGCGACGCCGCCGGATCATATCAAGTTCTTTACGGCCGTTGTCGCCGGTGACGCCGGTAACATGACCGTAACCGGTCCTTCGGCCGTTGCTGCCCTGGATCCGTTCGATCTGCGCGTCTACTGGGACGATGACATGATGGCCGGTGAACACTGGTATGGCGGCTTCACCCTGGGCACCGATGCGGCCAATCCGGGCAACATCGGCTACGTACCTGTCGATCTGTATCGCGCCGAAGATGATGTCATGAAGACCGTCAGCAGCGATGTGGCCATGCCGGGTGATACGCTCACCTACACCATCACCATCATGCCCAACGTGCTGAGCCAGGACCTCAACTACAACATCCTCGACACGATTCCCGACGGTCTCACTTACGTGCCCGGTTCGGCCACCGCCACGGACGGCAGCGTCCTGGTTGGTCTGGATACCCTCTTCTGGACGGGAACCATGATCTCGCCGGCCAATGCGCAACCGAAGTACAACATTTCCACCCCGGCCACCGATCCGCTTTGCGACACCGGCTTTGGCGGTTATGTTAACCTACAAGGCTTCGGTATCTTCCCGCAGGCGAGCATCACCGGCGACACTGTACGCTTCACGGCCTTCTCGACGGGCACTCCGTTCAATTTCTACGGCACCGACTACACCGGTGTGTCCTTCACAGACGATGGGTTCGCTATCTTTGATGGGGCCAACAACTACGGCGGTTCGCCCTGGATACCGCAAACCCTGCCGAACGCCGCTCTGCCGAACAACCTGGCGGCCATCCTCTGGCAAGATTTCGAAATCTTCTATGATGCAGCCCTGAACCACGGCGTGAGCCTGGCCACGGCCGGCCCCAACGTCGCCCTGATTGAATATGACAACATTCAATTCTATGGCGGCAGCGCCGACAACTTCGACTTCGAAGTCGTGTTCCTGCGTCAGCCTTCGGATGCCCCGGGTGATTACGAAATCGTCTTTGCCTACGACAATCTGAATGGCGATCTGGCCACTGATCCCTTCACCATTGGTGTGGAAGACGCGGCCGGCGGTTACGCCAACGCTTACCTGAACCGCGGCAGCGCCGCCGGTTTGAGCAACGGCGACATGATCTGCTTCGATTTCGTGCCGGGCGAACTGCAGCCGGTAGAAATCACCTACCAGGTCACCGTTGACGCCGGTACGTTAGGCCCGGTCACCAACGCGGTACGGTCTTACACCAACAACCCCGGCGGCAAGATGGACCACACGTCGACCACCGTGTTTGTCGGTATGCAGAGCTTCCTGCCGGTTATTGCCAAACCGTAATCGACAGTGAGTGTGTTCAGACACACTGTTCTGAACAAAAAGGCTAAATGAAAAAACCACCTGGAGGTAAATCTTCCAGGTGGTTTTTTTTCGGTTGAAACCCGGCGGCTCGTACGCCAGATTAAAGAATGACGGCGGATTGATCCACCCGGCAGTGGTGGGCCTCGATAATGCTCAGAATTTGCTGCACCGCCCGATCTTGCGCCCCTTCCGCGTTGACCACAAAATAATCAAATTCCTCGGTGCGCTTCATTTCCTGGCGCGCCGTGGCGATCCGCAAATTGAGGCTGTCGCCCGATTCTGATTTGCGTTCGCGCAGCCGCCGCACCAGCTCATCTTCCGACTCCGACATGAGAAAGACGGTGATGGCATTAGGGACTAACTTGCGAATGGTGGCCGCGCCCTGCACGTCGACGCGCATGATGACGTCGCGCCCGCTGTCCAGCGCATCCCGAATTTGCTGCTTGGGAATTCCTTTAAAATCGTTGTAGACCACGGCATATTCCAGGAGTTCGTTTTCTTCAATCATCCGGGCGAATTCATCGTTGGACACAAAAAAATAATCCTGACCGTGCACCTCGCCGGCGCGAGGCGGGCGGGTAGTGGCCGTGACAACAAAATAAAATTTGTGCGGCCGTTGGTCGATTAACTGGCGGGCGATGGTATCCTTGCCTACGCCAGATGGCCCGGAGATAACCAGAAGCACGGGATAAACCGGCCGTTGATAGAGATTTTCTTCGTGAAGCATGTTTGCACCTATTTTCGACGACAGTATAATTTTTTTGAGTGCGTTGGCGGTTTTAGCGCGCACGCCCGCCAGAAATCTGCGCACTTACACCATCTTTTTTCCAGATTTTGAACGTTGCACACCACATGAACGAAAGGGATCGTTATTATGCCTATTTATGAATTTCGCTGCCAGGATTGCCGCCGTTCTGTGCGCCTGGCTTTCACGTTTGCTGAGTATGGCCAAGTCCAGCCTGTCTGCCCCAACTGCCACAGCACGAACCTGAAACGGCGGATTGGCCGGGTGGCTGTGGCCAAGTCGGAGGATGCCCGGCTGGATGCGATGATGGATGACAGCGCCCTGGCCGGATTGGATGAAGAAGACCCCAAGGCGATTGGCCAATTCATGCGCAAAATGAGCCGGGAGATGGGGGAAGACATGGGCGACGAATTTAACGAGGTGGTCGATCGCCTGGAAAGCGGCGAATCCCCAGAGGCGATCGAATCGGCCATGCCGGATTTGAGTAGTCCGGGAGCGGCTGATGATTTTATGTAAATTTTATCTGGGTTGGCTTGATGTGGTTGGTGGCTAAATGAGCCAGAACGGCCGTTCCCAAATCCTGCTGCACCTCCCCCACCGGCCGATCGGCATCCACAATGATCCAACGCCCCGGCTCCGCCGCCGCCAACGTGTGATACCCCTGGCGCACGCGCTGGTGAAAGCTCACCGCCTCCAGATCCAGCCGGTTCATCTCCTCTCCCCCCATGGTGCGCCGGGCCAGGCCGCGCTCCACGTCGATGTCCAGAAGCAGCGTCAGATGAGGCTTCAGGCCGCCGGTGGCAATGCGCGTCAGGGTATGCAGGTTGTCCAGATTCAGGCCACGGCCGTATCCCTGGTAGGCAATGGTGCTGTCGGCAAAACGGTCACACAAGACCACCTTGCCGGCTTGCAGCGCCGGCCGGATCAGCTCGTCGACGTGTTGGGCGCGGGAGGCGGCATAGAGCAGCACTTCGGTAACGGCCGTCATCTCCGTATTGGCCACGTCATGCAAACAAGCCCGAATCTGGTCGCCAATGCGCGTGCCGCCCGGCTCGCGTGTTTGCAACACGTCATAGCCCTGCGCCCGTAAAAACTCGGCCAACAGCCCGATCTGGCTGGATTTGCCGCTCCCCTCCGGCCCTTCAAGTGTAATAAACATCGCTCTCCCAAAACCTACCCAAAAAAAGACAGGCGACTCGTCTTCACAAGTCGCCTGTCTTCTTACCTAAATTCTAATTGCGCCGCTCGCTGAAGATGCGCACAAAACGCTGCGGCTCCTTGCCGTAGCTATGCGAAACTAAATTAGCCTGGCGGGCCATCTGGTGCTGATAACGCCGCACGGTTGAACTCACCGGGCTTAAATCGACCGAACTCTGGCCGGTTAAAACCTTCTGAATCGCCCGTTCCGCCTCGGAAACGGCCGCGTCGAATGGGTCTTCCGGCTTGACGTCCAGGTTCAAAGCTTGCGCCAGAAAGCTTTCCATCTGCGAACTGGTGTTGGCGCGCAAAACGTAGACCGGAATGCGCATGTGCTCCGCCTGGCTGACCAGCTTGCGCTGCTTGCGATAGTAGCTCTTCAAGGTCAAAAAGACGTCGGCGTCGGCCAGATTATCGACAATGTCGATGCGGATTCTGAGCTGTTTGGCGGATTGCAGCAGGCGGTTACGGGCGACGCCGAAGACAAAGACGGCTAACCCTTTGCGCTCATCGGGCGGCTGCTCGGCTTCGGCGGCCGGACCATCCAGGCGGATACGGCCGTTTGTCCCATTGCTCAGCCTGGGCGACGGCGCGTCGGCTTCCCGCCCGCGTGAGCTTTGCACGCTGCGCGAGTCGCGCGGCGCCCGGGCATCGCGGTCCATGCGCGGGTCCCGGCGGCCGGTCACCGCCGACGAAGTGACCAACATGGTTTGCTGCTCGTGGTGGATACCGCCTTCCTCGTCCCGAGACAAGATTTCTACGTCGAACGGCTGCCCGCGTAACATGGCGTCTACGGCCGTCGTCACGTCCCGGTGAACCAACAACTGCTGGCGGCTCTGGATTTCGATGAGTACGTCAAAGGTCGGCGGGGCGCGCCGCTCCAACACCGTCTTCTGCGTGCCGCGCCGGCGCGCTTCCTCGTCGGAAAGGGTCACGCTCTCGATGCCGCCCACCAGGTCGGAAAGCGTCGGGTTGAGCAGCAAATTCTCCAGGGTATTGCCATGGGCCGTGCCAATCAACTGCACCCCACGCTCGTTGATGGTCCGGGCTGCTTCGGCTTCCCGTTCCCGGCCAATTTCGTCGATCACGATGACTTCCGGATTGTGGTTTTCCACCGCTTCGATCATCGTTTCGTGCTGGTGTGATGGCTTGGGCACCTGCATGCGCCGGGCGCGCCCCACAGCGGGGTGCGGGATGTCGCCGTCGCCGCCGATTTCGTTGGAGGTGTCCACAATGACCACGCGCTTCTTTTC
>Ga0116151_10000609_pt1 | contig 32975 bp, 38 predicted proteins | sample AD_UKC117_MetaG_FD_89893 | JGI IMG/M metagenome (GOLD analysis project Ga0116151, IMG submission 89893) | Active sludge microbial communities of municipal wastewater-treating anaerobic digesters from Hong Kong - AD_UKC117_MetaG | ecosystem: Engineered > Bioreactor > Anaerobic > Digestate... | reverse complement strand
TCTTTGAAATTAAAAAATGTTTACTACCCAAATTAGGTACTACGAAGCATCCGCCAGTTGGCGGGCAAACCCAGAACTCAGAACCCAGAACTCAGAACTCAGAACTCTGAACTCAGAACTCAGAACTCTGAACCCAGAACCTGCCTACCAGCAGGCAGGCTTAAAACCTAAGGGGCTGACCGGTTTCGACAGCAAGGACAGTGGATTTGTAAGCATGCCGGGCATTGGAGATGTGGCTCGTTAAAAACTATCTTTCAACCATAATTGGCGAAAATAACTACGCTCTCGCAGCCTAATCGAAGATTAGTAGATTGGCTTATCCCGACACAAGGTGATGGGACGAGACATCCTGCAGAAGGATCTGCCTGATTCCGACTGAATACGGGGTGCTCATAATTTCGGGCTGGTTTGGCAGAGGCTTTGGCTGCCAGATAAGATAAAAAAGCTAAGGTAAAACTGGGGTGCCTGTTCCCGGGTTTTATTCAAAAATCAACAACCGGCTAAGCATGTAGAAAGCACTTTTGCTGCTTGTTTGGACGAGGGTTCGACTCCCTCCAGCTCCACGAAGTGGAGATGAAAAGCTGGCGATAGCCGGCTTTTTTTGTTTTGAAAAAACAAAAAGGTAGGAGAAGTTTATCCGCCTTCATGGCGGAACTCCCTCCAGCTCCACTTTCCTGCCTATCGGCAGGCAGGCACCCTCCGTAGCTTCAGCGAAGGAGCGCTTCACCCTCTCCCGCAATAAGGAGGGTTTCAGTGGACGCAGTCCACCGTAAAACAAATCCAAACTTCTCATGTGGCACGTATACGTCCTAAAATGCGCTGATGGCAGCTATTACACTGGCTGCACCGTGGCAATCTCGAATAAAATTTACCAGGAAATAAATATCAAAGGTATAATGCTACTATTCCGGATCGAAATCAGTATCATGTTCCGCAATTTCCACCACCGATTTTTTTAAATGAAAAGCCAGTACCAAACTATATAGCCCCATGATAAGCATCACCACTCCAACCCAAATGGCAATAGATATCCCGAATAACAAAGGATTGAACATAATAAATGTGGAAATCCAGAAAACAAGCAGGCTGGCTGCAAATTTCACAAATTGATTTTCTTTGTGAGCAAATGCGTCAATAAAAAGTGCGATGCCATAAAATGCCCCCCAAAGTCCGAATAAGAACGGGATGATGGAGGCAGTTACCAGCGGATTTACCATCAGCATAAATCCGATGAACATATCCAGTAAACCTTCAAAAATTTTCCAGGTCCAGTTTTCCTCGGTTTCACGTCCGGCAAAACCCTGATAAATAAGAACCATACCCGTAATTACGAATCCAATACCGATGTAAAATGCCCAGGCGATCAACGCTCCTTCAGGACTTGCAAGGATTAAAATTGACAATAAGATCATAACGATACCTTTGATCAATGGCATGTACCAGATGGGAATTGCTTGTTCTTCCATTTTTGTAAAATTTGATTTGCACTAAAATAGTTAAATTCTTGCATATGTTAACCTATGATAAATATCATATCGCAAACGAAACAAGCAATTTAGATCTCAACTTGTTTATTCCAGTGAAGAGAAATTCCTGAAATTCAATGTTTAATCACGTACAACTGCTATATCAAATAGAATCATACAAAACTTAACAACAGATCAATGATCAAACAAATAATAGAACTTACTATTTATTCAGTTCTTTACCAAACCTGAATGCCAGGCCAAATCCAAAATTCACCGAATTGTATTTATAGCTTCTTTCCATGTCTGAAATTTCCAAGGAATTGTAGCTATATAACAAGGTTCTTTCATCATCTTTGATGAATGAATTGCCATCATACTCCAATGAAGCATACAGCCCGAAATGTTTCATAAAATTCCAGTGCAGCTTAACACCCGGTGAATAACTGTAACCGAAGAAAAGATAAGGTTTGGTTTTGAACTCGTAGGTTGTATTGTTTACCGAGTAAACCATGGAGGTGAGTGGAGAACGGAGCGCTTTGAAACCAAAATAAAAATAGGGTTCCAGTTGCACCTTCTGAGATATATCCAATTGATACGAGATTCCCAGATCTGTCCCTACGGCCCAATAGGCAAAGTTTTGTGTCAGGTCATACTGATCGTCCGTAACACCCAGCATCTTTTTCAGATCGGCCTCATAAGTATCAACGTCACGACCTAAATAATCGTAGGACCATCTGAGTCCAAAACCGAGGTTGCTTTCCAGAAAATAATTGATTTCAAGCCCACTATTTGAATTATAATCCACGTAGCCGGCAGAACTGCTTTTGATCTCCTTTTTAGTGATGTCGCCCATGGTGATCCCTTCCTGGTTATAGATGCCAATCCTAAAAACCTGTGCACTGACGGTGCTGCCAATTAGCAGCAGCACAACTGTGCTCAACAAAAATAAATGTTTAATTTTCATACAAATATTAGTTTAATTGTTAAAAAATAAAATTAATTATCCATGTTATAAATTTTAGCAACTTCCATGAAACCAGGCTATTCAAAACTTTTGCAGTTTCGGTTCAATTAGCTTTTACAAATTTCACCCCTTCACCAAATCTGAATCGGGCTATCAGACCCCAGTTTGATGATCCGAATTTCATTTTATTGGTGATCATCAGGTTAGGTCGCCAATCGATTCCTATGGTCAACGGAAAGTCGAATGAATATTCCACGCCAAAATCGCCTGCCGCTGCAATATCAAGCCCATTGTAAAAATAAAGTTCAGGACCAACACCCGGATAAAACTTTAATCCTGTTGGGCCGCCTTCCAAACCGAACATCCAGTCGAAATAAGCACCCAGTGCAATATTTTTTTCAAAGTAAACAGCTCCATGCAATCGGGGTTCCTTCGAAAGTGGAATCGTCATATCCAAAGCAAAATCATTCCCGAAGCGGCCACCCAACTCCCAGTTGGATTGTCCGTTACACATAAGCCCTGCAGTGAACAATATCACTCCTATTACGATTAACTTTTTCATTTTTATGTCATTTATAAGTAAATAACCATGGCTAATACTAATTGTGTTTTTGAACAGCCGGCGGTGCATACAGCGGATCAAGCGCTTTCGGATCAGGCCAGTAAAATCTTGACTGCATGGAGAATGGACCGTCATAAGCAGGTAACCAGTTTGAAACCTTGTCTTTTCCAGGGTTCTCTTTTTGGATATAAATATCCAGTGATCCGTCGTCATTATATTTCAGGCCATCCGTAGCACTGCCGATGACATATCGGTTGATCTCATTTTCAATCAGAAGCTGTGCAGGCAATTTGTACATGGTCATCGACCAGAACGCTTTTGCAGGCGGAAGTTGATCGGCTTCAAAGTGCAGGAGATAATTGTGTTTTGAACCGTCGAGTTCTTCTCCATCGGCATCAAAGGTTGTTTCAGGATAAAACGCCTCTTCGAGGTCGTTGCCCCACAGACCAAAGTAGGCCGCTGCCGCACGGGTAAGGTATTTGCCCTGCATGGCTTCGCGGGTGCCAAATGCATTGGCGATCAGTTGCCAGCCATTTTTTCGTTGGCCCAGTTCCATCGAAGCTTCCTTAATTTTTTCCATACCGGACTGTATCCCTTCATTGATCGCCGCAATTATTTCGGGATCATAATCGTCGGGGTTGAAAGGTTTTCCCGGTTCGATCCCAATTTTGGCAAACTTTTCAAACAGCTCCTTTTCAGATGGGTGGATCTTCGCCATTGCCATCAATGCATTGAAATAACCAATGAAATTTTCATCTTTTATTTTGGCAGGGTTGTAAGGGGGAAGGTTAAGCAAGGGTGAGGCTGTAATTTGATTATCCTGTCCGAGATAATCACCAAGCGTCATCACCTTGTAGCCTTTCATTATTTCCTGGGCTTTCTCAACATCAGCAGGACCAAAAACCTGCGTTCTGCCAAGTGCCAAAAGATAATTACCTTCAGAATAAATAACCTTACTGATCCCTTCAGGTGTTTCACCATCCCATTTTGGCCCTACAAACATGTAAGTGCCTGCGTCAAATCCTGTTTTCCGCGTGCCGATATAATCGATGTTGTGGGTGTACATATCAATGATCTGAAAAGAGTAGTACCGCCCGTCTGTGATTTCCGGCACCTCCATAATTTCCGGCTGATTCGACACATCGAACCATACACCCGAATAGAATGTATCGTTGTTAGGCCTCACAATGATGGTATCTTCCGGGCCATTCAATTTAGGATTATTAAATAAAACATTGAATGGTGCTGTATATGCTCCCGATTCGGGATACATGGCCATAGCAAACATCATTTTGTAATGTTCTAGCATAGGATAGGCATAAATATAAGCCTCTTCGGCGATTTGTTTCGCCTCTTGCGGAGTTACACTTTCCGGTTTTGGAGAACAGGAAGACAGGAATAATCCTGTTATTAAAAAGATTGAAATGACACACTTATTCATAGTCGTTGATTTATTATTAGTTGTTTTTTACCATTTGCGGTCTTACCCACTCTCCCGATAAGGTCTCAGGTTTCGGCAAATACAATCGCATAACCACTGAAAATGGTCCTTTGGGTGCAGGTAACCAATTGGGTTCTTTCTCTTTGCCCGGAGATTCATTTTGAAAATAAAGGGTAAGTCCTCCGTCTTCGTCAAAAACGAAATCGTCCATCATGGGTGAATTGAGCAGATAACGGTTAAGCGGGTTCTCCACGAGAAGGCTCGCCGGAAGCTCATACATGGTTAATGACCAAAAGGCATTTACAGGAGGTAATTGTCCCGGTTCGAAACGAAGGGTGTACTTATTGGCACCGTTTAGGGGCTGATTTTCCGAATCGACATAATAGGTTGGGTAAATCGCTTCTTCGGAACTTGCTCCCCATATACCCACCACAGCAGCTATCATCCTGTAGCTGTAGTTGTTGTTAAGGTGTTGCCTGGTGCCAAATATTTCTGCCGACCCTAATTTTCCGGCTTCTGCTTGCTTTTTAAGAGCGTCAAAGTCAGCCCAGGAATCTGCAATCCCTTGTTTTATTGCATTTTGAATTTCTGGAGAAAAAGAGTCCCATTTGAATTCTTTTCCAGCTCCAATTCCTAGTTTGGCAAAGCGTTTCATTAATTCTTTTTCTGAAGGATAGGTAGGACAGAATTGCAGGAGATAGTTCAATTGCTCAAAGACCTTTGGAGACGCTTTGATTTCTTCCTGTGTTAAAGGTTCGATGAATTGAATATCAGGTGCAGCCTGGGGTGCGGGGTGATCAAGAAAAGAAGATAGAGGTTGAAGTTTATACTCCGACTGAATTTGCTTCACATTCTCAAGATCATCAGGGTTAAAAAGTTGTGTTCTGTATGCTGCCAATACCAATTCTGTTTCAGCTTTAATAACCTTTTCAATGCCATCGGGCTTTTCACCATCCCATTCTGGGCCAGCTATGAGAAAACTACCGCCATTATTGCCCACGGTTCGGGTGCCGATAAATTCAAAGTTATGGGTGTACATGTCAATAAGTTGAATACTGAAATAGCGATTTTCTTCCATTTTAGGAACTGAAAGAACTATAGGTTCTGAGCGCAAATCCAAGGCAACAAAGCTATACGGTGTATCGGAATTTGCAGTCTGTATCGTACGGTCTTCATGGGTATATACCCTTGCCATATTGATTACTTTATTCCATGGGCCTTTGTAGTCGGCATTGTTTGTGTCGATGAAGTAATTGTAAAGCCCTCGGTAATTGTCAACCATTGGATTAGCATAGGTATAGGCCTCTTTGGCAATTTGCCGGGCTTCCTGAGTCGTTATCTTTTCCTGTTGAGTACAGGATAATAATATAATGAGAAGCGAAATTATACTGAGGAGTTTTTTCATTTTTTATTTAATTTATTTTTCAATGATTTATATAAATGCAGGGTAGTTTGTGTTTTGTTGTATTCATTATGGATTGTCTCAACCTTTGTGAGCTTTTATGTGTATTTAAAAGCAAATCCTACCTGAATAAGTAATACAAATTAAATATAGGAACTTTAAATATTATAGACACCCCTGTCAGCTACATGAAACGCAAGTCATTATAGCGATTCAGCATTTTATTGGGTAACAATTTTGAGTAACTTTCAGCGGATTCAGTTACATTTGTATTCAATACTATAATTTATCCACGAAACAATGAAAGAAAAATGGCTCTATACGGCATTTCAAAGTTTTGCGGAATGTGGCCCAACACAGTTGAGCATAAACAGTATCGCAAAGGAAATTGGAGTTCCACGCACAACCTTTTATCACTATTTCGCAGATAAAGAGAACCTGATTGAAGAGTTACTGGCAATGTACATGGCTGATGTGGATAAATTTATTGATGAAGGTAAAACATGCTGTAAACAACTGATCCCCGACTTGTATATATTGCTCGAAAAGTATGCCCTTTCGCTTCAATTCAGCAGACAGCTATTACTCAACAGAACAGAACCACATTTTAACCTGGTCTTTCAAAAAGGCAGGCAAAAAACCAATAAAATTATCGTTCCACTTTTTATAAGTTATTACAATTTTAATGTCCCTGATAACCTGGCGGAGGAGTTGTGGAACAGTCTCACCGAATCATGGTACCTGCGCCTTGATCCTAAAAATGTGACCGTTGAATCAATGCAAAAACTTACCGAAGAAATCATGCAAACGGTATTAAAGTTTGCACAATCAAAATTATTTTTAAAACTGATTTAAGTATATTTTCAAACCTCGCTTTTTAGTCTAAATATTTCTCATTCAACTCATCATACACCTGCATAAGCCGCGTTACAGAGCCATCCTTTTCAAAAAGGCCGCTGCGCCAGTTGAGAGGCTCCCAGATGCAGGCCCCTTTGCCCAATTCGTTGGGAAGGGCAAATACAATATCATGGACCTGCTTATTGAAATCGGAATATTCCACCACGTTGATGGGTTTATTATACCGTTTCGCCAGATCGTTCAGATTGAACTGCAGATCGTCGAGGGTGCCATGCCAGCGCGGATAATACGAAATGCCGATGATGTCGAACTGCAGGCCGCGGGCGATCATGTTGTCGAGCCAGAAAACAGCTTCCTGGTTTTGCCCGCCCAACGCGAGGTGCATCATCACCGGGATGGCAGGATCGGCCGCCTCCACCCCTTCAGCGCCTGCTTTTAACAAGGCAGCCAGTTGATCCGGGTTGCCGATATGACCGTCGGGCCAGAGCAGTCCGTGGTTGATCTCATTGCCCACCTGCACCATGTCGGGCAGGATACCTTGTTTGTCAAGGGCATTCAACACCCGTGTGGTATAAGTTTTTACGGAATCCTTCAATGTTTCAAAATCGAGGTCGGCCCAGGCAGCGGGTTTGTATTGTTGCTGGGGATCGGCCCAATAATCGCTGTAATGAAAATCGAGCAGTAGTTTCAAACCGACCGCTTTCACACGTTTGGCCATGGCAAGCGTATATGGCAAACCACAGTAGCCTTTTCCGGGAGCATATCCCTTTTCATTTTCGGGGTTCACAAAAATCCGCAGCCGGATATAATTAAAACCGTGCTCAGCCAGCAGATCAATGGCATCGATGGAATCGCCGTTTTCGATGAAAGCCCCTCCCCTGTCCTCTATTTGCGGCAGCCAGGAGATATCAGCCCCGATCATCCGGTCGATGGGTTTGGTGGTGGGAATTACTTGCTCCGGGGTTGGTTTCATCAGCACCACAGCGGCAGGCAGCGTGTGGATCTCGTGGGCGCCGGGCCAGCAGCCATCAGCACGTACCTCCACTTTTACTTTATCGGGTTGAGTCCCTGCTGTAAACAGCAGCCTGCAAATACCATTTTCGAGTTTGGCTTTGCCGTATTCCGTGCCGCTGGTGTCGGTAGCGACAGGCAACAAAGTGCTGTCGGGGTTGGTTACGCGGCCATCGCCGGTTACATACACACGAACGGAATCAGCAGCACTTGTGATCTCCCGGTTGAGACTGTCGACCAGGGCAATGCGCACGTTGCTGTGATCAGTTCCGTTGGCCAGCAGCGTGGTGCTGTAGCAGGTGAGCATCACCGAAACAGGTTTGCCGTTTGCCACCTGACTCACATTGGCAAAGGCATTGCTTTGGTTATCATTACCGGGGTTTTGTTTTGCAGGTTGATTGCACTGGATCAGGAAAAGGAAGGCAGGCAACGACAGGAAAAGAAAAGATTTTTTGATCATTTTGAAATGTTTTAAGCGGATTGTCAAATTTAGTGAAAATAATGGGGAGCTAAGGGCCGAAAATTTATAAATTAGCTGGATCAATTTACTTTTCACAAATGACAAAACCGATTGATAATTTGGAAATCAGAAAAAGTAAAAAATTCACGTTAATATCCTTATTGGGGATGTAAACGTGATAAAAGTTGGTGATATAAACTAGTTACCTGCAAGGTTAAAAAAAGAGAAATAGACTGATATTAAATGAAATAACTAAACCAAATTTGAGAATGATTGCTCCGAGAAGATTTTGTTTTGCCCGCCCACTTCTGCCCTTCGGGTCAGTTGGGAAAGCCTACGCACATTGCACACATTTGCAAATCGCACAGGCTGACCCCACAGACCAAAATTTGCAAAAGAGTGCAATTTCCCTACCTTCAAGCTTCATTCAAATAGTTGAGTTATGAATAACAGACTTTTTGCAATTGGAGATATTCACGGATGTTTTGATTCATTGAAAGAATTGGTTGAAAACAAAATCCAGCTTCAAAAAGATGACAAACTTATTCTGCTTGGTGACTACATTGACAGAGGAGATAAAAGCAAAAAAGTTGTTGATTTTATCATTGAATTGTCGGAAAATGGTTATGATGTTATTCCACTCATGGGAAATCATGAAGCGATGCTGATTGGTGCTTTTGAAGATAAAAAGAATATTTCAAAATGGATTCAAAACGGTGGAAATGAGACATTAAAAAGTTTTGAAATTAATTCATTGAAAGATATTGAATCCAAATACATTGAGTTCTTTAAAGGTTTGAGATATTATTACGCATTCGAAGACTATCTTTTTGTTCATGCCGGATTCAATGATAATGTACTAAATCCATTTACCGATTATTATTCAATGCTATGGAAATGTAAGGAAACTTACACAAATCCGTTATTATCAGATAAAACGATTGTCCATGGTCATAATCCTGTAAAAGTTGCAATATGTGAAGAAAGAGTTCTTGCTAAACATCGTGTAATTAACATTGATACTGGCTCTGTATATAAAGATAGTGAAGGTTATGGTAGGCTTACTGCTTATGATTGTAATCGTCAAAGAATACTTTTTGTTTGAATTGATTTTATAGATATATTTGCAATTCGCGAATCGCGAATTAATAATAATGATTATGAAGAAGCATAATGGAATGCGTCCACAAGATATTGTTGTTCTATTGAAGATTATTTCAATAAGAGATAATAAGTGGCGTAATATTGATATTGCAAATGCTATTGGTATAAGTCCTTCTGAAGTTTCTGAAGCATTGAATAGATGTAAGATTGCAAAACTAATTGATAGTAAAAAGAGGAAAGTTAATATCAATTCTTTTACTGAGTTCATCGTCTACGGGTTAAAATATGTTTTCCCGACTGAACCGGGAGCTATTGTTAAAGGAATTCCTACTGCTCATTCTGCTTCACCAATAAAAGAACATATTTCATCAGATACCGATGTTTATGTTTGGGCTAATGCTAAAGGTACTCACAGAGGTCAAGCCATTGAACCGTTATATAAAACTCTGCCCCAGATAGCACAGGAGGATAAGTTATTTTACGAGCTACTAACCATTGTTGACACCATTCGGGTGGGTCGCGTTAGAGAAATACAAATTGCCATTGACGAATTAAACAAACGCCTGAAAAATGCCTAGTACAAATATTATAATGCTGCAAACTGTTGCGAATGGTTTGGGAGAGTTAAAAGATGAAATGGTTTTCGTAGGTGGCGCTGTTGCTGAACTTTATGCCGATAATCCGGCAGCTTCAGAAATCAGACCAACACTTGATGTGGATTGTGTGATTGAAATTCGTTCGAGACTCCAATTTGCAAAAATGGAAGAAAACCTAAGAGCCAGAGGATTTAAAAACGACACATCAGCTGGTGCACCTATTTGCAGATGGATTTACAAAGACATTAAAGTTGATGTTATGCCAACTGATTCAGATGTCCTTGGGTTTAGTAACCGGTGGTACGAAGAAGGAATTGAAATTAAAATACAAAAAACGCTTTCTGATGGAACTGAGGTTTTTGTTTTTCCGCCTGAATATTATTTGGCAGCGAAATTTGAAGCACACAATTCCCGGGGCGGAAATGATTTACGGCAAAGCCACGATTTTGAGGATATTATTTATATTCTGGACAATTGCTCCAATATAGTGGATAATATCAGAGCTTCAAATCCAAGTGTAAAAGAATATTTAAAAATCGAATGCCAGAAACTTTTGGAAAATCCAAACATTACGGAAGGAATTGAAACTGCTTTACCTTATGGCTCGGGTGAAGAAAGTAGCGACTTACTTGGTATGTTAATTCGTGAAATTGCAGAGATTGAATAATGGAGAAAGTGAAACAAACATATAAGTTACCAGAGGGGTGGATTTGGACAACAATAGGAGAAATTTCAATTTTATCCAGTGGAGGGACTCCAAGCCGTGCAAATTCGAATTATTTCAGAGGAAATATTCCATGGGTAAAGTCTGGAGAATTAAATTATAATACAATTACCGATACAGAAGAAAAAATAACGCAAGAAGCTTTAGACTCGTCAAGTGCTAAACTTATTCCAGCGAATTCATTATTAATGGCTCTTTATGGTTCTACCGTTGGAAAAATAGCAAGATTAGGAATTGAAGCTTCAACAAATCAAGCCGTTGCTTCTATTATCACTTTTTCAAATTTCAATAAAGAGTTTTTGTACTATTATTTATTTCATAAAAGGGAAAAGCTTTTAGAAAAAAGAAAAGGTGGAGCACAGCCAAATATAAGTCAAACAATCCTATCAAATTTTATAGTGCCTCTACCTCCTCTTGTTGAACAGAACATTATTGTTTCAAAAATAGAATCTCTTTTTAGTGAACTAGAACAAGCAGAAAAAGGACTGCAAAATGCAAAACAGCAATTGCAAATTTATAGGCAGGCTATAATGAAAAGCGCGTTTGACGGGAAATTGACAAATATGAATGTAGAAGCAGAGAGTTTACCCGAAGGATGGAGTTTATCAAACCTTGGAAATGAGGGAAAATTGATTTCTGGACAGCATATTTTAAAAAATAACTACAATCTTGACAGGAATGGAATCCCATATTTTACAGGTCCATCAGATTTTGGAGTAAACTCCCCTAACATTACTAAATGGACAATAAACCCAAAAGTCTTAGTAAAAAAAGACGATATCCTGATTACGGTTAAAGGTTCAGGACTAGGGAAGCTCAACCTTGTTCAAGAAAAATCAACGATTGGAAGGCAGTTAATGGCATACGATTTTGCATCAGGCTCAAAATTGTATATGTATTATTTCTTACTGTCTCAATCGCAAAATATACAAGCTTTAGGAATAGGCTCTGCAATTCCTGGAATTGATAGAGAAAGCATATTAAGTATCGCGTGCCCAATTCCACCATTAAAAGAACAAGAACAAATAGTTGAAATTCTTGAATCGCGCTTTACTCTTATTGAGAATCTTGAAAAGGCCATAAATAAATGCTTGAATGATATTTCCATATTTAAGCATTCGGTATTGAAAAAGGCATTTGAAGGTAAATTGGTCAATCAAGATGCAAATAATGAATCTGCAAAATCATTATTGCAAAGGATAAAAAAAGAGAAGGAAAATTATTTAACGGTTCAAAAAGTAATTGACAAGCTTATACCCAAAAAAAGGAGACAAATGGAAACAAAGAAAACTGTTCTTGAAATTCTTAGCGAATCTGAAGAGCCCATTTCAACTCAGGAACTTTGGACAAATTCAGTACATGATGGGGATATTGAAAGTTTCTATAATGAAATTAAGGAAATATATCGCAAACTAACTGAAATAAAGAAAGGTACCCAATCTCTTTTATACTTGAAAAAATGAAAATAGAAAAGGTTCACATAAAAAGCAGGTTTAAAAATCTCGAAGATTTTCAGTTTGATTTTGGTAAAGATTCAACGGAGACTGTTCTATTGGGCTTAAACGCAACAGGAAAATCAAATTTCATGGAAGCCCTAGTTATCATTTTTCGTGATTTAGATTTAGAAAGAAATCCTGTAACTCAAAAGAAAAAGCAAAGATTTGAATATAATATCTCTTATGAATGTCGAGGATTAAAAATTGAAATTGATTATACAGTCAAAAAACGATATCGATTCTTGATTGATGGGAAACCTGTTTCAAAAAAACATTTTAATGAAAACAAAAATAAATATCTACCAAGCCATGTTTTTGTTTATTACTCAGGATTAAGTGAGAGGTTAAAGGACTTATACGCAGAACATAAAGTGAAACAGTTTGAAAGAATGATGAAATTCAACAGGTATGAGGATTTCAGTGAAATGCCTAGAATATTCCTTGTAGAACCGATTCATGCTAGTTTGGCTTTAATTGCATTTTTCCTTTTTCCAGAAAGGGAAGACGAGACTTTAAAATTTCTAAAACGAGAATTGAACATTGTTGATTTTGGTTCTGCGTTATTTATGTTGAAACAAGCAAATTGGTCAAAATCAAGAAAAGGAGAAGATGACTTTTGGCACGCTGATGGATTAGTTCGAAGGTTTATGGAAGATTTATGGAGGTTTTCTGTTGCACCAATGTTTTTCGATGAAACAGTGAAAGGAACTTTGAAAAAAAGAGAAACACTGAACCGCCTTTACTTATTCATAAAAGATAAAGAAACCTTTGCCTCTTTGGTTGATATTCAAATGTTCAAAAGTAAAATTCCTCTTTTTAATGCTTTATGCAGCCTTCATTTTTCTGAATTTATGGATGACGAAGATGTTCGAATTAAAGTAATTAAGGAAAATGTTGAAGGAGAATTGGCAATGGGAGAACTTAGTGAAGGAGAAAAGCAACTAATTACTGTTCTTGGGTTACTTAAATTTACAAAAGATGATGAAGCTCTAATTTTACTCGATGAACCCGACACACATTTAAATCCAATTTGGAAATGGAAATATCTTGATTTTCTTAATGAAGTTGTTCATAACTCAGATAAAACACAGGTTGTGTTTTGTACACATGACCCACTTGTAATTGGAAGTATGGGAAAGGAACAAGTTAGAGTATTCAAAAGAGATGAGAATTATAAGTCTGAAGTAATTGAGCCCGATGTTAATCCTAAAGAAATGAGTGTCGCTAAAATATTGACAAGTGAACTTTTTGGCATTCCTTCAATAATGAGTAAAGAGGTTGAGGACAAACTTAACCAAAAGAGGTATCTACAATCAAAAATTATTAAGGGCACCATTAACGAAGACGAAAAAGAAAAATTTGAAGAGTTAAAAATGTATTTAGATTCGATAGGATTTTATGATATCTCGATTGACAGTAGGTATAACAAATTCCTCGAGTTGACAAGTGATAGAATTGAATTTACTAATAGGAAATTCACACCAAAAGAAGAGGAAGAATTGGACAAAATTTCAAGAGAAGTAATGGACGAAATTTTGAAAAACGAAAAGAAAAATAGCGAATGAGACATATTGATATCAACTTATTGAAGGACACAGTTGAAACACTCGATTGGAAGAATATTGAAAAAAAACATCTAGAAAAGTTAGAAACTATGTCTCCTTCAGAAAGAGCCGAATACTTCTCTTCTCATCGTGATTGGAACCTATTTCAGGAATCAATGATTAAACTTTTTGGATATAAATGTTGGTACTCTGAAGCTCCTATTGGAGCAGGTGATTTTGAAATAGACCATTTTCGTCCTAAAAATAGGTCAAAGCATCTGGATAAATCCATACTAAAGGAGAATGGTTATTGGTGGTTAGCCTATAATTGGAAGAATTATAGACTTTCCGGAGGTTTGGTAAACAAACTTAGAAAGGACCGATTAGACACTAGTGATGAAGTTAAAGGTAAAGGCGACTATTTCCCCTTGGATTTAGTTTGTGGAAAGAAAGCTGAAGATAAAGAATCAATACGGTGTGAATTACCTATTTTACTAGACCCAATAGATGCTTATGATGTTTCATTGTTGACATTTGACCAGAATGGAGAAGTCATGGAAGTAGGAACAGAGGATGAAATGATAAGAGCCAAATGGTCAATTTTCTTTTATCACTTGGATTTAGAACAATTGAGTTACCAACGTAGCCAAAAGTGGAATGAATGTCAAAATAAAATTGAAGAGGCAAATGACTGTTATTTAAATGCTACTAGTGAGTTTGAAAAAAGAAATGTTATGAGAATTTGTTACGGGGATTTAAGAAAAATGACCAGACCTGAATCGTTCTTTTCTGCAGTAGCTATTGCTTGTATAAAAACACACGCAAATATGAGTGAATTTGAAAAGCTTCTGAAAAACTTTAATTACTAAAACTATGGCAACAAATATATTAGTAGCAAAAATATGGTCTTTTTGTGACACTTTAAGAGATGATGGTTTAGGATATGGCGATTATTTGGAACAATTAACTTTTTTGTTGTTCCTAAAAATGGCAGACGAAAATATCAGTCAGTATAGAATTCCATCTGGTTGTGACTGGCAAACTTTGAAAACAAAAAAACCATTAATTGAAACCTACGAAAAGCTTTTAAAAGAGCTTTCAACTTCAGGCGGAATGCTTGGAAAAATATTTGCTGGGGCTCAGAATAAAATCCATGATTCAGTAAAACTTAAAAAATTAATTAATCTTATTGATGAAGAAAATTGGACATCTAAAGAAACTGATATCAAAGGTGAAATATACGAATCCTTATTGCAAAAGAATGCTGAAAACAGTGGTGCCGGTCAATATTTCACGCCAAGACCGGTTATTTCTGCAATGGTAGAATGTATTCAGCCTAAACCGAAGGAAACCATTGCAGACCCTGCTTGTGGAACTGGTGGTTTTTTTCTTGGAGCGGTGAATTACTTAAATCAAAAAAGTTTAACATCCTCTGAGGCAAGCTTTCTTAAGTTTGATACTTTTCACGGTTGGGAAATTGAGAAATCAACTGCACGTTTATGTTTGATGAACTTGTTTCTTCATGGAATTGGCGACCTTATAAAAACGCCCGATATTGAGGTTACAGACAGTTTAAAAAGAGGAAACACAGGTAAAGTATTAAATTCAGAGAAGGTAGATATTATTCTTGCTAATCCTCCTTTCGGAATTAGCAGCAGCGATATTCCTACTGTTGATAAAAAACAATCTGAGAAAGATGGTTACTTTCTTCGTGAAGATTTTTGGGTTACAACAAGTAATAAACAACTAGCGTTTTTGCAGCATATTGTAACTATGCTTACTGCAAATGGACGTGCTGCAGTTGTACTCCCGGACAATGTGTTATTTGAAGGTGGTGCAGGTGAAACAATCCGCAAAAGACTTTTGGAAGAAACTGATTTACATACGATATTAAGACTTCCAACTGGAATATTCTATGCACAAGGAGTAAAAGCAAATGTTCTGTTCTTTGAGAAAAAGACAGAACAGAAAACGCCTGCGACAAAAGAAGTTTGGTATTATGATTACCGGACAAATATTAGACACACACCAAAGAAAAATCCGCTTCGGGTTGAACATCTAAAAGAGTTTGTAGAATGTTATCAAGGTGGTGACAGGACAAAACGCAAGGAGACTTGGAGTGACAAAAATGAAGATGGTCGTTGGCGAAAATACGATTACAAAGATTTAATCGCCAGAGACAAAACGAACCTTGATATTTTCTGGCTAAAAGATGATAAGCTAATTGATTTAGGAAATCTTCCCGAGCCAGAAATATTACTGGACGAGATTATTGATAATATTGAAAGTGCTTTAGCAAGTTTTAAAACGATAAAGGAAAATTTGGAATAATTTCCAGCGCACACAGCCAAGCACATTTGCAATTCGCACGAGCCGAAGCGCAACCAAAAATTGCAAAAGAGCTTGTCTGTTTTCCAACGCTTTTTTGCCGACCCGAAAAACAAAATTAGGTCAGTGCTAAAATTGAAAATGAAGAAGTTCTATGAAAGAAAATAAAACCCAGCAGGTAACAATCTATATATGTCATAGCCGGTTTTGTGGGTAATTACAGGTTAATCTCCCGCATCAACTTCATCTCGGCTTGACAGGAAAGTAGCCCGCATTCGGCTACGCCACATACAGGTAACCGTTAGCTTGCACTATGAAAGAAGACAGAAAGTTCAACTAAAGATTGACTATATTTGAGAAAAATCAAATATGAATAATTCCGAGATTCAAATATTTACTACCAAAGATGGAAAGACTGAAATTGAGGTTCAGCTTGACAAGGAAACAGTTTGGTTAAATCAATATCAACTTGAATCTTTGTTTGAAACCGACAGGACTTCTATTAACCGACATATTTCGAATATTTATAAAACTGAAGAACTTGAGGAAAACTCAACTTGTGCAAAAATTGCACAAGTTCAAAAAGAAGGTGACCGTGAAATAAAACGAAAAATAAAATTTTACAATCTTGATGTAATTATTGCTGTTGGATACCGTGTTAATTCAAAAAGAGGAACCGAGTTCAGAATCTGGGCTAACAAAATTTTAAAAGACTTTTTAATAAAGGGATTTTCAATAAACGAAAAACGGTTATCCAAAAAAAATAAACAATTACTGGAATTAAAGGAATCAGTAAAAATCTTAGGAAACATTGTAAATCAAAAGGAATTATCGAGTGGAGAAAGTATCGGATTACTAAAAATAATTTCAGACTATGCTTTCGCTCTTGACATTCTGGACCAATATGACTACCAGACTTTAAAAATAGGGGAAACTTCAGGAAAAGAAAAATACCAGCTCACTTACGACGAAGCAATTAAGCAAATTCATTTAGTAAAAAAGAAATATGGAAACAGTGAATTGTTCGGTCAAGAAAAGGACAAATCCCTTAAAAGTTCGGTTTCAACAATTTACCAAACATTTGATGGAAAAGATTTATATCCAAGCATTGAAGAAAAAGCAGCCAACCTACTCTATCTGGTGACAAAAAACCATTCATTTATAGATGGAAACAAAAGAATTGCAGCATTTTTATTTCTTTACTTTATGGAACGAAATGGAATTCTTTATGATAAAAATGGGGAGAAAAGAATTGCAGATAATGCTTTAGTCGCATTGACTTTAATGATTGCTGTCAGCAAACCGGAAGAAAAAGAAACCATTACAAAAATTATTGTAAACCTGATAAATAAGAAAAATAACGCACGGTAACACAGGATAAAATGCAATACCGGCAAACGTGGAATTAAATGAAATTATTAAATATCGTACCCAGCAAGAAACAGATAGGTAACCAATCCGGTACTTTACTTTTCCTGGGAACGTTACCTGCCATTTAGGGGCAGAGGTACAATTCAAGATTGATAAAAGGATGGATATAAAAGAGATGACTGAAAATCTATATGAGGCATTTAAATCTTACCGAATTAACGGACAGATTGATAAATGCCCATGTGGTTGTATCCCGGATGAAGAGGAAAGAAAGATATATTCAAAACCACTCAATGAATTGACAATTGATGATTTAGGATTCTATTTAGGTAAAGCAATGTCGACTTGGGGAGAGGTAAATCATTTTAAACATTTCTTGCCCAGATTGTTTGAATTGTACTCACAGGACAGATATAATGGATATATTGACCTTAATTCAATTGTCAACAAACTAGAATATGGTAAATGGATAGAATGGCGTGATTATGAAAAAAACTCAATCATTGATTACACAACCGCTGATTGGATTGATTTGGTAAATTTTAAATCCTCTCAATTATCTATTTCTACATTCGAGGATTATTCAAAATTTATTGATTTCGCAATATTGATTGAGTTGTGGGATTTTAAAAAAGGAGGATTGGCATTTCGAAACTTTGTTGGTATGATTGAATATGAAGGCTATACAATTTTTAATTCAAGAAAACCGATTCTGATTAAGAACAAAGATTGTACAAGTGTATTTCAGGACTTATTACTCGATAATGAGGTTGTGACTTTATTAGAAAATGAGTTTTTTGAATTTGAAACTTCGGATTATGATTATGCAGGTAAAATATCATTAGCACTCCAAATGATTGAAAATGAACTAAAAATAAGAAAAAACGACTGGTAATCGAGTAGACGGCTGACCCCGGAATAACCGGAGCCGGAGCGCCCCCTCCTCAATCGGGCGAGTCTGAAGCCCACGCAATGCGGCCGAGACTCGTGCAAGTAAAAGGGTAATTCGATTATCCAGATAATATTTTGAAAGAAACAAAAAAATTCTAATCATTTAACATCCTTCGAAACAAATGGTATTTTTCATATTTTAGAGGATCGTAACCAAAATTATTAATCATTATGAAAAATAGTCTGACATTAATTTTAGTAGTACTGGGAATATCAATTTCATATGCTCAAGATTATATGCCGCTTCCTTCCTGGAATGGGAAATGGGTCAATTCACATGCACACCTGGTTTGGGAGCCCTATCCTCACATGGAAATTGATGCATACGAAAGTTATTGTTCCCCGGGAATTGATACAACAATCAGCGGCTATTCCTATTTTGTTATCGATAACTGTGAAGGTGAATACCAAGGGGCTATGAGAAATTCTAACGGTAAAACCTGGTTTGTTCCTCATGGATCACAAACTGAGTACCTTTTGTATGATTTTACTGCTAACGCCGGAGATATGCTATATAATATATATACTGCAAGTTTTGGTTCTGTTAGTAATTTTATGCTTGAAGACTTGTATGTTGGAATTGTTGATTCAGTTTTAATTAATAATGTACACAGAAAGAGACTTCAATTTGTGGGTAGTGACTGGATTGAAGGAATTGGAAACACCTATGGTTTATTTCTTGAAACCTTCATCAATGTCTCGGAATATCAGGTAAACCTTGATTGCATGAGCGATAATGATACAACCTATTATCCAGGCTATTCCCCCGTACCCTGTGGATATTCAACCGGTATAAATGACCATGCTAGCAATGTAGAACAATTTAACATTTATCCCAATCCATTCACCAATGGTTTTGAACTTGAATATGATCCGGAATGCACGAAGTTAGAAATATGTGATCTGAACGGTAATCGTATTTTGGTTAAAAACTTAGAACAATCGAATAACAGTACATTGAGAATTCCGACTGCAAATCTGAATCAAGGGATTTATATTTTGATATTACACACAGGTGATAAGATCTTAAAAAAGAAGATTGTTAAAATTTAAAAAGGTTAGCTGTTTGCGCCAATTGTCGTATCAAATCAAAAACATGAAAGAAAAAGCTAAATACCAATCGGCAGGCAATCAGGAGAATCTTTCAAGTTCCGTTGTTCATGCATGCTAAGCATCCCGTCTTTTAGCTGACAATGCCGGATTAAAGAAATAATTATTCTCTTTTCTTAACTCTTTAATTTTAAATTGTATTTTTAAACAAGGTTGATTTGATAAAAAACTATCATGGAAATTAAGATAAAAGAAAAAGAAGTTGAACTTTTGAAAATGATACTCAGAAATCTGGTAGTTAAGTCCAGAACCGGAGAAATGGGAATAATTCACGGATCTGATAGATTTGAAATGATGAATGCAATCTTGAAGAAATCGGATATTTATGAACTGGAAGAACTTTAAAAAAAATAGGGCTTTATGGTCCACTGAAAGTAAAATGAATAAAGATTAAAAACAAGCAATGATAAATAATCGGGCGCATAAAAGCACCCAATACGCTTTAAGTCCTCCGATTGAAGAAGATTTTATAAAATGAGACTAAAAACACACAACGTACTCTTAATCCTCACCTCCCTGGTCGGTTACCTTGAGTGGGGGCAGGATCAGCACATGTTTTTGTTTGAGGGCGAATGGGATGTGATCACCAAACTCTTCTCCGAACCCGGTTCGGTTATGCACCCTTTTATCCTTTTGCCCATGCTGGGGCAAATATTATTGTTGATCACCCTTTTCCGGAAAAGTCCTTCCGTAAAGCTCACCATTGCCGGAATAACAGGAATTGGCGTTTTACTTGTTTTTATTTTGTTTGTTGGTATCCTCGCCATGAATATACGCATTGTTCTTTCGGTACTGCCGTTTATTTTGCTCAGTATTTTTGTATTATTTAACCACCGCCAAACCGCAAAACAATGAATACCCGGCAAAGCGATTTCAGGCTGGAAGTGAATGAATGGTTCTATAATGAAAATGACCTCATCCGGGAGATTGTGGTCTATTACCACATTGAAGAGGTCAGGGAGGAACGAAAATTGAAATAAAAAAAATGCTAATCCGCTATGATATCACTAAACAAAATTTCTCGCTAATCCCGGAGATTTGCAAAGAAAGGCAATAAATATCAGCGTTTTCTGCACAAATCTGCGAGAAAAACATCTTGAGAAGCTTTATCTGGTACATAAGCGGATAATCAATTATAAAAATATCAACTATTGAAATCCAAATAATACCATAATGAAAAAATTACTGCTCCTCATTTTTACCCTGAATATCCTACATGCATCTGGTCAAATTGATATTGCTGATCATCATAAATCACTTGCCCTATATGAAAGTGCATTGAATGAGATGCAGCAAGGCCATTACGAACCGGCTATCGGGAAGCTCATTCAGGCAATTAATCTCGATTCGATGCAGCGCTCCTATTACATCAATTTGTATGAAGCCTGCCTTGCTTCTGAAAATTATATGCAGGTGATTTCATACCTGCAAAAAGCCACCCGGATTTTTCAGGAGGATGATGAACTCTTCTATTATATGGGTAATATCTTTCAAAAAACGGATAACACTGATCAGGCCATAATCTGCTACGATTCAGCAATTGTGTATAGTAAAATCAATGGTGAAGATTACCCAATTGTTTACGCGTATTACCTCAATCGTGGCAACTGCCTGATGAAAAAGAAAAAATTCAAAATGGCCACAGCCGACTACAACGAGGCTATCCGGTTGAATGATTCCGACGGTGCAAGCTATGCCAATCGGGGAATAGCCCTTTATCAGCAAGGCAAAAAGGAAGATGCATGTGCCGATTGGGAGAAAGCTGTAACGTTTGGCCAATCCGTTGCATCGCAATACATTAATAAATATTGCAATAACAAATAAATTTCACCTCTTCAATTAGTAAAAAACAACCATTTTTATCAGATCTTTGTCAAAGGAGAAAGAAAGATGTTCAGTTTCTTTTTTTTTGACCCGGACCGGATCACTTTTAAATCTTATTCAAAATCATCTAAAACCTGATCACATGAAATCAACATTTATTTCAGTTTTTCTGTTTCTGGCAATTTCATTCGCCGGATTTACTCAATCCTTTTACCAGTATTTTGATGGCGCGGATACCCTGGCATGGAATTCCATTTTTATGCAGCTCGATACCAGTGCCAGCAATGTGTGGCAAATTGGATCGCCGCAAAAAACGATTTTCAGCAGTGCGGCCACCCTGCCTAATGCAATCGTTACCGACACGATGCATTTTTACCCCGTAAATGCAAACTCAAGCTTTCAGTTTGGAATTGATCCGCTATGGTTCGGATTTGGAATACTTGCCATTCAGTGGGTGCAAAAACTCGATTTTGATCCTGCCTCTGATGGCGGTATGATTGAGTACTCAACCGATACGGATCCTGAATGGCACAATGTGTTTAACAATCCATATGTATATAATTTTTACGGCTACGATACGCTGAACGTTGACACCATTTCGAATGGGCAGGTAGCCTTTACCGGCACTGATACCAACTGGAAAAATGTTTGGTTGTGTTTTGATGTTTCGTGGCTCTCGATTGGTGATACCCTGATGTTTCGCTACACCCTGATCTCCGACGATGCAGATAATTCGAAAGAGGGCTGGATGATGGATAATTTCATGGTTCATACCACCATTTTTCACACTGTGAATGAAAAAGATCAGCAGGAGTATTTGCTGGTTTCGCCGAATCCAACTACAGGAGATGTGCATATCACAGCCCGTAAAACCGACGGTTTTCACATCATCGAAAAGATGGAGCTTTCTGATATGTCGGGTAAGGTTGTGGAAAGGTTTGGTACAAGTCCTACCAAGTTTACCATCAATATCGGAAACCATCCGGATGGCATTTACCTGCTGAAAATTCAAACAAATCTTAAAACAGAAACTTTCAAGATTTCACTAAAACGATAAGGAAGATGGGTCTGCGCTTTTATATCGGTTTGATTTTTTCAGCCTTGCTTGTGATTTCCTTTTCCTGCCAAAAATCGCAGGAACCTACTCCCTGGGAAATGCCCAAACTGGAGTTTTTCCCTCCTATGCCCGTAAGTGATAATACACCGACGACAGAGGGAGTTGCCCTGGGTCGTTACCTGTTTTATGATCCTGTTTTGAGCAAGGATTCCACCTTTTCATGCGCCAGTTGTCACAGGCAGGAAGTGGCTTTTACCGATTCGCCCAATCAGTTTAGTTTGGGTGCCAGCGGAGCATCAATGACACGCAACACCCTTCCTTTGTTTAACCTCAACTGGTATCCGGCATATTTCTGGGATGGCCGGGCCGCAAGCCTCACCCAGCAGGTTTTTCATCCGGTGAGCCACCCCAACGAGATGAACCTCAACTGGAAGGAGGCAGAGAAACGGATCAACCGAAGCGCATTTTACCCCGCCAAATTTAAGGCTGCCTTTGGAAATGTCCCCATCGACAGTGTATTGATTGCAAAAGCCATTGCACAATTTGAACAAACCCTTTTGTCGCACGATTCAAAATACGACAAGGTGCTCAGGGGTGAGGCTTTTTTTACTCCGGATGAATATGATGGTTTTATGCTGGTAAACGATCAATCCAAAGCCGATTGCCTGCATTGCCACTCCACCGATGCCAATGCCCTGGGAACCATTGCACAGTTCAGCAATAATGGCCTTGACCCGGTTTTGGATATTTCCAATTACCCCGATCAGGGAAAAGGAGCTGTGAGCGGTAAGTCGGCTGACTTCGGGAAATTTAAAGTTCCTTCCTTGCGGAATGTGGCGGTAACAGCTCCATATATGCACGATGGCAGGTTTAAAACCCTGCATGAAGTGCTTGATTTTTATAGCGATGGTGTGAATGAATGTGTAAACCTCGATCCGAGGATGCAAAACGCTCACCAGGGTGGAGTCCATATATCGGAAGTTCAAAAAGAACATATCCTTGCGTTTTTAAGTGCTTTGACCGACAGCACATTTTTGAGCAATCCTGAATTTTGGAATCCGTTTTTGCAATAATCAAGCTGGACATAAAAAAAGCCCCAAATCGGGGCCTTTTGATTGTTAAATCTTGTTTTTTATTGAATCACAAACTTACGGGTAATTTGCTGTTCGCCGGAAGTAACGCTGAGATAATATACTCCGGCATCCAGATCCGATACATCAAAATTGAAAGGATGTGAGCCGGCCTCAAAAGCCTTACTGTTGAGCGACTGAACCTGCTGGCCCATCACATTCATAATGACTATGCTCACTTCACTGCTTCGATCCAGTTTAAGGTTAATACCAACCTGCCCGGATGATGGATTGGGATAAACCTGTGAAACTTCAAAATTTGAAATCTCAACATTGGGATTTACACCAACCAGTGAACTGGTGGGAATAGCCATGTGATGAATTCTGTTTTCAACAGGATCGTGATTTGCCAGCCATTGATTAATGCCCGGCTCATTGTCTTCCTGGTAAGTTACATGCACCATATCATCAATAAGGGGTGCCATCATCGGGAATACACATTCGCTGAAAACGAATAAAAGGTCGGTATTAAGGTCAATCTGACCTACCCAACTATTGCCACCATCGAAGGAACGATTCAAAATCACATGCCTGTAATCGAAGGTACCATTTGAGAAACCGGGAGCCAGCGAACAGTAAGCCACAAACATATTATCCTGAGCGTCGAGGCTGAATTGCGGGAAAGCACAGAGCGCATTGGCATAATTGGGCTGTCCGTCGGGGATCTCATAAGTTTCGTCACCAATTACCCAGCCCATTAAATAACCTCCTTCTTCCAGGTACTCCATGGTATTGGCGCTGATGGTGGTAGTATCCAGAACCGGCATATCCTCGTTCCAATAGATCATTCCATCAGTAAAGGGTTCATAATATACGCCGTCGGGCTGGAAATTTTTAACCATTCGCGAGAATGCCACATGTGCTTTGCCCTGCGAATCGAGTGCAATGGCTGAAGTTCCCACTCCGCATCCAAAACGATCGCTTGTTTCCGGTGGATCTATCCCAGAGAAAGGGCTGTCAAAAACCGGAATGATGGTCCAGGAGTCACCATTGTCAGTCGATTTGAAAATCCGACCTCCAAACTCATCAAATCCGTATGTAAATGCAATGGTGCTTCCAACCGGGTTGGCCCAGGCATAACTCAATGAATTGATATCGGCAAAATAATCCGGACCGAGTCCATCTATCACCTGCTCACTGATATCCCATGTTTGTCCGCCATCCGAAGAGCGGTAATAAAGCAGGGCATGCTCCTGTCCGTTGTAAGCAGCATCATAGGTGAGCGCCAGCAAATGGATATACTCAAAATTTTCGCCGCTGGTGATCATCGAGTGCCATACCAGCGAAACACCGTCGGGGGGCAGCAGTTCCAATTCTTCCCAGTCGCCTTCCCCTTTGGTTTCACGGATATAAAAATAAATTGGTCCTGCACCCACTGCATAACGATAAAGCGAGATGATCTCACCTTCAGGTCCATAGGGTGCATAGCTCGGTGATCCCATCCGGTCGTCGGGTCCCACATGCCAGTCAGGTTCACCCCAGTTATTACCGTCGTAATAGTTATAACCCGCACCCCTGTCAGGATCGTCGTTTTCGCCTGCACAAAGCCAGCTTGAACCAACGGTTCCGTCGGAATAGGCCCACATGCGTTGCATCACGTTACCGTAGTTGAGGGCTTGCAAATCGTTCCAGGTATAACCAATAATGTCGAAATCGTAGAGCTTTTGACCCGGAATCAAAGCTGACCCAACGAGCCCCTCTGCCGGATTAAGGGTAGTTTGTTTTACCTGAAGCCGTTTGTTAGGGCCGGTAAATTGTGTGTGTTGCGCGTAGCCGGCAAATGCGAAGGCCACAATTAAGAAGGAAAGTAAAACATTTTTCATAATGGCGGAATTAAATGAATATTAATACTGATGTTAAAATTTACTGTTATATCAACCTGCCGCAATCGAAACCAAATATACAAATTATTGAGCCCGGTGTAAGCAATAGATATTAAAAATGATTCCTGCGTAAAATCGACAAAGACTTTTATCCATTTTGTTAAGGAGTTTTTAACATGCCGCAATTGCAGCGATTTCGAAACTACATTAGCATGGAAAATGTAAACCTGGAACAATGGCTCCGGACTCCAAAATTAAAATCCCGTTTTCAACTATGTACAAATTGTACTGAATTTATAAAGTTTTAGCTGAGCATGCTTGTGCCTTTGTAAATGCGATTGACAGACAAGTGAACGTGGGGATTGGTAACGCGGCCATCGCCCGGTTGAGACTGTCGACAAGGGCAATGTGCATGTTGGCGTGATCGGTTCCGTTGGCCAGCAGCGTGGTGCTGTAGCAGGTGAGCATCACCGAAACAGGTTTGCCGTTTACTACCTGACTCACATTGGCAAAGGCATTGCTTTGGTTATCATTACCGGTGTTTTGTTTTGCAGGTTGATTGCACTGGATCAGGAAAAGGAAGGCAGGCAACGACAGGAAAAGAAAAGATTTATTGATCAATTTGAAATGTTTTTAGCGGATAGTTAAATTTAGTGAAAATAATGGGGAGCTAAGGGCCGAAAATTTATAAATTAGCTGGATCAATTTACTTTTTACAAATGACAAAACCGATTGATAATCTGGAAATCAGAAAAAGTAAAAAATTCACGTTAATATCCTTATTGGGGTTGTAAACGTGATAAAAGTTGGTGATATAAACTAGTTGGGTACAATTTAAAAAGATATGAAACAATTAAACATTACATTTGATTTAGAAAGGAATAATGAAATAAAGTCTTTATTGATCAATACTAACGAAGTTATATTCAATAAAGAATACAGTATTGAAAATATTGGAAGCATTAAATTAATTCAGCCGTTAAAAACAAATAATCTATTCGACTCCAATCTGGTAGAAATAGTTTTTACTATATCATCAGGTGTTGCAAGCGGAATAGTAGCAAATTGGATATATTCAAAACTGAAAGGAAAAACTAAAATCCTACGAATAAATAGAATAGAAATTGAATTAGATGAAGAAAAAATCACAAAAATAATCTCTGAACAAATAGAACAAAGTGAATAATACAGCCGAGATTAATCATGTTTTTCTTAAATCAATCATTGAGAGGTTTGGAGTAGCCCAGATTGAAGATTTTTATTCATCTTCAATTTTTTATGAATATCTTGACTCACTGGATAATCCAATTGGAAACAATATTTGGGGGAGAGTATTTAGAAAAGAAATTATAAATGGGAACTTCTTTTATAATAATAAATTTATAAATGATGTACTCCTTCCACAAGTATTTAATATATTAAACCAGAATGACTTTGATTTAATTAGTATTCCCGTTGGGTTTCTTCCGATAAGAAGATTTAATGCTATTTCTATTCTTGGTGAAAAAAATGAGAAGGCTATACTAATGGATATTTCCCTCGGTTGGTTTCTTGATAGGTTGTTTAAAATGTATTTGATTTATACATATTGGGATGTTATACCAAGAATATCGGATAAGTATAAAAAAACTGATTTCGAAACAGGATTGAAATACTTAGTTGAAAGTATAACTATTTATGATAAAGATAAGCATGTATATATTGATGAGATTTGTAATATGACTTCAGTTTTTGATGACTCAATTTATGGTTTTTCAATTCGAACACAAATTTTCATTCTTCTTCATGAATATTCACACTTTATATTACAACATTTCGACAAGAGTGAAATAATAAAGTACAATCTAAATAATGAAATATCTCAAAGTGGATTTTCATATAATCTTAATCAAGAATTTGAAGCTGATGAAAACTCATTTAAACATATTTTGAGAAATATCAATGATATTGATGACTTAAAAGGGTATACAATTTCTTTGGGTGTTTTTTTTAATATCCTTGACCTTTTTGAAACAAATAATGGGAAACCAACAACACATCCTCCTTCTTTTAAAAGATGGGAGATGTTAAAATATTTAATTAATTTATTAGACAATGTAATTGATAGTAGGTTTATCAATAGGATTGAGTATCCATTTCAAAGATTAAAAACTGTACCCAACACGCAATAAAAAACATAGGGCAGAAAGTGCAATATTTAAACAACATAACAATTAATAAACGGCTTGGTAGCTTGATAGGAAGGAGCTTTAAAATGCCCTACGTTTCTTATTGCCATCCGTTGCCAGTAATGCCAAAAACAACACAGCAGATGCTTTATACTTATGTGATGGAATTTAAAGGAGGATCTTATGTCTCACAGGTACTCGCAGATTCGGTATTTGAGTCTCTTTATGTTTGGATTGAGAAATTGGAGAATGATTTAGACGAGATAAAATATTTAGGGATAAAAACAATTCAGGAGATTAAAGAAATGATTCAAAATGGTGAAATAGATGAACCTATTTTACTAAAAGAGAGGATGAACGTTTGGTATATTGGGATTTATTCAAAAATAGGTGTGATAAGTATAAATATCGTAAAGACATCATATAATTCCCCCCAAAATAGGACAGTAAGTTAAATAATGAATAATGTTTAATTTTACTGTTATGAACAAAAGAAGAAAATTCACATCATCCTTTAAGACTAAGGGAGTATTAGAGGCGTTGAGCGAGCGTTTCACGATTCAGGAACTGGCCCACAAGCAGGAGGTACATCCCAATCAGATCAATCAGTGGAAAGCTCATTTTTTAGCTAATGCCGAGGGGACCTTTGAAAAGCCTCAGACAGAAAAGAGCCAGGAAGGTTTTTCTGTCCTTAAAGACAAGTCAATTAATTGCTGATTCGAAACACGTTCAAAATAAAGTACAAAACCGGATGATTCAAGAAGTGATAATGTCGTAAGATCTTTTTCACCCAGGGCACACCTAACTTAGCAAACGTTTTATAAAACAGATTTAAAATGAAAAATGACATTCAGGGCGAAAGCAAAGCAGGAAAACCGGAATTACCCATTCTGACATTCTCCTCTGCTGAAGCATTCACCAAATGGTTAGCAAAACATCATAAAACACCATCAGGTATTTGGATGCGGATTTTCAAAATAAAATCAGGAGTACCCTCAATCACTTATGCGGAGGCACTCGACGCAGCATTGTGTTATGGATGGATTGACGGTCAAAAGAAATCATTCGATTCGGAATCCTATCTGCAAAAATTTACACCAAGAAGAACTAAAAGCTTATGGTCGAAAAGAAACCGGGAGCATATTGAGCGGCTTGAAAAAGCAGGGTTGATGCAGGCAGCAGGTAAAAAAGAGGTAGAAGCAGCAAAAGCAGATGGAAGATGGGAGCAAGCTTATGATTCGTCAGGCAACATGGTGGTACCTGCAGACTTTTTAACTGAATTAGCCAGGGATAAAAAGGCGGAAGCTTTTTTCAAATCGCTTAACAAAACAAACACGTATGCCATTGTATGGCGACTGCAAACCGCCAAAAGACCCGAAACAAGAAATAAAAGAATGAAGTCAATTCTTGAGATGTTAAAGAAGGGAGAAAAATTTCATCCCTAACTTAATTCATATTTACAATGTCTGGAAAAAAAATCTCTTTTATATTCTGTTGTATCCTCTTGTTGACCAAACAGGTGTCAATAGCTCAAACAAACACAGAAAAAGTTAATAAGCTCCTGCATGAAGAAATGATCGCGGAGCAAATTCCCGGACTCCAGTTGGTGGTTATCAAAGACAACAAAATTGTGTTATCAGAAGCCCTGGGAATGGCAAATGTTCAATTTTCGGTTCCTGTCACGAAAGGCACCACATTTTCAATTAACTCTATTGCCAAGGTGTTCACCGGAACTGCCATTATGCAACTGGTGGAGGAAGGCATGATAGACATTGAGAAGCCGGTCGCCGACTACCTGGATGATTTACCCGAAAGCTGGCAAGCGGTTACCATCAAACAATTGCTAGGTCACACCTCCGGGCTTCCCGATATTGAAGACGAATCCACAGGCGGATTGGTGGGCAACAAAGGGGAAGTAACGGCCTGGAAAATCGTTCAGACGATGCCGATGCAATTTGCTCCGGGAGAACAGTTCAGCTACAATGCCACAAACTATTTGTTACTTCAAAAGATTATTGAAAAGTACGGCAAACTCCCCTTTGAACAATACATCGCAACGTATCAATTGAATCCGGTTGAAATGACTAAAACCACTTTTGGGAATTCCTACGAGGTGGAAAAAGATAAAGCCCCGACCTATTGTTATTATTACCTCGACAGAGAGTTAGGGGACTATGTAAAAGGAGATCAATTGCTGGAGGTTTACGAAAATTTCCCTGAAATGATGAGGGCCGATGCTGGTATGTTCAGTACAGCGGAAGAGCTGGCGCACTGGATCATTGCATTGCAAAATGGGAAACTACTAAAAAATAAATCGAGCCTTAAAACAATGTGGGAACCTGTAAAATTGAACAACGGAGAAATGGATGGGTTTGGCGACATATTGAACGGGTATGCATTGGGATGGCCGGTGGTGATGCGAAGCGAGCACCCTGCTGTTGCGCCTATTGGTGGCGGCCGGGCCGCCTTTTTGATCTACCCCGAAGATAATTTGACCATCATTTTGCTGACCAATCTGAGCGGGTGTTCACCGGAGTTAATAATTGATCAGATCGCTAATATTTATTTTACAAAATGAGAAAGCACAAACTGACACTTTACTATCTCACCTTTGCGTTTAAAAAACATGCTAACTATGAAGACGATGATCAGGTCATCGAGGCTGCAATGAAATGGATATTTTCGCAATAACAAAAAAGGTAATGTGCTTGCAAAAACTGTTCGAAATTGGAATTAAATACAAATCTGTTAAATGAATAAATATTTTAGCTACATCTTGATTTTTCTTACCGCAATTTTATCATCCGGTTATGTACCCGAATCAAAATTGGAAGATGACGAAATTTATATCCAATGGGTTAATAACCTGGAGGGAGATTTTGAATTTGCGAATGAATGGAGTTATCCGGAAGGTGTATATTTTAACAAATTTGGGCAATTGAGTTGTGATGGAATTTGCCCGGAAGGAATCGAATCGATGACAGACCGTGATGGCAAAATATATGCGGATTCGTTGGTCAAATTCTACCAACTATTGGATACCACTCATCAGCACCACTCAATTTCATGCGAAGCATGGTGTTATGAATTTTCAGGTACTGATTTCGTTACTGCTAAACAAATTGGCAAAAACCAATACACCTGTTTTACACATTTAAACGCAGGCACGCATTGCAGATTGATATTGGATATAAATGATAATGTATGTACTCCAAAAATTGAATTAAGAAGTATAACTTCACCAGCATTAAAAACTTATTACTGCAAAGGTGGATCAATCAAAATTGATAATGATTCATGGTCGGCGGGGATATTAAAGGCAACCTTTGATTTTGAGTTTTACAACAGCGATGATCCCGAATCAGGCATGTACTGGAAAGGCAGGATTTTAAGCAGAATTGAAAATAAAAAATGAGAAATTTATTTTATACACTCGCAATTATGATATTGATTGCAGGAAGTATTAATTCCCAGGATTTATCTTTTGAAATAAATCAAAATCCAAATAAACTGGATTGCGAGATTGATACAATTGATATGGAGGAATATGAAACTATTATTTCCTCACATTACGAGGATAATGAAGTTGAAATAACTTATCATCCAGAAGATTACTTTATTAATGAATATCCGTCAATATTTGCAAACGCTCATAGCTGTTATAAATTTAAAAGTGAAGGAGACTTCATCTTACAAGCTTGCAAAACAGATTCCACTGTTAATATTAAAGGACAAAGTGATTATGAATTTATTGGGCAATATTGCAATTTTGGGATTATTTATGTTCATGGTTATGAATATTGGGAATATATAAGTGTTGACCTGACTACAGGATATTCTTTCCAGACTTTAAATAAACCAAAAACATTTGACTGTAAGTTTGCGATTTCAATTGGTAATTATTATGGAATTGAAGAAGTAAGTATTATTGATTTAGTAGCCAAAAATAGATTTGATTTGGCAATTGAAAATGCAAATATTATTGAATCAAAACCAGTTGAAAATGGATATTTTTTAAAACTTAAAATTTTCGGGAAAGATGCAGGGTTCAAGTATTTAAGAATATTAATCAAATAACTAACTCAACCAATTTGTGTAACCAACCTCCAACAAACGAATAATACCAGCCCTGGGATTTTAAAAACACCAACAACCAAAAACCGACAGGATTGTTAAAGGAAAATGGAACAGGAAAAATCAGCAGAATTACAAAAAGAGGAGTTGCAGCAAGAGGCCAAAAAGATGAAATCCAACAAGATCTTTGATGCCGTTATGTTCGGACTACTGATCGGTATTGCCATTTACAGCACCGTTAAAAATGGTTTTGGTTTGCTTACCTTTTTGCCCCTGCTGTATTTGCCCATTGCCGGCAAAAACCAAAGGAAAAGCATGGCCATTGAGAAAGCATTAAAAGAAAAGGAATTAAAATAATAACCCTTACCGGCTCAGCAAGGCCACTTGTGCTTTTAATGCTTCATTTTCTTTCTGCAGTATTTCCACTTTGCGGTCGAGTTCCTGCACCGCCTTCACAAGGGGCACCACAAAATCAGCATATCTCAGTCCATACGGATCGCCCTCATTTTGCGGCTTATCCACACCACTGAAATCATACCCTGATTCGGTTGCAGCAACTTCCACCTCCTGTGCAATAAAACCACTGGTAACCTCCGAATAAGCATCGCCCGATAATTTGGGATCATCAGTTCCGGTTGAGGTCTGGTCCATCAACCCGGTTTTATCTACCCCGATAAAATCATTGATTTTTTGCCTGTCGAGGCGATAGGTAACCGGTCGAAGTTTGTTGATAAAATCAAGGCCGGGAACATTCTCTTTTACCTCAGTTTTAAACCTGCCGTCCGAAATATTAGTCCAGTTCTGATAACCCCCGATTGAGGTAACATATACATTGCCCAATCGCACCATGTTGCTGCCGGTAGCCGTAGCGTCAATACCCACACAAGTAGTATTAAAATAGGTTCCGTTGTTGGCCCCGGTATTATAACCCACAGCAGTATTATAGGATCCGGTGCTGGTAAAAAGCATGGAGTTGGACCCAAATGAGGTATTCCTGAATCCGGTGCTGGTGCTAAATTGCGATCCAAATCCCACGGCGGTATTATCATTTCCCGTTTCATTGAAAATGAGTGCATCAGAGCCAACAGCCGTATTTTGATGACCGCTGGTATTCGCACCTAATGCTACATATCCGCTGGCTGTATTATCATAACCCGAAGAATTGCTGAGCATGGCGCTGGAGCCAATTGCAGTGTTCCTCATACCGGTATTGCTGGCTGGAACACCTGAACCCTTCAGGGCCTCGTATCCCACTGCAACATTGTTAGTAAGTGCCGTACTTGTGGTGCTGTTTGCATACCGCAAAGCATTGTGCCCGATGGCTGTGGAACCGCCCGCCCCAACATTGCTGGATAAAGTAAAACAACCCAACGCAACATTATTTGCACCATTTGTACTGTTGTTGCCGGCAGCAGCTCCTATAAATATGTTATAAATACCTCCACCCAAAGGATTATTAAAAATGCCGTTGTTGTATCCGATAAATATGTTCCTGATATCGTCGGAGT
>Ga0116151_10000608_pt1 | contig 33021 bp, 34 predicted proteins | sample AD_UKC117_MetaG_FD_89893 | JGI IMG/M metagenome (GOLD analysis project Ga0116151, IMG submission 89893) | Active sludge microbial communities of municipal wastewater-treating anaerobic digesters from Hong Kong - AD_UKC117_MetaG | ecosystem: Engineered > Bioreactor > Anaerobic > Digestate... | reverse complement strand
GGCGGGGTGTCGACGATGATGAGGTCCCAGTGTTCGCCGGTCTCCGACTGCTGTCGCAACTGCCCGAGTTTCTCCATCGCCATGTACTCCTGCGTCCCGGCGAAGGAACTCGACAAAGCCTGATAGAAGGGGTTCTCCAGTATCGCCTGCGCACGGTCGGGTTCGGCGTGGGCCTCCACGATCTCGTCGAAGGTCCGCTTCATGTCGAGCATCATGGCGCTCAGGTGACCCCCCTCTATCCCGGGCACGGGACGCGGAGTGTTGTCCAGCTCGGACAGCCCCATCGCCTGCGCGAGCCGCCGGGCCGGGTCGATCGTGAGGACGCAGACATTGCGCCCGCGCTGGGCGGCCCGCAGCGCCAGTGCCGCCGCCGTGGTGGTCTTGCCGACGCCTCCGGATCCGCAGCACACGATGACGCCGACGTCCCGGTCGTCGAGCAGACCGTCGATGTCCAGCCGTGGCGCGGTCATGCCGGCAGTCCCTGCTCGTGCAGTCGCTCGGCCAGCGCGTAGAGGGCGGCGAGGTCGATCCCGCCGGGCAGCAGCGGCAGCTCCATGATCGGTTGTCCGCTGTCGACCAGTCGCTGGCGCTCCGCATTCTGGAGGGCCACGCGGGCTGCGTGGTCGGCCGCCTCGTCCTCCAGGGCATTGACCGTGGCGGGGGTCGGCTCGATGGCGGCCGCCTGCAATCCGGCCCTCAGTTCGGGTTCGGGAAGGCTGCGCGCCGCCGCCATCGCAAGTTCCGACCCGTCGAGTTCAGACCTGCGTACCTGGTTGATGATGATGGCTCCGAGGGGCAGCCCCGCCTCGTGCAACTCGTGTACCCCGTCGAGGGTCTCCTGCACCGGCATCTCCTCGAGCAGAGTCACCAGGTGCACCGCCGTGCGGGCCGAACGGATGACACCCATCACCGAGTCCGCCTGGGACCGGATGGGCCCGACCTTCGCCAGCCCGGCGATCTCGGTGTTGACGTTGAGGAAGCGGGTGATGCGCCCCGTCGGGGGTGCGTCCAGGACGACCGCGTCGTAGGCGGGCCGGCCGACCTTCTCACCCCGTTTCACGGCTTCAGACGCCTTGCCGGTCAGCAGGACGTCGCGCAGGCCGGGCGCGATGGTTGTGGCGAAGTCGATGGCGCCCAGTTTGCGCAGGGCGTACCCGCCGCGCTTGATGCCGTAGAACATCTCCAGGTACTCCAGCAGCGCGGCTTCGGCATCCACCGGTAGTGCGTAGACCACTCCGCCGTCCTCTGCGACAGCGATCTTCGTCTCCTGGTAGGGAAGGGGCGCAGTGTCGAACAATTGCGCGAACCCCTGCCTGCCCTCCACCTCGAGCAGCAGAACCTTCTTCCCGCCGCGTGCCAGGGCGAGGGCGAGTGCCGCCGCGACCGTGGTCTTGCCCGTCCCACCCTTGCCGGAGACGACATGCAGCCGCACGCGCGACCAGTTGGGGGCACGGTTGCTCACCCCTCCAGATTAGGCCGCGCAGGGCCTCCCATACCCGGTGCGCACCCAGCAGCCGTGGCCTAGGGTCGGTGGCATGACTACGTGGGAGTACCTGACTGCGCCGTTGTTGATCCACAACACGAAGGCGATCCTCGACAACTTCGGCGCCGACGGCTGGGAGTTGGTCCAGGTCGTGCCCGGACCCACTCCGGAGAACCTGGTGGCGTACTTCAAGCGGGCCAGGGCGTGACCGTCGCGCAGCGCCTGGCCGACCTCGGGCTCACATTGCCGGAGGTCCCTGCACCCGTGGCTGCCTACGTTCCCGCCGTGCGGTCCGGGGCGCATGTCTACACCTCCGGACAACTGCCCTTCGCGCAAGGGGAGTTGCTGCACACGGGGCTGGTCGGCTCCGAGGTCTCGGTGGTCGACGCGGTCGCCTGCGCCCGGCAGTGTGCTCTCAACGCATTGGCCGCGGTCGCGTCCGAGGCCGGCGGCCTGGACAACGTGCGGATCGTGAAGGTCGTCGGCTTCGTGGCCAGCGCCGACGGGTTCACCGCGCACCCGCAGGTGGTCAACGGCGCCTCGGAGCTCATCGGTGACGTACTCGGGGACCTCGGTGTCCACGCCCGGTCCGCTGTCGGGGTCGCGGCGTTGCCACTGAACGCGCCGGTCGAGGTCGAGGTCATCGCCGAGGTCCTCTGATGCGCATGCCCCCCGAGTTGCTGGAACGTGCGCGCGCGGTCGTGTACGGCGGGGACTGGACACCGCCGCAGCCGCGGCCGGCCGCGACTCTGATGCTTCTGAGGGATTCCGCCGAGGGTATCGAGGTGGCCCTGCTGCAGCGTGCGTCCAGCCTGGGGTTCGCGCGCGGCATGTACGTGTACCCCGGTGGCGCCCTCGACGCCGCCGATGAGGGTCTCGGCGACCCCTGGCCGGTGGCGGCGATCCGGGAGACGTTCGAGGAGTGCGGTGTCCTGCTGGCGGACCCCAATCCCGAGCACGACGTTCAGCAATTGCGCGAGCGGGACTTCACCGAGGTGCTCGCCGAACTGCGCGCGCGGCCGGCTGTGGAGGCGCTGCATCCGTTCGCGCACTGGGTCACTCCGGAGGTGGAGTCGCGTCGATTCGACACCCGCTTCTACGCCGCTGCGCTGCCCGAGGGCCAGGACCTGACGACGCTGACCAGCGAACATCAGGCCATCGGCTGGTTCCGTCCCGCAGACGCGGCGCGGCTTCCCATGCTTCCCCCGACCGCAGCCACCCTGGCCGAGGTGGGGCAGTTCGACACCGTCGCTCGCGCCCTCTCCGTGCCCAGGCATCCGGTCCCGATCATGCCCAGGCCGATCGCTGCCGGCGATGGGGACATCGGGTGGATCCTGGTCAACGCGACCACCGGGGATCCTCTGTGACCGGTTTTGTGGCGATGCCCGGATCCATGGGTCCGTGGGCGGGTGGATCGGTGGATGGCGGCCTGTGCGTTCTGGCCGGAAACCCCGGCCCGATGACGCTGGACGGCACGAACACCTGGCTGATCGACATGGACGACGAGTCCGTGGTGCTGGTCGACCCGGGACCCGACGACCCCGGACACCTCGCTGCGGTCCAGGCCGCCTTGGGTGACCGGTGGGTCCGCGAGATCGTGTTGACGCACGGCCACGCCGACCACAGCGCCGGTGCCCGGCTCTTCGCCGATGCCTTGCGGAGTCGGGTGCGAGCGGTGGACCCGGCGCATCGGCTCGGTGCGGAGGGGCTGCCGGCCGGTGCGGTGATCGCGCATGCGGATGCCGAGATCCGGGTCGTGGCGACCCCCGGGCACAGTGCGGACTCGGTCACCTTGCACCTGCCACGGCGACGTGCCCTGCTGACGGGTGACACGATCCTCGGCCGCGGGACAACGGTCGTCGCGCATCCCGACGGCCGGCTCGACGAGTACCTCGATTCCCTGCACCGTTTGGCCGACCTCGTGGCGCGGGCCGGGGTGACGGCGGTCTGGCCGGGCCATGGCCCGGTCCTCGACGACGCGGGTGCCGTGCTGCAGGCGTACCTGACGCACCGGCAGGAGCGGTTGGCCGAGGTGGAGCACGTCGCACGCGGCCTCGATCTGACCATTGACGAACTCACCGAGCGGGTGGTGGAGTCCGTGTACGCCGACGTGCCCAGAGTGCTGTGGCCGGCCGCGGCCCTGAGCGTTCGCGCGCAGTTGGAGTACCTCGGGCTCGGCTGACGCCCGTTTGCGCCGGTGCCGATTGTGACGTTGTTGCGGGTGGCCGAGTGTGGAATGTGACGTTGTTGCTGGTCGGGAGGCCGCAGAACCCGCAACAACGCAACAGTCGCCGCTTGGCTGGGACAACAACGTCACAATGGGGAGCACGCCGGCGCGCTGTCACCCCCTGATGCGGTGCGTCGGTTCCGCATCCGCCTCCTGCCCGACCCGCGACCAGTACCACCAGACGCAGCCCACCCCCACGAGCAATGTCAGCCATGTGAACGTGTTGGCGAACAGGATGTGCCCTTCCTCCGGATCGATGAGTCGTTGCGCGGTCTCCGACGGGCGGATCACGCCATAGAGCAGAGCGAGGGCGAGCAGTCCGGCCAGGCCTTGCAGTATCGGCACCGGCCTGTCAGGCAGGGCGGCGACCAGCAACAGGGGCAGGATCAGGATCCAGTGCGCCGTCCAGCTGATGGGTGAAACCAGCAGGATCGCGGCGAGCACGAGACCGTCGGTGAGGTGCGGGTAGTCGCCGTACAGGTGGTGTGCCACGACCAGTACCGCCACCGTGACCAGACCCGCGAGGCCCAGCCACGCGACCTGTGCGACGGCGGTGTCGCCGAGGAGTCGCTGGAGCATCCCGTTGATGGACTGGTTGCTGATGTACGACACCCCGACCCGGTCGGACTCCAGGAACGTCCCCGTCCAGTAGATCCACGACGCCTTCGGGAAGATGACCCAGGCGATCGCGTTGCACACGAGGAACGACCCCAGCGTCCACAGCGCGGGTTTCACACGTCTGGTGACCAGGAAGTAGGCGACCAGTAGCAGCGGCGTGAGTTTGACTGCCGCCGCGATGCCGGTGAGCACACCCTGTGGGATCCGGCCGGTGCGATGGCTCAGGTCCAGTGCGAGGAACATCGCCAGCACGATGTTCACCTGCCCGAAGTTCAGCCCCGATTCGGTGGGCTCCATCGCGAGGGTGAACGCGACCGTGAGTGCTGTCACGGTGGCCGTGTGGAATCTGCGCGCGGCGAAGTTCTCCACACAGATCAACGCGTACCCGATCACCGCCGCCAGGGTGATGGCCGTCCACACGACCTGGGCACTGACGTCCGACAGCAACGCCAGCGGGGTCAGGAAGAGGATTGCGAACGGTGGGTACAGGTAGGGCAGTTCCACATCCGTGTAGCGAAGCCCGTAGAGGTCGCCGCCGTTCCAGGCCACCTCTGCGGCATCGCGGTAGACGTCGAGGTCGAGCAGGTAGGCCTCGCTGGCCTTGACGAGGTAGTGCACGCACAGCGCGAACGAGACTCCGATCGCCACCCAAGCGACGGCCCCGAGGCCCCGACGCTCGAGCACGTCGTCAGCGCGCGCGTCGCTGCAGTCGGTCCATCTCCAGCAGGACGACCGAGCGGGACTCCAGCCGGATCCAGCCGCGGCTGGCGAAGTCGGCGAGTGCCTTGTTCACGGTCTCCCGGGAGGCACCCACCAGCTGGGCCAGTTCCTCCTGCGTCATGTCATGCGTGACATGAAGACCGTCGGGCATCTGGCGGCCGAACTTGTCGCCGAGTTCCAGCAGGATCTTCGCGATGCGGCCGGGAACGTCGGAGAACACGAGATCAGCCATGGCCTCGTTCGTGCGCCGCAGACGCTGGGCCAACGCCTGCAGCAGCGCCTCGGCCACCTCCGGACGGCCGGTGAGCCAGGGTCGCAGCGCGGAGTGCCCCAGTGCGATCAGAGTGGCGTCGGTGAGCGCGGTGGCGGTCGCGGTGCGGGGTCCGGGGTCGAACAGGGACAACTCTCCGAGCAGTTCCCCGGGCCCGAGGATGGCCAGCAGGCTCTCGCGGCCGTCCGAGGCGGTGTGGCCCAGTTTGATCTTGCCCTCGGTGATCACGAACATCCGGTCGCCCGGCTCTCCCTCAAGGAACAGGTCCTGCCCCTTGGACAGGCGGACTTCGACGGTCGACGCCTGCAGGGCTGCGGCGGCTTCGTCATCCAGAGCGGTGAAGAGGGGGGCTTGGCGCAAGACGTCATCCACACGTTCAGTGTGGCGCAGAATTCGACCCTCTTGCGCGTCGTTGACCGAGCTACTGCCCGCGGCGGGGCAGTGCGGTCAGCGCCAATGCCGGATTTGTCCGATATCTGGCGATCAGTTCCTCTGTCACGGCGTCGATCTGACGGTGCAGGGCGTGCCGGTTGGTCGACAGCGAGGCTTCCATGGCCTGCAGCAGATCGATGTACGCCTTCCGCTGTTCGGCGTCGTTGAGGTCCACCACCCGGCTCCACAAGGACCGCGCCTCGGGCATCGAGGTGTCGATGTCGGCGGGATGTAGTCCGAGGGCCTGCCAGCGCCGGGGGGCGCTGTTGGCGTCCTGCAGGACATTGCGCAGGTCCTGGGTGTCGACGAGGTCGGAGTCGTTGAGCATGTCCAGCCGGGCCTGGAACAGGCGCCGCCAGTAGGACACCCGGCTCTCCTCGTCGGTGAGGTGCTGGCGCAGGATGCGAAGGTCGTCCAGCGACAAGTCGCTGAGCAGGACCTGTGCGTCCGCGTAGGTGGTCATGGCTTCCTATCGGTTCCATACCAGATCGTCCTTACCCCCGATCGAGTGGTTTGACCCCGTCAGGTGACCCCCGGATGGGTGGTGGCCCGTCCGGCGGCGCACGCCCAAGAGGCCACGTACCCTGGAGCGATGGAACCCCGCCCGCCGGTCGCACTGGTCCGGCGCGCGCGTGCGGTGGACAGAATCCTGCAGCAGGTCTACCCGGATGCTCACTGCGAACTCGACTTCCGCGACCCGTACGAGTTGTTGGTCGCGACCATCCTCAGCGCCCAGTGCACCGATGAGCGGGTCAATCAGGTGACCCCCGCGTTGTTCGCTAGGTACCCCGATCCGGTCGCTCTGGCCGCTGCCGACAGAACCGAGCTCGAGGAGATCATCCGCCCGACCGGCTTCTTCCGGAACAAGGCCGCATCCCTGCAGTCGATGGCAGCAACAGTGTGCGCGCAGCACAAGGGACAGATCCCACGGCCGATGTCGGCTCTGGTGAAGCTGCCCGGCGTCGGCCGGAAGACGGCCCACGTGGTGCGCGGCAACGCCTTCGACCAGCCGGGCTTCACGGTGGACACCCACGTGCAGCGACTGTCGCACCGCCTGGGCTGGACCGAGCAGACCGACCCGGTGCGCATCGAGTACGCCCTCGACGCGTTGTTCCCCCGCAAGGACCGGACGATGGTGTCGCACCGGTTGATCTTCCACGGCCGTCGCTGCTGCTTCGCGCGCAAACCGGCCTGCGCGGCGTGCCCGGTCGCCAGGCTCTGTCCCTCCCGTGACATCGGCGAGCAGGACCCGGTCCGGGCCGAAGCGATGATCAAACGGCCATGAGCGTGCCCGACTGGCTCGAGCCACTGCTCGCCGCGACCGAGGACCTGGCCGGGGAGGCGCTCGCGCGATTCACCCCGCCCACCGACGGGGGCCGCAGATCGGCCGTGCTGATCCTGTTCGGGGAGGACGTGCATGGCCCCGACGTGCTACTCATCCAGCGTGCGTCCGACATGCGCTCGCACGCGGGCCAGCCGGCGTTCCCGGGCGGAGCGGAGGACGACGACGAGGGTGCGGTGGCTGCGGCCCTGCGGGAAGGGCAGGAGGAGACCGGCCTCGACCCGGCGGGCGTCGAGGTGATCCGGTCACTTCCCGAAGTGTGGCTGCCCCCCAGCGGGTTCGTGGTGACCCCGGTGTTGGCCTGGTGGGAGCGGCCCTCGCCGGTCAGTGCGATGGACCCCGCCGAGGTTTCCGAGGTCCATCGGGTCCCATTGTCGGAGTTGACGGACCCACAGAACCGGGTGAGCGTGCGACACCCGAGTGGATACATCGGTCCGGGGTTCACGGTCCGCGGCATGCTCGTCTGGGGGTTCACCGCGTTGCTGCTCGACCGCATCCTTGCACTTGCCGGCTGGGAGCGGACCTGGGACGACGGACGTATCGTGGATATCGGATGGACAGGTTGACAACGGTTCGCGGACGGCGCCGCTGATGGGCGTCGTCGATTTTGTTGTGCTCGGAATCCTGGTTCTGATCGCGCTGATCGGATGGCACCAGGGGCTTGTGCGCAGTGTGCTGTCCGTGGTCGGAACCGTCGGTGGCGGACTGCTGGCCGCGGCGTCCCTGCCGTGGGTGCTCAGCCAAGTCGGAGCACTCGGCCCCACTGCGGCCGTCGTCAGTGTGGGCGTGATTCTGCTCGGAGTCGGCCTAGGCAACGCGTTGGTCGTCACGCTCGGGCGCCCGTTGTGGATGGCGATGCAGGCCGGACCGGCGAGGGTCCTGGACGCATCGGCCGGGGCGTTGGTCAGCGTGGTGGCGGGCCTGATCGTGATGTGGATGCTCGCTGCCACTGTCGCCGCACTGCCCTCGAGGACCCTCTCTTCGGCGGTGCGGTCGTCGACGCTTCTGCAACAGGTCGAACGGCTCGTGCCCGCCCAAGCCACGGACCTGGCCTACTCAGTGCGGGAGTTCCTGGACCAGGTGAAACTGCCTGAGGTGTTCTTCGGGCTCGAGGGGCTGCCCGGCGACAAGGTGGCCCCGCCGCCCAAGAGCATCACGCAGGCAGCGATGACCGCGAGTCAATCCGTGGTGCGGGTGTCCGGACCGACCCCGGCATGTGGGCAGGGCTCGACAGGTTCCGGGTTCGTGTACGCCGTCGATCACATCGCCACGAACGCCCACGTGGTGGCCGGGATGTCCCAGGTCCGGGTGGTCGCCTCGGACGGCCGGTCCTGGGGCGCCGACGTGGTGTTGTTCGACGCCGACCTCGATGTGGCCGTGCTGTTCGTTCCCGGCCTCGGTCTGGCGCCCTTGAACCCGGCACGTGACGTCGCAGACGGCGACGCCGCGGTGATCGCCGGGTACCCAGGAGGAGGGCCCTTGGACCTGCGCAGTGCCCGCGTGGTCACCCGCACGTCGGAGAGCCCGGTGTTCTCCGACAACATCTACGGCGACCCGACCAAGCCCCGCGAGATCTACGTCGTGCGTGGCCGGGTGATTCCCGGCAACTCCGGCGGGCCCCTGCTGACCCGGGACGGCCGCTACGCGGGGGTGGTATTCGCGAGCTCGCAGCAGTACAAACGCACAGGGTTCGCCATGACCAACAAGGCTGTGGGTCAAGCGCTGCGCAGTGTTGCCGACAGCACCGTTCCGGTGGCTGTCGGGACCTGTTCGCGCTGAACACCGTTCGTGGCAGCCGCCCTCAGCGGTGTGTCGCCAGCCACTCCCGCAGCATCGGAAGCACGAGGTCCGGACGTTCCTCGTGCGGGAAGTGCCCGCAGTCGTCGAGCGGTTCGAGTTGGTACGGCCCGGTCACGTAGTCGCCGCTGCCCGTCGTCGTGGCCGGGAGTACGGTCGGGTCCTGCCGGCCGTGGATGTGCAGGACCGGTTGCCGGATCGGTTCGGCGCTCATCAACGTGTTGAATCGGCGGCCGTCGGCGCGCACGTAACTGCGCCACGCCCACCGGTGGTATTCCATCGCGCAGTGTGCGGTGTTCGCCTCCAGGAAGGCCGCCCGGAACCGGTCGGACACCTCTCGGGTCAGCCACGCCTGTCGAACCGACCAGGTGCGCAGGACCTCTGCTACCCGCAGCGCGTTGTCGGCGGCGAAGTCCCGTTCCGGCAACCAGGGCCACTGGTAACGAAGCGCATAGCGCCAGGCCTTGATCTGTGGCTGGGTCCGGGCTGCTTCCCGCAACCGCACGGGGTGCGGGGCGGAGATCGCGGTCAGGCCGCGGACCATGCGTGATCGGCGGGCGGCTGTCCACCCGATGTGCGCACCCCAGCCGTGCCCGACAAGGAATGCCGACTGCTCACCCAGGCACGCGATGACACCGAGTACGTCGTTGGACAACGTGGTGGGGTCGTAGCCCCGTGGGGCATGATCCGAACCCGCATACCCGCGCAGGTCCATCGCCGCAGCCCGGTACCCGGCGGAGGCCAGCGCCGGCACGAACTCGCGCCATGTCCACCAGTACTGCGGGAAGCCGTGCAGCATCAGGACCAGTGGGCCGTCTCCGGCCTCGACCAGGTGGAACTGCGCACCATTGGCGGGTACCAGACGGTGAGTCCAGGGCCCGGGAGTGTTGATCGCCTCGTAAGGCGTGACGGATAGGGCCACTACCCGCGCAACGTGGACTTCGTCGCCTCGAGCGCTGCCATGGAGCGCTCCGGCCCATGCACCTGCTTCGCCCGGCTCCGGCCGACCAGCACCAGGATGGCGCCGACGAGCAGCAGCACGGCGGTGACGATGCCGAAACCGGCCCACTCCGGCAGGCCCAGCTGGACCAGCACGTAGGCCAGTGTCACGAGCAGGAAGATCACACCGAGGAACAGGATGACCCCGCCGACGACCAGCAGCCCGAACGACGCCCCCGCCGTGCGTGCGTTCTCCTTGATCTCGGCCTTCGTGAGTTCGATCTGCTGCCGCACGAGTTCGGTGGTGTCGGCTGCGGCGGACCTGACCAGGTCGATGATCCCTTGGTCCGTCTGCTGCTTGGTCTCAATCGCCATGGGTTCAGGGTAGTGGGCGCTGGCCGCCGTAGACGTCCGGAATCCCATCTTGGTCCTCATCGCGTTCTTCTTCGTCGTACATCGTCCGGTAGGCGCGAGCCCGCAGGCGAAGTGCGACGATGGCCAGTCCCGCGGCGATGACGCTTGCGGAGAGCACGGCGATCTTGCCGATGCTGGTCGTGTCGGACCCGTAGCCGAACGCCAACTCCGTGATCAGCAGCGAGACGGTGAAGCCGATCCCGGCCAGCAGACCGACGGCCGTGACGTCCAGCCACGACAGGCCCCGGGCGAGCGAAGCCCGGGTGAACCGCGAGGTGAGTCCCGCGCCGAGCAGGACGCCGATGGGCTTGCCCACCACCAGGCCCAGCATGATGCCGATGGCGATGGGGCTCTCGAAGGCATCGACGAGGCTCTGCCCGCGCAGGTCGACCCCGGCGGCGAAGAATGCGAACACAGGAACGCAGAACCCTGCGGACAGTGGGTGCAGACTGTGTTGCAGCCGTTCGGCCGGTGCTTCCTCCTCGCCCGGATCCTCCTTGATGCGGGTCAGCATCGCCAGGGCGACCCCTGCCACGGTGGCGTGGACGCCCGACTCGTGCATGAGCCCCCATGTGAGTAGCGCGAGGGGCACGTAGAGCAGCGGGCTGGTGATGCGGGCCCGCTGGGCGAGCCAGTACGCGAGCATGCACAGCAGCGAGGCGAGGAACGGGAGCAGTTGGAACTTGTCCGAGTAGAACAGTGCGATCACCAGGATCGCTCCGAGGTCGTCGACCACCGCGAGGGTGAGCAGGAAGGCCCGCACCGCCACCGGGAGCCGTCGACCGGCGACAGCCAGCACGGCCAGTGCGAACGCGATGTCCGTGGCCATGGGGATCCCCCACCCCGAGGGTTCGCCGTCGGTGGCGCTCAGGTTGATCGCCGCGTAGATGGCCGCGGGCACGATCATGCCGCCCAGCGCGGCTGCCACCGGCACTGCGGCCTTGGAAGGTCTGCTCAGCGACCCCTTCACCAGTTCGTGTTTGAGTTCCAGTCCGGCAACGAAGAAGAACACCGCCAGCAGACCGTCGGCCGCCCAGGTGGCCAGGGAGAGGTCCAGATTCAGGCGCGCGGGCCCGATCGTGAAGCTGGCGATCTCCGAGTAGACGTCCCCCCAGGCCGAGTTCGCCCAGACCAGCGCGATGGTCGCCGCTGCGATCAGCAGCGCACCACCGACGGTCTCGTCCTGCAGTTGCCGGAGCACCCATAGGCGCTCTTGAAGCGGGAGGCGCTCGAAGACCTCCCTGCGCTCTTTGTCAGTCGCCACCCTTGCTCAGGCCCTCGCTGATCAGGTTCATGACCGATGGATCGGCCAACGTCGTTACATCTCCGAGGCTACGGTTCTCCGCCACGTCGCGCAGCAGGCGCCTCATGATTTTGCCCGAGCGGGTCTTGGGCAACTCATTGACGACCAGGATCTGGCGGGGCTTGGCGATCGGGCCGATCTCCTTTGCCACGTGGTTGCGCAGGTGCGCGACGACGTCGTCCGGGGCGGGCATGTCGCTGCGCAGGATGACGAAGGCCACGATGCCCTGCCCGGTGGTCTCGTTGCTGGCGCCGACCACCGCGGCCTCCGCGACCAGTTCATGGGAGACCAGGGCGGACTCGACCTCCGTGGTGGAGATCCGGTGACCCGACACGTTCATCACGTCGTCGACCCGGCCGAGCAGCCAGATCGCGCCATCCTCGTCGAGTTTCGCGCCATCGCCGGCGAAGTAGTACTGCGGCCATCGACTCCAATAGGTGTCCTGGTACCGCTGCGGATCGCCCCAGATCCCGCGCAGCATCGACGGCCAGGGCTGGCTGAGCACCAGGTACCCGCCGCCACCGGGACCCACCACCTCGCCGTTGTCGTCGACGACGTCGGCGTTGATCCCCGGCAACGCCCGCATCGCCGACCCAGGCTTGCACTCGGTTACCCCGGGTAGCGGGCTGATCATCATCGCGCCGGTCTCGGTCTGCCACCACGTGTCGACGATGGGCGCGGTGCCGCCACCGATGTGATCGCGGTACCAGACCCATGCCTCGGGGTTGATCGGCTCACCGACGCTGCCCAGCAGGCGGATCGACGACAGGTCGAACTGCTCCGGGATGTCGTTGCCCCACTTCATGAACGTCCGGATCGCGGTGGGCGCGGTGTAGAGAAGGGTGACGCCGTACTTCTCGACGATCTCCCACCAGCGGCCCTTGTGCGGGGTGTCGGGGGTTCCCTCGTACATCACCTGGGTGGCGCCGTTGGCCAGCGGACCGTACACGATGTAACTGTGGCCGGTCACCCACCCGACGTCGGCCGTGCACCAGTACACGTCGTCGGCCTTGAGGTCGAACACGTTGTAGTGGGTGTACGAGGTCTGGGTCAGGTATCCGCCGCTGGTGTGCAGGATCCCCTTCGGTTTACCCGTGGTGCCGGACGTGTAGAGGATGAACAGCGGGTGCTCGGAGTCGAACGCCTCGGCGGTGTGTTCCGGACTCGCGCCGTCCACCGCGTCGTGCCACCAGACGTCCTTGTCGGTCCAGTCGACATCCTGGCCCGTGCGCCGCACGACGAGCACCTTCTCCACCGACGGGCATTCGGCGACCGCCTCGCCGACCGCGGGTTTGAGCGCTGCGGCCGAGCCCCGCCGGTAGCCACCGTCGGAGGTGATGACGAGCTTCGCCTCCGCATCGTCGATGCGGCTGCGCAAGGCCTCCGACGAGAAGCCTCCGAAGACCACTGAGTGCGGTGCCCCGATGCGCGCGCAGGCGAGCATGGCGATCGCTGCCTCCGGGATCATGGGCAGGTAGATCGCCACGCGGTCACCTGCGGTAACGCCCATGCTTGTGAGCGCGTTGGCCGCCCGGCTCACCTCATCCTTGAGTTCCCCGTAGGTGATGGTGCGGGTGTCGCCCGGCTCGCCCTCGAAGTGGATCGCCACCTTGTCCCCGAAGCCGGCTGCCACGTGCCGGTCCACACAGTTGACCGCGACGTTGAGGCGGCCACCGACGAACCACTTGGCGAAGGGCGCGTCGGACCAGTCGAGGGTCTGCTCCCAGGGGGTCTCCCACTGCAGGCGAGCCGCCTGGGTGTCCCAGAAGCCGAGCCGGTCGGCGGCCGCAGTCTCGTACATGTCGGCCTTCGCGTTGGCCTGTGCAGCGAATTCGGGGGTGGGCGGGAACACCCGATCCTCGTGCAGCAGGTTCTCCAGGGCCTCGTCCGACATCAGCGACCTCCTCGTTGTGGTCCTCCCATCCGATCAGGTGGGGGTGGTGGTCTGCAACCGGTTGTGGGGGAGTCCGGCGACGTTCGGGGTTCATTGCTGCGCGGTCACAGGTTTGGGGCCTCCGGCGTTGAGTGCTGCGCCGTTACGGGTTTCCGGTCCCCGAATCGGTAACCGCGCAACAGTCAACGCCGGGGGCGGCCGCAGGGGGCGGCCGCCGGGGGCGGCGTCCGGGGCGAGGTCCGGCTGCGGCTTTCGACCCTGCGCTCACCCTCCCCCGCTGGCTACACTCGCGGCCATGACGGCACCGCCGGCCTTCCCAACGATGGATCAGCTCATCGAGGCGTTGTGGCGGGCAGGCGGTACCGATCTGCACATCTCCGGTGGGATGGTTCCGAAGATCCGGATCGAAGGCCGGCTCCAGGACCTGCCCGGCGCCCCGCGCCTGCTGCCGGATCAGATCGATCACCTGCTCGCACAGATCCTGCCCGCCGACCAGATCGACTACTGTCGCAGCGGTAGCGGTGACCTCGACTTCTCGTTCGGCTGGCGACAGACCGCCCGGATCCGCGGCAACCTCTTCCGGCAGCGCAACTCGCTGGCGGTGGCGCTGCGGCTGATGCCGCAGGAGGTGCCCACGTTCGATCAGTTGCGCCTCCCCGATTCCGTGCGGCGTTTCGCCCAGGCGTCGCAGGGGCTGGTCCTCGTGTCCGGTCCCACGGGCTCCGGCAAGTCGACCACCCTGGCGTCGATGATCGCCTGGATCGCGGCGAATCAGGCCAAGCATGTGATCACCATCGAGGACCCCATCGAGTACGTGCACCGCCATGGCCGGTCCGTGGTCAACCAGCGTGCAGTGGGGGAGGACGCCCCGTCGTTCGCCGAGGCCTTGCGGAGCGCCCTGCGGGAGGATCCCGATGTCCTGCTCATCGGTGAACTGCGCGACCTGGAGTCCATCCGGGTGGCGCTGACGCTCGCGGAGACCGGCCACCTCGTGTTCGGGACCGTTCACACCAACGACTCCGTGCAGAGCATCGACCGACTGGTTGACGTGTTCCCGGGCGATGAACAGTCCCAGATCAGAACCCAACTGGGGCTGTCCTTGACCGGCGTCGTCTATCAGCGACTGCTCCCGCGGGTGGGTGGTGGTGTGGTGCCGGCCTTCGAGGTGATGGTGGTCGACTCGTCACTGCGCAACCTGATCCGGGAGGGCAGGACCAGTCAGATGCGCAACCAACTGCTGGTCGGTCAGGCTGCCGGGATGATGACCCTGGAGCAGTCCCTGAGCGAGCTGGTACAGGAGGGACTGGTGACCCACCAGGACGCCGTGGCCCGATCGCGCCATCCCGCGGACATCTCCCGCAGGCGTGGGTACTGACCCTGCGGGTTACCGTCGAATGGTGGATGCCTTCGCCGCGGTCGCGGCCCTGCCGCCGGTGGCCGCCGCTGCCGAGTCCTCCCGCACCGCATTCGATGCGATGCTGTGGGACCGGGCGCTGCGCTCGGCCGCCGAAGAGCTCTCCCGGCGGTCCGGCCTTGCCGGCGCGGCCAGCTCGGCCGGGATCGACGGTATCGAGATCGAGTGGCGGGTGTGGGAGGCCGGACAGGCCGCCGACGACACCCCGATGGGCAAGGCAGCCGCGGGCATCGTCGCCATGTACGCACAACTCCCCGCGCTGCGCCCGGTGTGGGAGACCGCACCGTTGCAGGCTCTTGCGAAGTTGCATGCTCTGGTCGCCGTCCCGGTCACGCCCGACGACGTCGGACGGCCCCGCTCAGGCGCGCCACAGGACCCGCTGCACATCGGTGAGGCGCCGCCCGCCGAGGCGGTGGCGCCCAGGTTGGCGGACCTCGCCCGTCGTCTCGCCGCGCCGACCACCGCGCCGGCTCTGGTCGTGGCCGCTGTGGTCCATGCCGAACTCATGACGATGCAACCGTTCACCTACGGCAGTGGACTGGTGGCGCGGGCCGTGGACCGTCTGGTCCTGGGCAGCCGGGGCCTCGACCCCGACAACTGGTCCGTTCCGGAGGCAGGGCTGCACGCACAGGGCAGGTCGGCCTACGCGCGCGCACTTTCCGGGTACGGCCGAGGTGACTTGGCGGGATGGATGCAGTTCTACTGCGGCGCTGTGGCGGACGGCACGCAGGGGCTGTCCGAACTCGTGGGCTGATCGACATGGCACTGTCGCGTTCCGCGCTGTGGCGTTCGAGCGCCATCGGTCTGCTGCCGCTGCGGGCACTCGGGCGCAGTGCTCGTGTGCAGTGGGGGGTGCTGCGTGGCGGCGACCGGACGGACCTGTCCAACGCGGCCCGGTCGGCCACCGCTGACGACACCCGCCGGGTACTCGGCGAACTCAAGGGAGGGGCGCTCAAAGCCGGTCAGTTGCTGTCGACCGTGGAGACGCTCTTCCCGCAGGATCCTGACGGGAGTTGGCGGGCGGCGCTCACCGCGATGCAGGAGGACAACCCCGGCCTCCCGCTGGCGGAGATGGAGGACGTCCTGCGCGAGGATCTCGGCCCGAGGTGGCGGTCGGACTTCGCAGATTTCGATGAGCACCCCGTCGCGGCCGCCTCCATCGGTCAGGTGCACTCCGCGGTGCTCGCGGACGGTACGGCCGTCGCGGTGAAGATCCAGTACCCGGGGATCGCCGAGGCGATGGCCGCCGACGTGCGCGCGCTCTCGATCGCGCTGCGGGCGACCTCGATCGTGGCCCGCGGGATGGCGATGCCACCACTGGTCGCGGAACTGCGCACACGGCTGTCCGAAGAACTGGACTACGAACGTGAGGCGCACTCCCAGAACCTCTTCGCCGACGCGTACTGCGACGACGACGAGGTGGTGGTTCCGCGTGTCCTGCGAGCCACGAAGCGCGTCATGATCTCGCAATGGTTGCCGGGGACGGGATTCGCGCAGATCGCGCTCGACGGGGCACAGGCGCAGCGCGACCGTGCCGGACAGTTGTACCAGCGGTTCTTCCTGGTCAGCCCGGGCCGGGTCGGGCTGTTGCACACCGACCCGCATCCGGGCAACTTCCGGATGGTCGGCGACCGGCTCGGGGTGCTGGACTTCGGTTCGGTCCTGCACACCCCGGGCGGTCTGCCCGAGACCTTCGGGCGGCTGATCGCGGGGATGCTCGCCGGGGACACCGCAGCTGTGGAACGCAGACTTCGCGAGGACGGCTTCATCAAGCCCGGCAAGCATCTCGAGGTGGACAAGTTGGCCGACTATCTCGCGCCCTTCACCGAACCGGCTCGCCATGAGACGTTCGCCTACTCCCGCGAGTGGCTGCGGGGGACCTTCGGCAAGGTCAACGATCCGCGCAACCCGGACTTCGCGGTGGCCCTGCAGATGAACATGCCCGCCGAGCAGCTGTTCACGCATCGGGTCTGGCTCGGGCTGGTGGGGGTGCTCAGCGGGCTGAACGCCCGGGTCGCGGTCCGGTCGGAACTGGAGCGCTTCCTGCCGGGGTTCGCCCTGGGCAAGAACACGCCGCCCGAATGAGTGAAGGTTTCGGCGTGTCTTCAACATGGGCTGCCGAACTGCCGACAACGGGTATAGAAAGGAACCAGATGGCGCAGGCCATCGACAACCGGGTCCGAGTACCCACGCGGCGCTAGCCCCACGTTGGGGTCAGGTCGGCAAGACCGACCACACAGCACGCTTGATCACTCGGACCCGGTTTACTTTTCCGTCCCTTTTGCCCTGTATCTCTCCAGTCGCGGTGACTAGATTGTGTGCAATGACGGCAGTGGGGTTCGAGCAGGCGGCGGCGGCCGCCTCCGGCGACCTGCGGGGTAGCACCGGGCACGTGCGGCTGCGCAAGCCCACCTCGAACCTGTTCCGGGCACGCACGCGCTCGGCGAATGAACTCGATCTGTCGGCGTTCTCAGGGGTGTTCGCGGTCGACTCGCAAGCGCGTACGGCGACGGTGGGTGGACTGACCACCTACGAGGATCTGGTCGCCGCGACCCTGCCCCACGGACTCGTCCCGTTGTGTGTTCCGCAGTTGCGCACCATCACCCTCGGCGGCGCGGTGACCGGGCTCGGGATCGAGGCGGCGAGTTTCCGCAACGGCTGCCCGCACGAGTCGGTGCTCGCCATGGACGTGCTCACCGGCACCGGCGAGGTGGTGCGTGCGACCCCCGGCAACGAACACAGCGACCTGTTCTTCGGCTTCCCGAACTCCTACGGCAGCCTCGGCTACGCACTGCGACTGGAGATCGAACTCGAGCCGGTGCGCAGCACGGTGCAGTTGCGACATGTGCGTTTTCACAGTGCCGCTGATATCGCCGACAGCATCGCCCGGATCACCGACGAGCGCAGCTTCGACGGGCGGCCTGTGGACTATCTGGACGCAACGGTGTTCGCCCCCGACGAGTTGTACCTGTCGTTGGGCGCATACAGCGATGAGGGCGAGCCGTCGGACTACACCGGCCAGAAGATCTACTACCAGTCCATCCGCGCCCGATCCACCGACACCCTCACCACGCATGACTACCTGTGGCGCTGGGACACGGATTGGTTCTGGTGCTCGGCTGCTTTCGGATTGGGCCACCCGGGTGTTCGCCGGATCTGGCCGGATCGATACAAGCGCAGCGACGTCTACTGGAAGATCATCGCTGCCGACCGGCGTTGGCAGATGTCGAGTCGGATCAACCGGATGCGTGGTCGCCGGCCGAAGGAGAACGTGGTGCAGGACGTCGAGGTCCCCGTTGCCGCGCTGCCGGAGTTCCTCGATTTCTTCCACCGCGAGGTCGGCATCTCGCCGATCTGGCTGTGCCCACTGCGGCAACGCGATCCGGACCGGCACTGGTCGCTGTACGAGTTCGACCCCGGCACCACGTACGTCAATGTCGGCTTCTGGTCGCGGGTCGAACTCGCCCCCGGCGAAGACCCGCTGGCCGGACGGGTGAACCGGGCGATCGAGCGCAAGGTCAGCGAACTCAACGGGCGCAAGTCGCTCTACTCCACGTCGTTCTACGACCGCGAGGAGTTCTATGCGATCTACGGCGGTCAGACCTACTCGGTTCTCAAGAAGCACTACGACCCCGACGGTCGCTTCCCGGACCTTTACGACAAGACCTGCAAGGAGGCCTGATGAGGATCGCTGAGGCATTCGACATGCTTGCCGGCCCGGACACCGATGTGGAGTTCGTGGCCTACGACGGGAGCAAGGGTGGGCGGATCGGCTCCGATGTCCGCCTCGAACTGCGATCCCCCCGGGCGATCGCCGCGCTGCTCGGCGCACCGGGCCAGTTGGGACTGGCGCGGGCATACGTGTCCGGCGACCTCGAGGTGACCGGCGACTTGTACACGGCCTTCGACCGCCTCGCGACGGCGGCCTCCCGGGACGTCTCCTGGCGCGAGAAGGCATCGCTTGCCAGGCAGTTCGCCCCGTTGTTCCTGCAGAAGCCGCCACCGCCCCCCGAGGAGGTGCGCAAGAAGGGGACGAAGCACAGCCGGCGCCGCGACGCCGAGGTCATCTCCCACCACTACGACGTGTCCAACCGCTTCTACGAATGGGTCCTCGGCCCGACGATGGCGTACACCTGCGCGGTCTTCCCGCGAGCAGATGCCACGCTGGAGCAGGCGCAGGAGGAGAAGTTCGATCTGGTGTGTCGCAAGCTCGGTCTCGAGCCGGGCATGCGGGTGCTGGACACCGGGTGCGGCTGGGGTGGATTCGCGCTGCACGCCGCGAAGCACTACGGGGTCGACGTCGTCGCGGTCACCTTGTCGGAGCAGCAGGCCCGCTGGGGTCAGCGGGCGGTGCAGGAAGCGGGTCTTGAGAAGCAGATCGATCTGCGGCACAGCGACTACCGTGCTGTGAAGGAGACCGGTTTCGACCGGATCGCCTCCATCGGTCTGACCGAGCACATCGGAAAGGCCAACTACCCCGCCTACTTCGAGTTCCTGCGCTCACGGCTCGTCGACGGCGGACGCCTGCTCAACCACTGCATCACCCGCACCGACCCGAAGCAGAAGACGTACACCAGGAACGGTTTCATCAACCGGTACATCTTCCCGGACGGGGAGTTGGTCCACGTCGGCGTGCTGATCGACGCGATGGAGAACCAGCACCTCGAGGTCCAGCACGAGGAGAACCTGCGCATCCACTACGCGATGACGCTGGCGTGCTGGTTGGAGAACCTGGAAGCCCATTGGGACGAAGCCGTTGCCGAGGTCGGTCTGCGCAAGGCGCGGGTGTGGCGGCTCTACCTCGCCGCCAGCCAGTGGGGTTTCGCGCGCAACCAGATCCAGTTGCACCAGGTGCTGGCCACGCGGACCGGCGCGGATGGCGACACGGGACTGCCGCTGCGGCTGTCGCTGGAGCGGTAGGGGTTTCGCGGTCGCCAGCCCAACCCGATCCGTGAGCACTTCGAAAATCCGGGAGCACTTCGGCGGCGGTGGAACGCTAACAGATTTCGGAAGTGCTCCCGGATCCGCTCAGCGGCCCCGTCGATACCGCGCGTACCAGGCCAACCCGAGCGCGACCGCTGCCGCCGCCCCCGCCGCACCGGCCGCGGTCTTCTGTTCCTTGGTGACGGTGCGCTGCATCGCCACCGGCTTGGCGAACTCCAGAACCGGCCACACCCGCTCGCGGGCCACACGGCGCAACTGTTCGTCGGGGTTGACCGCGAACGGGTGCCCGACGACCTCCAACATCGGAAGGTCCGTGTACGAGTCGCTGTAGGCGTAGGAGTCGGCGAGGTCGTAGCCCTCGTCCTCGGCCAGTTGCCGCATTGCGTCCGCCTTGCCCGGACCGTAGGCGTAGAACAGGATGTCGCCGGTGTACTTGCCGTCCTCGATCACCATCTGGGTGCCGATCGCCTTGTCCACTCCGAGGCGGGCACCGATCGGTTCCACGATCTCGGTCCCGGACGAGGAGATGATGATGACGTCGCGACCGGCCTCTTGATGCTCGGCGATCAGCTTCATCGCTTCCTGGTACACGATCGGGTCGACGATGCCGTCCAGAGTCTCGGCCACCACCGCCTTCACCTGCTCGACGTCCCAGCCTCGCGACAGTTCGGACAGGTAGACCCGCATCCGCTCCATCTGGTCGTGGTCGGCGCCGGAGGTGAGGTACACGAGTTGCGCGTAGGCGCTCTTCAGCACGTCGGTGCGTCCGATGAGCCCCCCGTCGTACAGCGGCTTCGCGAAGGCCAGCGAACTGGACTTGGCCAGGATGGTCTTGTCGAGGTCGAAGAATGCTGCGGCACGCGCGGACACGTCCCCATGGTGACACAGCGGCATCCTCCGAACGGTGATCCGCCATCGGCCGAGTGGTCAGAAAGGTAAGACTTCCTCGCCAGCCGCTCAAGTCGCTTGCATATGGCGCCGCAGCGCGAGATAGTTGAATACGCCCGTTTGGGCGCAGGCCGATCTTTCCCCCCCAATAATCGGCCCGAAGGCCCCCGCATCCCCCCCTGCGGGGGCCTTCCCCGTTCCATCCACAGATTCCGGCGACCCCCTTGGGCCGACCCGTCCCGGGCGACACCGTTGAATGATGGCCGACATTCTGCTGCTGGGCAGGGACCCCGATCTCGTGGACCATATCCTCGCGCTGGCCTCCGCGGCGGAACTGACTGTGGATGTGCATCGGGAGGTGCCGTCCGCGGCATTGGTCTGGAATCGCTGCCCACTGGCCATCATCTGCACCGACCTGCTCGCCGCGGCGGCTGCGGCCGCGCTGCCACCTCGTGCCGGCCTCGTCGTCTTCGGAACCATGGCCGCCGACGCCTGGCGGCAGGCCTTCGAACTCGGTGCCGACCAGGTGGTGGAGCCGCCGGGGATACCGGGCTGGCTGGGCGAGGCCACAACCGGCGACGCTGGGCAGGAGGGGGAGTCGGGTCGCGTTGTAGGTGTACTCGGGTGTGCCGGCGGCGCCGGGGCGTCGGTCTTCGCGTGCGCACTGGCCGCCGCAGCCGCCCGCCGACGAATGACACCGTTCCTACTGGACCTGGATCCGCTGGGGTGTGGCCTCGCTGTGATGCTCGGTGCTGACGACCTCACCGGACTCACATGGGAGCAGGTGCGCTCGGGTAGTGGGCGCATTCCGGTCAGATCGCTGGAGTCAGCCGTGCCCCGTGTCGCTGGGGTCGCCGTGCTGGGTTGGCCCGACGACGGCACAGTGCTGCTCGACAGCGGCGTGGCGGCAGCCGTTGTGGACACCTCACGTCGATGTAGCCCGATCACGATCGTTGATCTCGGTCAAGGTTTGGCGAGCTACCAACTCGAAGCGTTCACGCGCTGCGACCGGGTCTTCATGGTCGTGCCCGCGGACGTGCGTGGGGTGCGCGCTGCGCGGCGCAGCGCAGCACGGCTGGCGGCCGGCGCCTTCGAGATCGTTGTGCGCGGCCCCAACCCGGGTGGCTTGACCGGGGCCGACGTCGAACAGGCCGTAGGGGTCCGTGTGATCGCGGCGGTCGCTGCCGAGCGCGGACTCGACGCACGCCTCGAGCGGGGCGAGGCGCCCGGGTCACGGCGCCGATCGCCGCTGGGGCGCGCCGGTGAGGGCCTGCTGGCGGAGGTCCTGCAATGACGGCCCCTGAGCCACTTGTCGATCGTGTTCGCCGTCGGCTCGTGCAGGAGGGGTGGGCCGCCACGCCGGTGTCGGTGACCGACGCCCTGCGCGCTGAGGGGCTGGTGCTGCCGGAGTCGTCCATCGTCGAGGTGGTTCGGGCCCTGCGTACGGAGCTGGCCGGACTCGGTGCCTTGGAGTCGCTGGTCGCCGCTGACGGGGTCACGGACGTGCTCGTGAACGGCCCGTTCGAGGTGTGGGTGGACGCCGGCGATGGTCTGACGCGCACTGATGTGCGATTCCCCGACGAGGCGGCGGTTCGCCGATTGGCGCAACGCCTGGCCGGCAGCGTGGGGCGACGGTTGGACGACAGCGTTCCCTACGTCGATGCCAGGTTGCCCAACGGCATCCGCCTGCACGCGGTCCTGCCGCCCATCAGCGGCCAGGGCACGTGCTTGAGTCTGCGCGTGCCACGGCGCCGGGTCTTCACCTTGGCGGACCTCGTCGAGGTGGGCATGGTGCCGCGCGAAGGGGTCGCGATCCTGTCACAACTGGTTTCCCGCCGGTCGGCCTTCCTGGTCAGTGGCGGCACGGGCAGCGGGAAGACCACCTTGCTCAACAGCCTGCTGTCAGTCGTAGATCCCGCCGAACGACTCGTCGTCGTCGAGGATTCGGCCGAACTGCAACCGGCGCATCCTCATGTGGTCCGCCTCGAGGCGCGTCCGCCCAACACCGAGGGTTCCGGTGCGGTCACAGTGCGCGACCTGGTCCGGCAGGCACTTCGCATGCGGCCCGACCGATTGGTGGTCGGTGAGGTGCGCGGGGCCGAGGTCGTCGATCTGCTCAGTGCGCTGAACACTGGACACGAAGGTGGCTGTGGCACCGTTCACGCCAACAGTGCCGCGGACGTCCCCGCCCGTCTCGAGTCGCTGGCGATGCCGGCCGGCCTGACCAGGGCGGGTCTGCACGCGCAGGTGGCCGCCGGCTTGGCGGCGGTGGTGCATCTGGTGCGCGACCCGCGTCGGCGTGTAGCCGGCATCGCAGTGCTCGTGGCCGGTGATGACGGACTGGTGTCGTCGGTGCCCGCAGTGGTGTTCCGGGACGACCGGACGGTGCGTGGGCCGGGCGCGAGCAGGTTGCTGTGACCGGTGCGCTCATCATGTGCGCCGGACTGCTTGCGCTGCTTCCCGCCTCGGCACGGCCCCGTGTGGACAGGCGTCTGTACGACCCGGTGCGCCTGCTCGGGCGTGGGCGCACGCAGAGGCGCTCACTGGCTGGCGTCATCGAGGTGCTCGGGGCGCTGCGCGACGAACTGCGATCCGGGAGCGGACTGCGGGTCGCGTTCGAGAAGGCGGCGGGAGACTGTGCGCACCCGGCGATCGCTCACGCTGTCGCCACGAGCAGGCTCGGCGGTGACGTCCCATCGGCGCTGCGGGAGCGTGCCGATGGGCAATCCGTGGTGCTGTCCCTGGGCGCTCTGTGGCAGGTCAGCGAGGGCTCCGGTGCCGCGCTGGCCGATGCGTTGGATCGGCTCGTGTCGGGGGCGGAGCAGGGCGAGCGGGTGCGCCGCGAGGTGGGTGCACAATTGGCCGGACCACGGGCCACCGTGCGGGTCCTCGCAGGGCTTCCGCTGGTGGGCCTGGGGATGGGCCTTCTCATGGGAGCCGACCCACTCGGCTTCTTGCTGCGGACCCCATGGGGTTGGGCATGTCTGGCAGTCGCGACCGTCCTGGAACTGGTCGGGGTGTTGTGGATGCGGCGGTTGGTCTCCGGGATCGAGGCGCACCTGTGAGCCTCCTCCTGCTGTGTCTGGGGTGGTGGCTGCTCATGGCCCCGAGTCGCGGTCGTATCGGCCGCCCCGGCCGGCGGGGCTTCCCCCTGCGCGGCAGGGACGCCGCTGCACTGATCGCGGGCGTGGGCGTCGTCGCGCTGGTGGGCGGCCCCGGAGGGCTTGCGCTCGGGGCGGCCATCGGCTTGGCCGCGAGGTGGTTGCTGGGTCGGGTGGGTGGCGAGGACTCAGGGCGGCGTGAGCGCTTGCTGCGGCAGGCGCCGGATGCCGTGGAGTGTTTGGCAGCATGCGTGACGGCGGGAGCCCCGCTGTGGGCGGCCATGGAGGTGGTCGCGGACTCCTTCGGAGGACCAATCGCAGTGGTGCTGCGCGGCAGCGCCGCCCGGCACCACCTCGGGGCGCCGCATGAGGAGACCTTTGCGCAGATGCTCGCGGATCCGGTGCTCGCACCGGTCGGCCGGGTGCTGCTGAGGTCCGTGGAATCGGGCGCGTCGCTGTCTGCCGCGCTGATCACCTGTGCCGATCAGATGCGGCACGTGCGGGGTGCGGAGTTGGAGAACCGGGCCCGCGCGGTCGGCGTGAAGGCGGTGGCACCGCTGGCGCTGTGTTTCCTGCCGGCGTTCATCGTGCTCGCGGTCGTTCCGATCATCGGGTCGCTGGTGACCGAACTGTTGTGAGCCTGTGGACAGCGTGACCGAGTCGTCCCCAGACCGGACTCGTGCCCTTCTGCCTCGTGGCCCGCGGCGCGACAGTGGATGAGCCACCCCGGGTCGGGGTGGAGCAACCAACTCCAGGAGGTAGTCAATGCAGGCTGTCATTCAGCGCCTCACCGCCGAGGATGGAATGTCCACCGCGGAGTACGCCGTCGGGACCGTGGCCGCGTGCGGCTTCGGCGGCATCCTTGTGAAGTTGCTCAGCTCGCCGGATGTCCAGCAGGTCCTCTGGCAAGTCATCGAGAAGGCGTTCTCGTTCGTCCTGTGACGACGCCCTCTCTGCGCGGCGGTGGTGCGGCCCGGTCGCATCACCGCATTCGCGCCTCCTCGGGGATGGTCACCGCGGAGTTCGCGGTGGGGCTGCTCGCGGTCGTACCTTTGCTGCTGGCGCTGGTGTCGGTGGTGGCCGCCGGCGCCGTGCAGGTCAAGACCGCCGAGATGGCGCGTACCGCGGGCAGGTTGCTTGCCCGGGGCGAGTCACCCGAGGCCGTGCGCGCCGAGGTGGCCAGTGCCCTGCCGGACGCCCGGGTCGACCTCGTGACCGAATCAGAGCACGTGCGGGTCCAGGTCTGCCACGTGGTGGGCGGTGTCGGGGTGTTGCCGTCGTGGCCGATCTGCGCACAGGCCAGGGTGCCCCGTGAGTGAGAATCGCCGGCCCGGTTCCACGCGGGGAGCGGCGACGCTGTTGCTGGTCGCGGTGCTCGGGATCGCAGTGGTGGTTGCCGCCGGCGGTCTTGCGATCAGCCGCATCGCGGTGGCGAGGGTCCGGGTCTCCAGCGCCGCAGATTTGGCCGCTCTTGCCGCGGCGCCCGACCGCGACTGCGCAAAGGCGCGGTCGGTGGCGCGGGCCAACCGGGCACACCTGCTGGCGTGCGAGGTGCGCGGGTCGGACGTCGAGGTGACGGTGGGTCTCGAGGTGGCGGTGGCTGGTCGGTCGCTCGAACTCATAGCCGCCTCGCGTGCGGGTCCACCGTGAACTCCGCGGGCACAATCTCGTCATCGACTGTGTTGTCTGGCAGAGTGGCGCTCAGGGATGCGACAGGAGACGAGATGCACATTCGGGTCAGCAGCGAGCGGTCCGGCGACGCCACGATCGTGCACGCTGAGGGAGAACTCGATCTGCACACCGCGCCGACACTGCAAAGTGAGATCGACTCCGCCCTGGAGCAGGATCTGGCACGGATGGTGGTGGACCTGTCGAAGGTCGACTTCATGGATTCCACGGGGCTGTCGGTCATCGTGGCCGCGGTGGCCGCCATGCGGGCTCAGGGTGGTGAGGTCCGGGTGGTCACCGGAGCGGACAAGATCACGAAGGTGTTCACGCTCACCGGCGTGGACCAGCAGGTGGGGATGTTCGGCAGTCTCGAGGAAGCGATGGCCTGATGGCCGTGTGCACCCTGGCAATCCCGCCGGAGACCGAGCAGGTCCGGGTCGCCCGGCTCGTGGCCACTGCGGCCGCACGCCGCCTGGGAATGCCCGAGGAGCGCATCGACGATGTGCGACTCGCCGTCGGTGAGGCGGTCGGGCGCGCCGTCGTGCGTCACCAACGAGCGGGTCGCCCCGAACCTGTGCGCGTGCGCCTGGTCACACAGGGCCGTGGGTTCGCAGTCGAGGTGGCGGACTCAGCGGCCGGGATCGGACCGGATGAGTCCCGCTTCGCCCTGGATCTGATCGCCGGCCTTGCACCGACAGTGCGGCTGGACGAGGCCTCCGGGTCCGGCAGTCTGGTCCACATGCTGTGGGCCGATGCGACGGGCGGTGACGAGGGCGCCGACGACGCGTAGCGCGGCAGGGCCCTACCTGTAAGAAGGACGTAAGTTACCCATAGGTAGACTCGCGCCATCGGTCGGTCCTGGGAGGGTCCGGCACCAACGAGGCGCGTCGGTCTGGGGGGACCGGGTCGATGTGCCGTCATGGAAACCCGAGGAGTTACGTCTATGTCCGCAGGCACTGTCGCCGCGAGCGTAGTGACCCTGACGGGCGGCAGTTACACCACAGTCATCGTTGTAGCGCTCATCGCGCTACTGGCGCTGGTCGTGGCTGGACTGCTCGTCCGCGAGGTACTCGCCGCCAGCGAAGGCACCGACAACATGAAGAGCATCGCCGAGGCAGTCCAAGAGGGCGCGGCAGCTTATCTGAGTCGGCAGTTCCGCACACTGAGCATCTTCGCCGTCATCGTCTTCTTCGTCTTGTTCCTGCTTCCGGCGGAAACGACGAACGAGCGGATCGGCCGTTCGATCTTCTTCCTGGTCGGAGCAGTGTTCTCCGCGGTGACCGGCTACGTCGGCATGTGGCTGGCCGTGCGCGCCAACGTGCGCGTGGCGGCGGCCGCCCGCGAGGGCAAGCCGGGCGAGACCAAGGCCATGCGGATCGCCTTCCGCACCGGTGGTGTCGCGGGTATGTTCACCGTCGGCCTGGGCCTTCTCGGTGCCGCGATCGTGGTGCTGGTCTACAAGGGCGAGGCACCCAAGGTGCTTGAGGGCTTCGGCTTCGGTGCGGCGCTGCTCGCGATGTTCATGCGTGTCGGTGGCGGTATCTTCACCAAAGCCGCTGACGTGGGCGCGGACCTGGTCGGCAAGGTCGAGCAGGGCATCCCCGAGGACGACCCCCGCAACGCTGCCACCATCGCGGACAACGTCGGCGACAACGTGGGCGACTGCGCGGGTATGGCCGCGGACCTCTTCGAGTCCTACGCGGTGACCCTGGTCGCGGCCCTGATCCTGGGTCAGGCCGCCCTCGGCAGCCTCGGACTGGTCATCCCGCTGGTCATCCCGGCGATCGGTGTGCTGACGGCCATGATCGGCATCTTCGCGGTGTCCCCGCGGGCCAACGACCGCTCCGGCATGGCCGCCATCAACCGTGGCTTCTTCATCTCCGCGATCATCTCCGCGGTCCTGGTGACGATCGCAGCGTTCATCTGGCTGCCCGACCGCCTGATCAAGCTCACCGACTTCGAGTTGGTTCGTGACCGCTTGGGGCTGAGCGTCACCACGCTCGAGGTGCTGAACCCGCGCTTCCTGGTCATCGCCGCGGTGCTGATCGGAATCATCCTGGCCGCGGCCATCCAGCAGCTGACCGGTTACTTCACCGAGACGAACCGCAAGCCGGTCGATGACGTGGCACGTACCTCCCTGACCGGACCGGCGACTGTGATCCTGTCCGGAATCTCGCTGGGTCTGGAGTCGGCGGTGTACTCCGCGCTGCTGATCGGTGCGGCCGTCTACGGCGCGTTCCTGCTGGGTGCCGGTTCCATCACCCTGAGCCTGTTCGCGGTGGCACTGGCCGGTACCGGTCTGCTGACCACTGTCGGTGTCATCGTCGCGATGGACACGTTCGGTCCGGTCTCGGACAACGCGCAGGGCATCGCGGAGATGTCCGGCGACGTCGAGGGCGAGGGCGCGCAGGTGCTCACCAGCCTCGACGCGGTGGGCAACACGACCAAGGCCATCACGAAGGGCATCGCGATCGCCACCGCGGTGCTGGCCGCCACGGCGTTGTTCGGTTCCTTCCGCGACGCGGTCCAACAGGCCGCCGCGCAGGCCGGCGACGCCCTGCAGGGCCTGAGTGTCCAGGACGCCACGCAGTACCTCGGCATCCTCGACGTGTCCAACCCGCGCAACCTGGTCGGGCTGTTGATCGGCGCCTCGGTCGTGTTCCTGTTCTCGGGCCTGGCGATCAACGCCGTCACCCGGGCGGCAGGCGCGATCATCTTCGAGGTGCGCCGGCAGTTCAAGGAGCACCCGGGCATCATGGAGGGCACTGAGAAGCCGGAGTACGGCAAGGTCGTGGACATCTGCACCCGCGACTCGCTGCGTGAACTCAGTACCCCGGGTCTGCTGGCCATCCTGACCCCGATCGCCGTCGGCTTCGGCCTCGGCATCGGAGCGCTCGGTTCGTTCCTCGCGGGAACCATCGCCACAGGTGCGTTGATGGCGGTCTTCCTGGCCAACTCCGGTGGCGCCTGGGACAACGCGAAGAAGTACGTCGAGGACGGCAACCACGGCGGCAAGGGATCGGAGGCGCACGAGGCCACCGTCATCGGTGACACCGTGGGTGACCCGTTCAAGGACACCGCCGGCCCGGCGATCAACCCGCTGATCAAGGTGATGAACCTGGTCTCGCTGCTGATCGCACCTGCTGTGGTGTCGATGTTCCTGGACGACAACGCACTGCGCTGGGCCATCGCGCTCGGGGCGCTGGCCATCGTGGTCGGTGCGGTCGTGATCACCAAGCGCCGGCCGATCGCGGTCAGCCCGCAGGAGATCGCCGCCGCCGAGGCGCAGTAGTCCAGCACCTTCAGACAGCGACCCCCGTCATGGCTTCGGCCGGGCGGGGGTCGCTTCTGTCTGGGGTCGCACGAGGTCGGCATGCGCCGGAGCTCGATTCAGGAGACTGATCCTCTCTGTGAGGCGGCCCCGCTCGACTCGGCTGTTCGGCGTGCGCGAGAGTGGCAACGTGAGCGTTGCGATCGTGACTTGCCAGACCATGCCCGAAGAGGATGTCGACGAGGAACTGCTGCTGGCGGCTCTCGCCGACGCCGGCCTCAGCCCCACCTTGGCGGCCTGGGACGACGAGACCATCGACTGGTCGCAGTTCGGGATGGCCGTTCTGCGATCACCGTGGAACTACATCGACCATCTCGACGCGTTCCTCGACTGGGCTGTGCGCGCCGGTACCGCCACTCGTTTGTTCAACCCGGTCGAGGTCGTGCAGTGGAACACACACAAGGGGTACCTGCGGCAACTGGCCACACAAGGGGTGCCGGTAGTGCCGACGGCGTGGCTCGGGGTGGGTGAGGAACTCGACCTCGTGGACCTCATGGCCGACCGTGGTTGGCATGACGTGGTGGCCAAACCGGTTGTGGGCGCGGGTTCTTTCCTCACGGATCGAATCACCGATCCGCGGTCGGCGGCGGCCCAGGACTTCTGGCGCACGCTGTGCACCGACCGGGAGGTCATGGTGCAGCCGTATCTGCGGTCCGTCGAAGAGTACGGGGAGCGTTCCCTGATCTGGATCGACGGCGAATTGACCCACGCAGTGCGCAAGAGCCCCCGGCTCGGCGATGCGCAGGAGAGCGTCTCCCACGCACTGCCCATCGCCCACGTGGAGCGAGAACTCGCCGAGGCGGTCATCGCCGACATCCCGCACGAGCTGTTGTACGCGCGCATCGACCTGATCCGCGACGACGACGACCAGCCGATGTTGGCCGAACTCGAACTGGTCGAACCGTCGCTGTTCCTCAAGCAGGACCCCACCGCGCTGAAGCGTCTGGTTAGGGGTATCGCCGAGCGGCTGTGAGAGTCCGCGGCGTTGGGGTTCGCCGGGCGCTGAGCCCCATCGGTCTACCTGAGCCCCATCGGTCTACCTGAACCCCATCGAACACATGCGACGCACACCGGGCGTGCGGGCCGCCACCACGATGACATGCGCGAATCGCAGCGCATCGCAACCCGCATCGGCACAATACTGGGGCCCATGTCACAAAGGCTCACCTCCGGCCAACGGTTCGGCTACGCCTTCGGCTCGTTCGGCACCGGTGGTTTCGCGACGGTTCCAGGCCTGGTCCTGCTGTTCTACTTGACCGATATTCTCGGGGTGGCTGCGGCAGTGGCCAGCCTCGTGGTGTTCCTGCCCAAGGCCTGGGATGTGATCATCGCTCCGGTCGTGGGCAGCATGTCGGACAAGACGATGGTGCGGACCGGATCGCGGGCCAAGTGGCTGCTCATCGGTGGCCTGATCCTCGCGCCGATGTTCGCGCTGACCTTCGCGGCGCCCGGCGGCTTGGAGGGCAACGCCGCTGCGCTGTGGGTGGGCGTGTTCTTCCTGTTCGCGATCACGGGCTTCGCCACGTTCCAGGTGACCTACCTGGCGATGCCGGCGGAGATCACCGACGACTACGGCGAGCGTACGAGGATCACGGCCATCCGCATCGTCTTCCTCACCCTGTCGATCCTGCTCTTCGGTGCCGGGGCCCCGATCCTGGTGAAGGCGTTCGGTTCGGGCCGAAGCGGGTACGCGGGGATGGGCGTCGTCGTCGCCGTATTACTGCTGATCGCGACGGTCGTGTGCTGGCTCATCCTGCGTCGCGTGCGGTCCTACACCCAGGGCGCCAGCGAACCCACGATGCAGGAGCGGGTCGCCGCGGTGCGCGAGAACCGCTGGTTCCTGCTGCTGATGCTGACCTTCGTGGCGCAAGCGCTGGCGACCGGCGCCATGCTCGCGGCGGTGCCGTACCTGGCCACGTACATCCTCGGCGGCGGTGAGCTCCAGCAGACTCTGCTCTTCGCCTGCCTCGTCGCACCGGCCATCATCGTCATGCCGCTGTGGGCCATGGTGTCGAAACGGGCGGGCAAGCAGCGGGGTTTCCTGATGGCCAGTGCTGTCTTCCTCATCGCGACGGTCGGGTTGTTCTTCAGCCGCAGCCTTCCGGATGCGGCCGTGTACGGGCTTGTCGGCCTGGTCGGTGTGGCGTACGCAGGCATGCAGATGTTCCCGCTGGCGATGCTCCCGGATGCCGTGGCAGCGGACGCCGCCCAGCACGGGCATCAGCGGGCGGGGGTCTTCACCGGCGTGTGGGCCGCAGCCGAGACCGTCTCGTTGGCGCTGGGTCCGGCGATCGTGGGCCTGATCCTGGCGGTGACCGGATTCATCTCCAGCGAGGGCGGCCAGACGGTGACGCAGCCGAACAGTGCGCTCACCGGGATCGTTCTGTCGTTCTCCCTGTTCCCTGCTCTGATGATGCTGTTGAGCCTGCCGACCCTGCTGAAGTACGACCTGACCGAACAACAACTCGACGAACTGCGAGGTGCACATGACTCTGCCGCCACTTCCTGACAAGGGCCTGCCGGCCGACGAGATCCTGTCGGCCCTGATCGCGATGCGCGAGGTGGACCTCGACTACACGAAGGCCACGAGTTACCACTTCGAGTCCGGCAAATCGCAGCTGCGGGAGGTGGCCAACGCCGCTGCCGCCACGGCGTGGGGGCGCAGCGGATTGGACCCGACGGCGTTCCCCAGCATCGCGGCCGTGGAGAACGACCTGGTCGGCGCCGCACTCGACCTGCACGGCGGTGGACCGGACGCCGTGGGCACGGCCACCAGTGGCGGTACCGAGTCGTGCATGCTGGCGGTGCTCGGAGCGCGCGAACGCTACCGGCGGCGCGGTGGTCAGGGCAGGCCCACGATGCTGTTGCCGATCACGGCGCACTCGGCATTCCGAAAGGGTGCCTGGCTGTTCGACGTGGACATCATCGACATACCGGTCGACGCCGACTTCAAGGCCGACGCCGAGGCCATGATCGCCGCGATGGACGATCGGACGGCGCTGGCCGTCGTTTCGGCCCCGAGCTACGCACACGGTGTGATCGACCCGGTCGAACAGGTGGCAGCGGCGGCAGCCGAACGGGACATCCTGTGCCACCTCGATCTGTGCATCGGGGGCTGGGTGCTTCCGTTCATCCTCGAGGACGAAGGCCGCCCGCCGGTGGACATGAGCATCCCCGGCGTCACATCGGCCTCGATGGACCTGCACAAGTACGGGTACGCACCCAAAGGTGTGTCGATCCTGCTGCACGCGACGCCCGAACTGCGCGCGTACCACTACTTCGCCGACGCGGGGTGGCCGGGATATCCGCTGATCAACAACACACTGCTGTCGAGTCGCTCCGCCGGACCCGGGGCGGCGGCCTGGGCCGTGCTGCACCTGCTCGGCCGCGAGGGCTTGCGGGAACTGGCGCTGAAGTCGCGGGCCGGTGCGCTGCACATCGCCGAGGCCGTGGAGCAGATCCCCGGGTTGCGGTTGGTCGTACAGCCCGAGTCCTCCCTGGTCTGTATCGGGGACACCGGTTCACCCGACGGGCCCGACGTGCGCATCGTCGCGGATGAAGCACACGTCCTGGGATGGTCGCTGCAGGTCCAGCCGGCCCGTGGTGGTGGACCCACGAACATCCACGTCACGGTTTCGGCCGGGATCGGCGATCGCGCGGACGAGTTCATCGACGTGGTGCAGCGGGCCACCGAGGCAGCCACGGGGAAGGGGCGCGCCGACATCGATCCCAACTTGGCCGCCGCAGCGGCCACGATCGATGTCGCGGCGCTCGACCAGGCCACGATCGACGGGCTGCTGCAGCTTGCCGGATTCAAGGGTGAGGGCGGGGTGGGGCTGCCGGACGAGATGGCCGGGATCAACGCCCTGCTCGAGGCCTCGCCCGTGCCGTTGGTGGAGGTGCTGCTCAAGGCCGTGTTCGGTGAGGTGTTCACCCCGAACCGCTGAACGGCGGCGATTGTGACGATGTTGTCGGGCACTATCGCCCGTTTGTCACGAAGGTGCGCACTGTGACCACCGGAAACCCCGCACCTTCGTCACACAGGGGCATATCGGGGGAGCAACTTCGTCACAAGAACCCGGCGGCATCCTGAAACTGCCTAAGCGGCGCCGCCGCCCCCACTGGCGCAATGACACCCCGGTGTCGTACTGTGCCGATTCGTGCCCGCATCATGGGTCGGGGAAGGGAAACATGCCAGAAAGCACACGCCGTTTGGTGATCGTCGAGTCGCCCGC
>Ga0116151_10000604_pt1 | contig 33080 bp, 21 predicted proteins | sample AD_UKC117_MetaG_FD_89893 | JGI IMG/M metagenome (GOLD analysis project Ga0116151, IMG submission 89893) | Active sludge microbial communities of municipal wastewater-treating anaerobic digesters from Hong Kong - AD_UKC117_MetaG | ecosystem: Engineered > Bioreactor > Anaerobic > Digestate... | reverse complement strand
AATGCGCACCCCTCAGCTGCATGTTTATCCCGGAGAAGTAAATGCAGCCGGACTTATCGAAGAGATTTACCACATTTTGCTCCGACAGTACGAAAATCAGATAAATCCTGATGTTTTCGTTAAAGCCGAGAAGCATCTGATCAAAACGATTGGCGAGCAGAAGCTCAACCAATTGTTGCTTGATTTTACAACCAGCTTCCCTCCTGCTGACGTTTACGCTCAAACGTTATCATCAGAAGATTATCTTAAACAAAACACCAACGGCAGACCAAACCGGCTGATTTCCATTGAGGAGCTGATTATGCTGTGGTTTGCCAACTTCAATCCGGGCAATAAAAAACTGAAAGAACTATTTGATGAAGATTATCTGGCAGATGTCCAATTATTCCAGGAAGTAATTCAGTTACTGGAAGCATTTTTCCTTCTTGAACCTCCTTACGGACATGAAAAGACGGACATTTTTACTCTTCTCAAAAGTCCGGTAAAATATCATCCCGATGATCTGAGTGCACAACTGGATTATATTCTAAAGTACTGGAAAGATTTTCTACCCGAAAATATAATCATTCAATTACTTAAAAGTAAAGACCTTCTAAGCGAAGACGTTACTTTTGGCACTGCCGGCGGACCTCCTCCGGCCGTAGCTCCCATTTACAAAGGAACCGGCGATTCTGGTTTTAGCATTGGTAAATCAGGGTACTTATTCATTAAAGAATCAATCGGAGACTACGAAGAACCTGAGCAATTTACCAGCGACATTCACTGGATGCCCCGAGTGGTACTTCTTGCAAAAAATACTTATGTCTGGATGGATCAGTTGTCAAAAAAATACAGACGAGAAATCCGAACCCTCGATCAAATTCCTGATGAAGAACTGGATCAGCTTGTTAAATGGAACTTCACCGGTCTTTGGCTGATCGGTATCTGGGAACGAAGCGAAGCATCCAGACGAATCAAACATATCATGGGAAATATCGATGCGGTATCATCGGCATATTCACTCTATGATTACGAAATTGCCCAAGACCTTGGTGGTGAAAAAGCCTTTCAACATCTGAATCAACGTGCAGTAATGCGCGGATTAAGACTTGCCAGCGATATGGTTCCAAATCATACAGGAATTTATTCAAAATGGATAATAGAGCACCCTGATTATTTCATTCAGTCAGACACTTCCCCTTTTCCCGGATATCGTTTTACCGGTGAAAATCTTTCACCGCATAATGATTTCGAAATTAAACTCGAAGACGGCTATTATTCCAGAACAGATGCTGCTGTAGTTTTCAAATGGACAAACAAACGCAACGGACAGGTCAGATATATTTATCACGGCAATGACGGCACTTCGATGCCCTGGAACGACACTGCACAGCTTGATATGATAAAAAAGGAAGTGCGTGAAGCAGTAATTCAGAAAATTTTTGATGTTGCACAAAAGTTTTCGATAATCCGCTTTGATGCAGCAATGACGCTGGCTAAAAAACATTTTTCAAGGCTTTGGTATCCACAACCGGGTTCAGGAGGTGATATACCTTCCAGAGCAGATTATGCAATGACCAAGGAAGCTTTCGATGATCTTTTTCCTGTGGAATTCTGGCGGGAAGTTGTTGACCGGATTAATGAAAACATGCCCGAAACTCTCCTGCTGGCTGAAGCTTTCTGGTTCATGGAAGGATATTTTGTCAGAACTCTTGGTATGCATCGTGTTTACAATTCGGCTTTTATGCACATGCTGAAAAATGAAGAAAATGCCAAATATCGTGACCTGATAACCAACACACTGGAATTTGAACCGGAAATACTCAAACGCTATGTAAATTTCATGAGTAATCCTGATGAAGAAACAGCCATACGTCAGTTTGGAACAGGAGATAAATATTTTGGGGTATGTGTCCTGATGAATACCCTGCCCGGCCTGCCCATGTTTGCTCACGGGCAAGTCGAAGGTTTTTCAGAAAAATACGGAATGGAATATCAACGTGCCTATTACAATGAAATACCCCAACAGTGGCTCGTTGAAAAACATGAACGGGAAATTTTCCCTCTTACCGGAAAACGCTACCTCTTCAGCGAAGTAGAATCTTTCAATATTTTTGATTACACCGATGGACATGGAAACATCAACGAAAATGTTTTCGCTTACACCAACCGTTATCACGATCAGCGGGTAATGGTATTTTTCAATAATAAATACGAACAGGCATTTGGAGGCATCCTCACTTCTGCTCCAAAACTGACTTTAACAACAGAAGGGAAAAAACTCCTCACGGTCAATGTTGCCCGTGCTTTAAATCTGAAAACGGACAAAGGAGTTTATTACATTTTTCGTGAACATATATCAAACCTGGAATACCTGCGGAGTGGTTCTGAAATCATGGAAAATGGTTTTCAATGGAACCTCAATGGTTTTGAATACCGTCTTTTCTGGAACTTCACTGAACTAACTGATGAAAAAGGTGATTTCAGCCGCCTGCATCAACATCTTGAGGGCAAAGGAGTTCCTGATATCCGAAAAGCTATGATTGCCCTACGGTTACAACCTGTTCATCAGGCTTTTGAAGGTCTTTTTACAAATGCATTAATTGATGAACTCACTCATTTTGTATTCCATTTCAAGACAAATAAGCAGACAAAAATTGATACTGAAAAATTTGCCTCAGCGTTCAATCAGTTCATTACTAAAGTAGAATCCGAATTTGATGTTGTCCTCTATCATCTTTTACCCACTGAAAATTTCCTTTCGGATATTCAATCCCTTGAAAAGCTCTACAACTATTTCACTGCCAATGAAAAAGAACTTCTGAAAATTACTTCAAAACCTGTTTTCACCCCATTGCTTCAAACCTTGACTATCGACAGCAGCAAAAATTATGTTGAAAATCTGCACATACTTTATGCTTATTTTATTCTCAGAAACATCAGAACTTTTTCACCGGGAGATGTTGATCCGGATGAATTTATAGGACAATTCGCCCTGGAATTGCCTTTGCAGCAGGTTTTCAAAATGACCGGCGCAGGGCACAATGAGGTTATCAGAAATATAAATCTGGTAAATAATCTGGTAACTTACGGGCCTGAGATTTACAGTTTTGAATCGATTGCTCAAAGGTCTCCGCAAAACACTGACCCTGAAGCATTAAAAACCTTTTTAAAAAACAAAGCCACCTTAGCTTTACGTCTGATTGAAGATGAGTTTGTTCAGGAACTTATCGGTGTGAATGAATATGAAGGGATCAGATATTTCAGTAAAGAGCTGTTTGAGGATCTTTCAGACTGGCTGTTGACACTTACTCTGTTGCATTATTTTAAAACGGAAAATCTGTCGAACGAACAACTCTGGCTGTTAATAAAACAATCTTTTGATCTTTGGTTACTTCATCGTCAGCTATCGGTTAATGCGGGTTATCAGTTAAATAAACTCCGGAACTTTCTGTCAGCGGGTGATTAATATGCTATAGTCCGATATATTGCAGATTCAGGAAATAAAAGACGGATGATTTTCAATTACGTTTTCACTTCTGAATTTAGGAAGGGAGCGATGGCACGATTATAAATACCATGCGTCCATGCGATGACCATTCCATAGTTGGTAACTGGTATTCCGGCATCTACAGCAGCCTTCAGCCGATTAATTATTTGTCTGTTTGTAATCATGCATCCGCCGCACTGAATTACCAAAGCATAATCTTTAAGATCGTGAGGCAAATCACTTAATCCTGAAACAATGGTAAAATCCAGTTTTTTACCACTAAATTCCGAAACCCATCGTGGTATTTTATATCTCCCGATATCGTCACAGGTAACATGATGCGTACAAGATTCGAGAATGAGTATTTTATCCCCGTCTTTGAGTTTCGACAGATGGGGAGTTCCTTTGAGATAATTATCGAAATCACCTTTATACCGGGCAAGCATAATGCTAAATCCAGTCAGGGGAATGGATTCCGGCACAATTTTACTTACTCTTCCAAACATTTGACTGTCAGTAATAACCAGAACGGGTTTAGGCTGCAGCATTCCAAGAAATACTTCCAGTTCACTTTCTTTAAGTACAATAGCAACAGCATGATTGTCAAGAATATCCCTGATTGCCTGTACCTGAGGAAGGATCATTCTTCCCTCAGGAGCTTCAGTATCTATGGGTGTAACAAGCAGTACCGGATCACCCCGTTTAATCAGTCCCCCAAGCATAGTATTAAACGTATAGGCTGTAACAGGCATTAATTTTTTCAGAATCAGTGCCAGGCGATCAGGATCATCGGGGTATCTGGCACTGAATTCCACCACATCCGTATGGTACGTCGCAATCAGGTATTCAGCCAGCTCCTTACTTAAGGGTTGGAGGTCTTGTTTATTATGTAAAATGAAAAATGGGATTCCAAAATCATTAAGTTCTTCAATAATTTTTATTTCATCATCCCCAAATTGATTTTCGGAAATGACCAGAATTGCCAGGTCAATGGTTTTTAATGCCGAATGTGTTTTGGCAATACGTTTCTGCCCCAGCTCACCTGTATCATCTATTCCGGCGGTATCGATCAAAACCGAAGGGCCAAGTCCGGGTATTTCTATGGACTTTTTTACCGGGTCAGTAGTAGTTCCGGGAGTATTTGAAACGATGGCAATTTCCTGCCTGGCCATTGCATTGATAAGTGAGCTTTTTCCACTATTTCGCCGTCCTAAAATTCCTATGTGGGGTTTTGTTTCTTTTCCTTTAGTCATAATAACAGACTTTTTCCAGATTTGCTTGAGTTAACGCAGGAATTTTCATCGCTGTTCACGTGCTGCTGAAAAAAACCTTACCGGCTATTTCAGAAGTTTTTCAACAATAGGCTCAAGATCAGAATAATTGAAAGGCTTGGTCAGATAATTATCCATTCCGAGGTCCAGACATTTTTTTCTGTCCTCAACGGTAGCATTGGCGGTCAGGGCAATTATCAAAGATGGTTTTTGCACATTATTTTCGTTTTCCCGCATCCTGATCAGTCTCGTTGCATCATAACCATCCATTTCCGGCATTTGAATATCCATCAGAATAACATCATAATGCTTCAGGCTGGCTTTTTCAAAAGCTACAATTCCATTGTCGGCCACATCAAATGTAATTCCCTGTTTGAGCAAAATCGAGCCGACAACTTTCTGATTCAGTAAATTATCATCAACCACAAGGAAATTTAAATTTTTAAATTTATCATTAGTGACTTTATCCTCGAATTCAAGGTTGAGGACAAACCAAAAACTCGTCCCGGTTTCCGGATGACTGCTGTACTCTAAAGAACCACCAAGAAGTTCACACAAACTTTTTGAAATGGATAATCCCAGTCCGCTGCCTCTATAAGTTCTGGTAATGGAATTATCGCCTTGTTCATAGTCTTCGAAAATATTGATATTCTCCTGAGTTATGCCAATTCCGGTATCTTTAACTTCAAACTTCAAATCTGCTTTTTTGCCGGAAACATTCAAAGGGGAGACAATCAGTTCGATAGTTCCTTTGTTGGTAAACTTGTTGGCATTACTGATAAGGTTGCTGATGATCTGACTCAAGCGTAGCGGATCACTTTTAACATTTTTTGGCACCCCCTGATTTATCGTTAGTTTAAGCTTGTTTTGTTTAAGATAAACCTGAGACTCGTATGACTTAACCAAAGTCTGAAGCTCATCAAAAAGATTAAATGGCATAATCTCCAGTTTTATCCGGTTGGCTTCGATTCTTGATAAGTCCAGTATATCATTAAGAAGCTGATGGAGTTTCTTTGCCGAATACTGCATGACATTGAGACTTTCACGCTGTTCGGCATTCAAATCAGATTCCGACAAGAGGTCTATCATCCCAAGAATTGAATTCAGCGGATTGCGGGCTTCGTGGCTCATGTTGGCTAAAAACCTTGATTTTGATTTTGTAGCTTCTTCCGCTTTTTGCTTGGCTTTCAACAGCTGCTCCCTGGTAAAAATTTCGTCGGTAATATCGCGAATAACCCATTGGTAACCCGACAGTTCATATTCTTCATTAAATAATGCACGAATAAACGAAGAAACAGATAATTGATGTGTAGGGGAAGTGACCAGTGTGTGATATATCTCCGTTAATGGGCTGGTGGGATTTAAAGTGGTGAGTGCATTATTGATTTTTTTCTGATCATCATCAGATACCCAGGAAAAAATGGAAACACCAACAATAGCCTCCAGTTCGGTGTTTAATGCAGTTAGCATTGAATTATTGGCAAAACTGATGGTCATATCTGAATAGGTACGACATATCATATCAGTTTGATCCTGAACAACATCCACAAATTGCTTTCTGGATTCAACCAATTCATGCCTGATACGGTCCAAATCGAGAAATACACGTACTTTACTTATGAGAATATCGAAGTTGAAAGGTTTGGTGATATAATCCACTGCTCCGGTCTGGTATCCTTTGTAAACACTCAACTGATCAAAATAAACAGCAGTGAGAAAGATAATCGGGGTAAACTGATTCCGTCGTCCCTGCCTGATTTGCTCAGCTACTTCATAACCATTCATTCCCGGCATTTGAATATCAATAATGATAAGCGCAAAATCGTGTTGCTTGATACGTATCAGGGCTTCGTTGCCACTTTGTGCTTTGAAAATTTCGGCTTTGAGTTTCCTGAGATTTCCCCCGAGAGTAATCAGATTCACCTCAAGGTCGTCGATAATTAGTATTTTGGGAATGTATTCGGTGGTCATCTAAAATATCAGAAAATTCGATAATGATAAAACGTATTTTACATACAAAAATGATACTTTTTCTTAAACAACAGCAATTTTAGACCAAAAGATCTCAAACTTTTATTTATTATTAAAAATTCAAGCTGTCAATGATGCTCATTTGTACAAAAATTCGCATTTTTGCAAAGTCAAAAAAAATACATTGTACGGGAAAAATCCCATTTTTGGAAAAAATCTTCCAATTTTTAGAAATCTGGCCTCATAGTTCAAGGGATAGAACGGAAGTTTCCTAAACTTTAAATCCAGGTTCGAGTCCTGGTGAGGCTACAAAAACCCTCCAAACAACCATTTTCAATGTACTTAGTGATGATTGTTTCATAATTCTTAATAAAAAACATTTGTTATGCCTACTAAAAAATTAACTCCGTTCTTTCTGTTTGCTGCACTTCTCTTTATCGTGCATGGCAATGTGCAAAGTCAAAAAACCTACACTTACGAATCAGTTAAAGGCGATCCATTCGATGCAAGAATTTACACCCTTGACAACGGATTAAAAGTGTATTTTTCCATTTATCCTGAAGAACCAAGAATCCAGACTTTTATAGCTGTCAGAGTAGGAAGTAAAAACGACCCAGCCGAAACAACCGGACTAGCTCACTATTTTGAACATATGATGTTCAAAGGAACACCAAATTTTGGCACTACTGACTGGGAAAAAGAAAAAGTACTCATTCAGGAAATTGAAGAACTTTTTGAAGTCTATCGTCAGGAAACCGATTTGGAAAAAAGAAGTAAAATTTACAAGCAAATTGACAGTATTTCCTATGTTGCCTCTACTCTGGCTATTCCAAACGAGTATGACAAACTGATGACTGCAATCGGGTCACAGGGAACCAATGCCGGCACATCCAATGATTACACCATTTACATTGAAAATATTCCCTCCAACCAGATCGAAAACTGGGCAAAAATACAAGCCGATCGTTTCAGCCATCCGGTGTTAAGACTTTTTCACACCGAGCTGGAAACTGTTTATGAAGAAAAAAATATGTCGCTTACCAATGACAGTCGCAAAGCTTCTGAAGCCATGATGCAGGGATTATTTCCCAACCATCCATACGGGAAACAAACCACACTGGGTGAAGCCGAACATCTGAAAAACCCCTCAATGAAAAACATACGCAGGTTTTTTGATACTTTTTACGTACCAAACAACATGGCGGTGATTATGGCAGGGGATTTTGACCCGGACAAAACCATCGAAACTGTGGATAAATATTTTGGTCAGCTTAAACCCGGCAAATTTCCGGAGCTTTTATACAAACCCGAATTACCAATCACCAGTCCTGTGGTAAAAGAAGTTGTCGGTCTCGAAGCAGAATCAGTGCAAATTGCATGGCGATTCGAGGGATCAGCTTCCGATCAGATACCTTACCTTGACATGATAAGCATGATTCTTTACAATGGAAAATCCGGTCTGATTGACCTCAACCTAAACAAGCAAATGGCCACTCTGGATGCAAATGCATGGCTGAGAAGTCTTACCGACTACTCAGCCCTGACACTCTATGGGCGTAACAAAGCAGGGCAATCACTTGAAGAGGTTAAAGACCTGCTGCTCGCTGAAGTGGAAAAACTCAAAAAAGGCGATTTTCCTGACTGGCTTATGGATGCTTCCATAAATAATCTCAAACTGCAGGAAATGAGAAGAACTGAATCAGCACGCAGCAGAGCTTACCTGATGATGAACAGTTTTTTAAACAAAAAACCATGGGAACAAACGGTGGATTATGTGAACACATTAAGTAAGATTTCAAAGGAAGATGTGATCAAATTTGCCAACGATCATCTTGGAGACAATAATTATGTGGTAGTCTATAAACGTCAGGGCCAGCCCGGCGAAATTGCCAAAGTAGAAAAACCACCCATTACTCCTATTTTTATGAACAGAGATGCTGAATCAGAAATGCTTAAAAAGATTAAAGCCACTGAAGTTACTCCTATCGAACCTGTTTTTCTCGATTATAGCAAAGACTTTCAACGGCAAAAATTATCCAACGGCATCGAAATTCTTTACATCGAAAATACCGAAAATCCAACATTCAGCCTTACCTATACCTTTCCAATGGGTAGTTATCACGACAAAAACCTCCCGTTTGCCTCTTCATTCATCGATTTTTTGGGAACCAAAAAAATGTCTTCAGAAGACATCAGCAACGAGTTTTACAAACTGGCCTGTAACTTCAGCATCAGAGTAAATGATGAAGAAACAAGAATCACCCTTAGCGGTTTAAGCGAAAATCTGAAAAGTGCCCTCATTCTTTTTGAAGATCTGCTAATGAATGCACGCGGCAATAAAAAAGACCTTGAGGCATACATTCAAAACGTGAAAAAATCGCGTCTTGACAGTAAAGCAAATCAACGTTCCAACTTTCAGGCTCTTGTCAACTATGCAACCTACGGACCGGAAAACCCCTCTACCAATACCCTTTCCAATGAAGAACTGGAAATGCTTACTGTGGATAAGCTAATTACCACGCTTCAGCAATTATGGAGAGTTGAGCATACCATTGTTTTCTATGGCCCACAAACTTTAAATGAACTGGTAAATCTTACCGAAATTCATCACAAAGTACCCAAAACACTGGCCAGCATCGAACAAACCAACAAATTTATTCCTAAAGAAACCGAAAAAGAAAAGGTCTATTTTGCACATTATGAAGCCAATCAATCCTATCTGCAAACTATTTCAAAAGGCATACCCTTTGACAAAGAGATCATCCCACTGGTAAACATGTATAACACTTATTTTGGTGGGGGAATGAATGCCATTGTTTTCCAGGAAATGAGAGAAAAACGCGGACTGGCCTATTCGTCCTCATCGGCCTATCGCCAACCCTCAACACCTGACGGTTTTTTCATGAATACCAGTTTTATTGCCACTCAAAACGACAAAGTGATAGACGCATTTGAAGCTTTTAATGAGCTGTTTAAAAATATTCCACTTTCCGAAAATGCTTTTAAACTTGCTAAAGATCAAATTATTACCGACATTCGTACACAACGAATTACCAAATCAGGTATCATTTTTTCGTATTTGAATGACAAAAAAATGGGGTATGAATCCGATAGGCGAAAAATACTCTATGAAAATATTCCCGGCATGACCCTGAAAGATGTGGAGACTTTCAATAAGAATTACATAAAAGAAAAACCAAAAACCTACGTTATACTCGGACATCGTGACCAGGTGGATTTCAAAGAAATTGAAACCCGATTTGGTCCGGTAATTAAACTTACCGAATCTGACTTGTTCATTTATTGATGCGTAAATACCACATTCTTTTTTCCTTTTTCATTTTCCTGGTCTTTTCACCCGGACTTGGTGCTCAGGAACGGAAAGTAACCTTTGGACTTCAGTTTGAACCACTAATTCCCAGTGGCCTGATCCGGTCTTCCAACGTCCGTTCATTCCGTCCGGGCGTTCAGTTTTCGACCGATCCAAAACCAGGTTATGCCTACGGAGCACATGTTTCGTTCAGGCTGAACAGACGTATGGCAATTGAAACCGGAATAAATCACCTTATCAGGGATTATCGTATTAGAGCCACAGAAGAAGATTTTGAAGTTGATCTTGAATTTACAGCCGATAACTTTGAAATTCCATTGACCTTTAACTACTTCATCCGCCTTGGGGAGAAGCTTTACATGGATCAATCACTTGGGTTCTCTTTTCAGTTTCTTCCCGTCGAATTCCAATCAAGGGTTTTCGAAGAAACTTCGCCGGGCAGCACTACTTATTTGTATGATTTTTCGCAAATATCAGTAAGAAATTATTGGGTTATGCCAGTTTTCAGAGGAGGATTTGGCATTGAATACCGTACTGAAAAAAATGGTGGTTTTTACATCGGCCCCGTTTACAGGTTGTTTTCAACCCTTTACTATACACGTATTCTATACACCCACGGAGATATTAATATTAACGACCTGACGATAAAACCAACCGGAGATTATTTTAGCATTACTTTCAGGTATATTTTTCCGCTTTAATCTGCTGTGAAATGATTTCGTCAGATAATCCCACTTCCAATCAGCAGTGCAATTAGAAAGATCATAACTGATACAATCAGGTGGATTGTGGGTAACTCTATTTTTTTCAATGTCTTTCGGCCAGAAAATGACCCTGCAAAAGCTGAAACTATATCTATTAAAATTAAACTGTACGAATCATCACCAAGTGTAAGAAAATGCCTTGAAAAAAATGCGTTTCCATAAACTGTAAGACGCGAAATATCAATCAAAACCGCAACAGCAATACCCGTAGCAATATAACCCTCTTTACCCGGTCCGGCACATAACAGAAGTACTGAACGCAAAGCTCCCTGATGCCCCGATAATCCGCCAAAAAAACCTGACAACATTCCACCCGGTGGGAGAAAATGAGAACCTATTGTGATTTCGAACAATTTTTTGCTGATCTCAAAAAAATGCAAAAAGAATGAAAAGCAGTGCTATTATGGCTTTGATCGCAGTGATACTAAAAATTTTTGTTAGCAGAATTGAGATCACGTTACAATATGCGATTAAAATGTTGCCAGATCAGGAAATTATTGTCGAATCCTGTGACAAACCTGCCAGATTACTTTTTCTTCAGGGTAAACCAATCGGGGAGACTGTTTCTCAATATAGTCCATTTGTTATGAACACACAAAGTGAAATCCAACAGGCAATCAATGATTTCCGAAAAACAGAGTTTGGCGGATGGCCATGGCCGCGTTTTGATAGTGTGCACGATCGTCAAAAAAGTAGATTTGCGATTTATGCAAACGGAAGAGTAGAAACTCCCGAATAAATAGTTGGTTGATTTTTGAAAAAACCAGTAAATTAAGGTTTAACATAAATTTTATCGGGATCACGATACCCCTGCAATGGCTTAAACCATTCAGGAAACAGACTACCATTACTTTCAGCCCAATTTTTAAATTTCAGATGCGACTGGATAATATCAGCCTGTTCAACTGGATAATCGAACTTTTCAGTAAGAAGAACTGCCCATGGAATATTGTTTTTTGTTTTATAATATTTCCCTACAGATGGGGTGGTATCGTCATCATAAGTTCCGAAAAATGAAGCGTCAGCAAGATCAGTTGGTTCATAATCCGCCAAGTGTAATTCTTTTGAACGATTCAGATTAATAAAAATAAACGGATTGAAAAATTTTTCGTTTGCCGTAAGATTATAATAATTTACAGCGCCACCGGGACCGGGAATACCTTCAATCATAAAAACAACATTAAAAAAAATAGTATCAGGTTCAACCCATGGAGCGCCAGGTGAAGTGTTGGCACCTGTGTATCCTCCCCCAACCGGTGAGAGTACTGTGAAAGCATTGTCCACCACGACAAAAACGGCCTCTGATTGATTAGCCTCCACACCATTGGGAAGTTTTGAGATAATTCCCTGCGTCAGTTTATCACCACTTGCAGATATGACAGATGCAACAGGAACACCTGATAAGCTAAAACCAAATCCGTTTTTCTGACCTGCACCTATCGCTCTGACAATAAATTGATTATTCATCTCTACGATTTCTCCCGAAGCATTTAAAACAAACTTCAGTTTGAAATCAAGAATCAAATCATTGTAATCAAAATCACCACAAGAAGGCCATAAATCTTCAAATGCAACTGTACCAAAATCATCGGCAGGATTAAACAGGTTATAAGCCCTGAAAGGATCATCCGGGTAATCATCTTCCTCATCAGAGACACCATCACCATCAGTATCAACAATTAATGCCATCGGAAGGCAAAGCGGTGTGTCAGACCAATAATCTCCCGGGAATACCAGGTTGTCAACCAATACTCTTGCAGAACCTCCGTTTCCGTAAAAACTTATCCTGATTTTGAAAGCGTTCTCACTGTTGGCAATTTCGGCAGGAACAGGAACGGATATATTACGAATGGTTGTATTGTTGTTGATTTGTCCCGGAAAGGAATAGGTATAAAATGAAACAGGTTCAGCTTCCTTTTCCAGAGATGAACTTTGCGGATCATATCCAATATATGCGAGCATCATATTTCTGGAATTGCCCGGCCCTCCATTCAGACGAGCATCAAATGTAATTTCACCGGATGAAAATCTGATCCATGGTGTCTTAATCCAGTTTGCATCAGGTGACGGATTATTCAATTGATGAGTCATTCCCGAAAAACTCCCTTCAATGATAAGCCCTGGTTGCTGACTGTTATTCTGATAGTTGAGCTGGACAAAACTCCAGCAATTAGCAATTTCAATCCCCTGATTCCCTGATTCAAAATCGAGAATAACCTGAGAAAATAACGAAACATTAAGAAATAAATGCAGACAAAGCGTTAAAGCAGAAGTAGAAAATATTTTCTTTTTCATTGTGTTACTTTTTAGATTTACTTACTTGGCTCCTCTACATCAGGAACAAATGAATATTCAATGGCAGTGGAGACTTCGCCGAAGGTTTTCGAAAAATTCCCAAACTGCATTGTGAGTTCCTGAATGTGAACAGGAACAATAATTGTCTGTTGCAGATTTTGATTGATATTGTACAATTGTTTAAGAAAGACCTTGTTGCCATTTCTGACAATAAGAGTTTTTTGGTTATCAACAGCACCCGGTATTCCTCCCAGCTTCAATTCAACCTGTCGGTTAGTACTCCAGTTAAAATCAGAGCTAATTTCAAGTTCGGATGTTTTTTCCGGTTCTGAAGGAACAGGATCATCCAGTTTGAGGCACTGTGTGAAGGTAAATACCACTATTAATAAGGAAAATAGAAGTAAAATATTAATCTTTTTCATAATTTACGAATTAAGATTCATTTTGATAGCTCATAATGAATGCCAAAGTGAATCAGGTTGCTTATTATTTGTTTTTCAGTTACTTAAAAAACAGCAGGATACTCAGACTTTCCCATTTTTGATTCAAAATTCCCAAAAATGGAATTCTCATGACTTTTGTTACAAAAATATTTATCCTGACGTCAGGAATAGCTATTTGACAAACTTTTCTTTTTAAAAGAAAATAATTTTACAGCAGTTTTGAGGTTAAATATCCATTCCTTTCTCCATTCCTGAAGGAACATCTTTAATTTTGAAAAGCTATCTGCAAATCAATACTTTTCCCTCTGCCTACAAATTGTGTGGACAGGATGATTTTGACCAGCAATCAATACCTTATTGCGGTTCGCTGATCAGAAAAAAGATATCTAAGTTAATCATGCGGGGTTTCATCTTCTGCAACATAGTGTTACTCATCACTTCTCTTTTGATCAGTGTCTCTTAATCCATTCAAAAAAACAAAATGAAATAAATATCTGTTTATGAACTATTTAAAATTATATTTTATGAAAAAAATGTGGATTACAGTCATTCTCTTTGTTGGATTTGGCACGCTTTGCACAGCTCAGGAATTTAAGGTAGTAACTATTGTTGAATCGATTGTTCCCGGGGGGATCGGAAGGTCACGCATTATCGAAACCCAGACAGAAATTAATGCTGATGAGTTTACAACCGAGCGCACTGATGGCAAAAACAGCAGACAAAACGAAATCAGCCGTTCAGATGTAAAGGTAAACCTGTTTGATGAAACCAAACTGCTTAACTTTTACAGCCTTGGCGGCATCAATTTTCAAAACATTGCTTCCAATGATGCTCTCATCACTTCAAAGATAAATAAACTTGTTAAGAAAGGTTGGAAACTCACCTTTATCAGCAGCGCAGTAGAGAGCGATGCCGGAAAGGACGATGGCAACGGGATATTTATCACCAGACTATTTTTCAGCCGCGACAAGACAGAAGAGGAAAAAGATTAAACCGAGATTTCCCCTTTGATGTGAGGGTGCGATTGATAATTCACCAAACTAAAATCATCGTAAGTAAAATCGAAAATATCCGAAATATCAGGGTTCAAATGCATGTAAGGCAGTGGGAAAGGTTTGCGGCTGAGCTGAAGTTTGACCTGCTCGACATGGTTCAGATAAATATGCGCATCGCCAAAAGTGTGAACAAATTCTCCTGGTTTCAGGCCGGTAACCTGCGCTACCATGAGCAAAAGCAGCGAATAAGAAGCAATATTGAAAGGAACTCCAAGAAAAATATCTGCACTGCGCTGATACATCTGGCAGGAAAGTTTTCCGTTAGCAACATAAAACTGAAAAAGGATATGACAGGGGGGAAGTGCCATCTTGTCCAAATCACCTACATTCCAGGCACTTACAATATGCCTGCGTGAGTCGGGATTTTCTTTGATTGACTTAATCACATTGCTGATCTGATCAATAGATCTACCGTCGGGTGCAGGCCATGATCTCCATTGATAGCCGTAAACAGGGCCAAGATTTCCCTGTTTATCCGCCCATTCATCCCATATTGTAACTTTGTTCCGGTGAAGATAGTCAAGATTGGTTTCACCTTTCAGGAACCAAAGCAGCTCATGAATGATTGAACGCAGATGTAACTTTTTGGTAGTTAATACAGGGAAACCATCGGCCAGGTTGAAGCGCATCTGGTAACCAAACACACTGATTGTTCCTGTACCGGTTCGGTCGCTCTTTTCAACTCCGTTATTCATCACATGGCTTAGGAGGTCGAGGTATTGCTTCATGATCGATCAAATTTATGTTTTAAGCTTTTTGTTGCAGGTTTTGTGGTTGCACTGCCTTCATCACCCGAATCAGGTTTCCACCCCAGATTTTTCTTATGTCTTCTTCTGAATAACCCCTTTTAACCAACTCAATTGTAATATTTTGAAACTGACTTACATCAAAACAATCTTCCAAACCACCACCTCCGTCAAAATCACTTCCGATACCAACATGGTCAATCCCGGCAACAGAAACCATATGGTCGATATGATCTACCAGATCTTTAACTGTTGGCAGATTAGGCGGATAGTTAACATTTATCGTTTGCCATTCGGTTCTTGCTTTTTGCATTTCTTCATCCGGCAGGTCCCTGAAGTTATTGTATCTTGATCTCAGGTCAGCCATAGCACTGTCACGCTGTGGATTAGGAGGCATTTTTTTTACATAATCACCCAGCAAACAAACCTGAGCTACTCCCCCATTCTTTGCCAGTGCTTTTAACATATCGTCGTTTAAGTTTCTTGGATGATTACAGATTGCTCGTGCGGAGGAATGGGAAGCAATTACCGGATATTCCGACAACCTGATCACATCGAAAAAGGCGCTGTCGGAAATATGCGAAACATCGATCATCATACCCAGACGATTCATTTCAGCAACCACTTTTTCACCGAATTCACTCAATCCATTGTGCTCGGTGGTGTCGGTTGATGAATCGCAAATGTCATTGTTATCAGTATGACAGAGTGTTATGTAGCGTATTCCGCGATTATAAAAATAGGTAATCAGAGAAAGATCATTTCCGATCGGATAACCATTCTCCAATCCGGTAAAAATCGCCCGTTTGCCTTCCTTAGCCAATTCCAATGCTTCTTCAGGTGTAGTGGCTAATGCCGCTTTTTCGGAATTTCGATTTATGACAGCTTCCACAGAATCACAAATCAGCTTTGCACGCTGAAAAGCTGTTTCGTTTCCTTCTTCCGACCGATCACCCTGACCGAGAAAAACAGCAAAAAAAACAGCATCCAGTCCGCCCTCTTCCATCCTTGGCAGATCAAGACGGCTGCCATGTGAACGCCCGTCATGCCTTTCGGACAAGTCAAATCCGCTGCGCGTCAGATACAAAGGAGTGTCCGTATGAGAATCGATGGTAAGCACCTTTTTATGTATTTCCAGTGCCTTTTTTATCAGTTTCTCCTCTTCATTCATGGTGGAACAACTCATGATAAAAATCAATAAAACGAAAAAATACCTCATGATAAAACAGATTTGGATTATTTAAACTTTCAGGATACTGGCCTCAAAATTAGAAATCTTTAACAAAATAAATGAATAATATTTTCAATCCGCTGGAAAACAAAAATTTAAAAAAAATTAAAACTAAAAAATGCACCCAAATAATGCAGTTAACCACGACTTACCAGGTTCAAAAGTTGAGTTTTTTAAAAAAAAATATTATCTTTGCATGATAACCGGTACGAAAATTAATCTAAATCAGAAAATATCAATCTATCATGCAAAGAGAAAAGACATCAAAATCAGCTATTTGCCTCAGATCACAAAAAATTCTGCAAAAAATCATTAATGAAAACACATTTTTAAAACAGCTTTTCATCAATTCTGAAAATCTCAGAGAGGCATCAGAAGGCTTAAGAGCTCACGTAATGTCTTTTTTAAAAAACCGGCAACATGCGCTGGATTTTTATAATGGGGTTGTATCCGGAAGAAAAGCTTTTGAAAAACTTAGCTGGCAGGAGATAGCCGCTATCAGAATACTTGATTATACCGATCATGCCGGTGAAAGTTTTAAAGACCTGAACCTGCGGGGGAAAACCATTACCAATGAACCATTTCAGCATTTATGGGATGCCTTAAAAACAGGGCGAAGTGAAGCCGGTGAAGATTATTTCACCGATATGTTGTATTTGTTCAGGCAATTTTCAGGCAAACTTCAACTCATCAAACCTGATCATAACCAAATCATTCAGTGGATGAACCGTCATCCTTCCGGTTTGGACAAGGACATAATAAAAATGCGTGAAGTCAATAAAAAAAGGATACTCAGGATTATTATCAAAAGGATTGATGATGGATTATGTTCCAGTCCGCGCTATCGGTTTGAGCCGGGAATGAGTGAAAACGAAAAGTGGCAACTGGCACAAGAATGGTGGAACACCAGTCATTTTCACCTTAAATTTGCTGTACGCACACCAGAGCTGCTCAATGAAATGCTCGACTATACGCTGAGCAAAGAGACTCTTGATATCCTTGAAAAAGGACAACAGAAGAAAATTCCCATTTTTGTAAACCCGCATTATCTATCGCTACTGAATGTAAATGCACCTGCCGAATATGCAGGCGCTGATCTGGCTATAAGGGACTATGTTTTTATGAGTCAGGAGTTGGTGGATGAATTTGGGTATATTGTTGCATGGGAAAAAGAAGATGTGGTGGAACCCGGTAAACCCAATGCTGCAGGATGGATTCTTCCTTCAACCCGAAATATCCACAGACGATATCCCGAGGTAGCCATTCTTATCCCCGATACAGCTGGTCGGGCATGTGGCGGACTTTGCGTTTCCTGTCAGCGGATGTATGAGTTCCAGAGCGGTCACCTCAACTTCGAACTCGATCACCTGAAACCAAAAGAAACCTGGTCACAAAAGCTCCGGCGACTGCTCCGCTATTTCGAAGAAGATTCCCAACTGCGCGACATATTGATAACCGGAGGAGATGCGCTGATGAGCAGTGATAATTCATTGAAAAATATTTTGGAAGAAGTTTATCAGATGGCACTCCGAAAAAAACAGGCCAATGAAAACCGTGCTGAAGGTGAAAAACTTGCCGAAATGCTGCGTGTCCGTCTTGGCACCAGACTACCCGTTTATCTCCCTCAACGCATTACTCCCGAACTGCTCGAAATATTGACATCCTTTAAAGAAAAAGCAACTCAGATAGGTTTTGCACAATTTATTATCCAAACTCACTTCGAGTCAGCTATGGAAATAACGCCGGAAGTAAAAAAAGCGATTGAAGGTCTGCTTTCAGCCGGATGGATGGTAACCAATCAACAGGTATTTACCGCTGCTGCTGCCAGACGAGGACATAGTGCAAAACTCAGGAAAGTACTCAATGACATCGGTGTACTTACTTATTATACTTTTTCAGTAAAAGAGTTTCACGAAAATGTTCATAATTTTGCCACGAATGCAAGAGCAATGCAGGAACAAATTGAAGAGAAAGCCATTGGAAAAATTCCTGAAAGCATGAAAAAACATTTTTCAGAAAACCCGATTGATGCTGCAAACATGGTACGGAAAATCAATATTCTCAGAGCTGCTGCCGGTGTTCCTTTCCTGGGCACCGACCGAAATGTGCTAAATATGCCTGGCGTTGGCAAGAGCCTCTCGTTCAGAACAATTGGCATTACTCCTGACGGTCGCCGCATTCTTTCGTTCGACCATGACCCCAATCGCAGACATAGTCCTGTTATCAATGAAATGGGAAAAATAATTATTATTGAATCAAAATCAATAGCTGCCTTCATGCGACAGCTCGACGACATGGGTGAAGACATCAATGAATACCAGACACTTTTTGGTTATTCTATTGGCGCTACTGAAAAGCGGTTCCCGATATATACTTATCCCGAATACGATTTTGAAGCAACCGATGAAATGACTAATTTTGAAATGGAGCTAATCAACAATTAATATGAAGTCGTTCACAACTTACAATTATTCATGGGATGAGCTGATACAGCGGGCAGCCAATACTAAATCCCTCCATAATCTGGCCGAAGATAAAAAACAATTATTACAGAAAATCCTGAAACTTGTTGATCTCACTACACTTGAAGGCAGCGACACTCAGGAAAAAATAAAATCAATGTGTGACTTTGCCCGGAATTTACCCGGCCAATTACCTGATGGCGGAACCGTAGCCGCAGTCTGTTTTTATATGCCATTTATCAAACTTTCGAAAGACCTGTTGAAAGGAACAGGTATTGAGGTAGCTACCGTTGCCGGAGGATTTCCTTCTGGTCAGTTGCCGTTGTCATTAAAGGTAAAAGAAGTGGAATGGTGCGCAGCACAAGGCGCTGATGAAATTGATGTAGTCATTTCGCGGGAGTTGGCACTAACGGGTCAGTTTGAAAAACTTCGTGACGAAATTTCAGCCATGAAAACCGCTTGTGGCAGCGCCCGAATGAAAGTTATACTCGAAACGGGTGAACTGGAAAAAACTGACATTATCCGAAAAGCAAGTATCGCTGCACTTGAAGGAGGAGCTGATTTTCTGAAAACTTCGACAGGAAAAATAAAACCTGCTGCCACACCTGAAGCATTTCTCATTCTTCTTGATACTATTAAGGAGTATTATGAACAAACCGGAAAAATGGCTGGTATCAAAGCTGCAGGTGGTATTTCCGAAACCCAAGATGCCATGTTATATTACCTTTTGGTAAAGACAGTACTCGGGGATAACTGGCTTAGCAAACAATATTTTCGTATCGGGGCCAGCCGGCTGGTTGGAAAAATTGTGGATGAATTAAAATAAAAAAACCGGTATAACTTAAAACTTCATTAAACAAGAGGATAAAAAGCATCCTTGATCTGTTTTACAGTGTAGGAATTCCCTGTAAAAATCACACTAATGATATCAAACCGGGCTTCAAGATCAAGGTTTTTTTTAACAATGTAGTTGTTGGCAGCACTGATCAAAGCATGCTGTTTTGCACGATTAACAAACTCTTCCGGTTCTCCAAAATAGTTTGATTTACGTGTTTTTACCTCAGCAATTACCAAAAACTGGCCATCTTTGGCTATGATGTCAATTTCATTTTTTCCTGATCTCCAGTTACGTTCCAGAATTTCGTATCCCAGACTCCGAAGATACTTTTCAGCCAATTGTTCACCAATATTTCCTGTTTCGTTATGTTCGGCCATATTCAGGCTATTTAAAATCAAGTTTTACAGATTGTTCACCGGCATCCAACAACACTTCTCTGCCAATAATCAACGGATAATTGTTTTTTATATGTCCGGCCGGAAAGTCGAAACATACCGGGTAATCGAACGCTGAAACAATATCAGCAACAATTTCTTCGGCAGATTTTCCAAAATCCGACTTGTTGTCAGCCATCTCAGTTAATCCTCCTACAATCAGACCGGCAAGATTACTTAGTTTTCCCGATCGCTTGAGCGTAAGCATCATACGGTCGAACCGGTAAAGTGCTTCCCCTACTTCCTCAAGAAAAAGCACACATCCATCTGTATCTATATCAGAAATACTGCCAAGCAGGCTGACCAATATGGACAAGTTTCCACCTACTAATTTCCCGTATGCTTTCCCTGTTCTGTTGAGGGGATGAGCAGGTATCTGGTATTTTGGATTTGCACCACCTGCTACCTGAAATAAACGATCAATAGCTGAACATACCTGCCCGCATTCAGGAAAATTATATGGCATAATCCCATGAATACTTTCGATTCCATATACTGACCATACATGACACTGAATAGCCGTTATGTCGCTATATCCGATAATCCATTTAGGATTTTCGACAAAACTGTCGAAATTAAGATAATCGAGTATTCGAACCGATCCATAGCCGCCACGGGTACACAATATCAATTTAACCTCAGGATCATCAAGCATTTCCTGAAAATCAGCCAGTCGAACAGGGTCATTACCTGCAAAATTGAAATACCGGTCAAGCAAATGTTTTCCGGTTTTAATTCTGAATCCCATACGCTTGACCAGTGCTACAGCACTGTTAACAATAGCTGGTTCTACATGACTTGAAGGTGACACAAGCCCTATGTAATCACCCTTGTTTAGTGATGGTGGTGTAATCATAGAAAAATCCGTTTTTTTTGTAAAAATAGAATTTTCATAAAAATCAACTTAAGAAATGAAATGTCCGGAAAACACAATATTTTCGCCGGAAAATTTAAAAAAATGGTATTATCAGGAATAGACTGGATCATTATTGCGCTGTTTTTTCTGGTTCTGATCGGGATTGCTTTACTTTCATCAAAATCAGCCGGCGAGGGATACAATGAGTTTTTTCTATCCGGGAGAAATATGCCCTGGTGGTTGCTCGGTGTAAGTATGGTCGCAACAACATTTTCAGCAGATACACCCAACCTTGTTACTGACATTGTCAGGCAAAACGGGGTCGCAGGCAACTGGGCCTGGTGGGCATTTTTGCTGACAGGTATGCTGACTGTTTTTGTTTATGCAAAACTCTGGAATCGCTCTAAAGTACTCACTGATCTTGAATTTTACGAAATTCGGTACAGTGGAAAAATGGCTGCCTTTCTTCGGGGATTCCGTGCCATTTATCTGGGATTTTTTTTCAATGTTATGGTAATTGCCAGTGTATCATTGGCTTTTATCAAACTTGCAGGTGTAATGATGGGCATTCCGCCGGCACCGGCATTGATTCTTGCTGCAGTAATCGTAGTTTTTTACAGCAGCCTTGGCGGGTTAAAGTCTATTTTATGGACTGATTTGTTTCAGTTTGGCTTTGCCATGTTTGGTGCCATACTTGCAGCAGTTGTGGTAGTCAAAGGACTGCCCGAGGGTGTAGATGGTCTTTCAGGTTTGTTTACGCACGAAAATGTAGCAGGCAAGCTCAACCTTTTTCCAAAAATCAGTCAGACCGATCTCTTTCTCTATATTTTTATCATTCCGATTGCTGTTCAATGGTGGGCGGTGTGGTATCCCGGTGCTGAGCCCGGCGGCGGAGGTTATATTGCCCAGAGAATGCTTTCGGCCAAAGGAGAAAGACATGCCATGGGAGCTACTTTGTTGTTCAATTTTTTTCATTACGCCCTGCGTCCATGGCCATGGATTATAGTTGCCCTTGCTTCACTGGTCATTTTCCCCGATATCCAGTCAATGGTGAATGCATTTCCGGGCGTAGCTGAGCAGTATATCAGGGAGGATTTTGCCTATCCGGCTATGCTGCGTACTTATCTCCCTTCAGGTTTGCTTGGTCTGGTTGTCGCTTCACTTATCGCTGCCTTTATGTCAACCGTGGCTTCACACCTCAACTGGGGATCATCTTATCTGGTCAACGATTTTTACTGCCGTTTTTACAATCCGAAAGCCACCGAAAAACAAAAAGTACTCTTTGGAAGAGTCAGTACAGTGCTTCTGATGATTTTTGGTGTATTACTTGCGCTGGTCCTGCAGAATGCACTTCAGGCATTTCAGTATATTCTGATGATTGGTGCAGGAACGGGATTAATTTATATTTTGCGATGGTTCTGGTGGCGCATCAATGCTTATTCTGAAATATCGGCCATGATTGCTGCCACAATCTTTTCACTGGCATTTATTATTGTCGAAAACTTTTTCATCACACCATTATCCAATCAGGGGCATATCGAAGTTTTTGGCTTAGAAACAACTGAAACCTACTGGAACATCATCAAACTCGTGGGTGTAGTTATTCTTACTTCACTTTCCTGGATAATAGTTACTTTCCTCACCAAACCTGTTAATGATGAGACTTTGCGGTCTTTTTACAAAAGAATAAATCCGGGTGGACCTGGATGGAAAAAAGTAATTTCTGATGCTAAAAAAGATGGCATCAGCATTACTTCTGAAAAAAGCAAATCGTGGGATGTTCCCATTGGACTGTTATGCATGTTGCTTGGCTCTTTTACGATTTACAGCGCATTATTTGCAACGGGGTACTGGCTTTACGGAAAAACTTCAATAGCACTCCTGTTTTCAGGAATTGCAATTATTTCAGCATTTTTCCTTACCAAAACATGGAAAAAACTGAGTTTCAATTAATCAATCACTGACAACCAGTTTTTGTTTCATTATCTTACTTCCTGCCTGGAGTAAAACTAAATATGTTCCCGCTGGAATATTTTCTTTCCAGCCAATCTCATGTTTCCCCCTTTGATAATTTTGCTTTACAAGTTCGCTGACAATCTGACCCTGATTATTGATTAGTTTGAAATTCACTTCGGCAGGCTTTAATAGATAAAAAGAGCAAATTATTTCTCCCACTGAAGGATTAGGATATAGTGGATAAAACACCACATCAGGAGTATAACTTTGCTCATCCTGTCCTACAGGAAAGGGATATTCGTAAGCCCCCATGTCAATACAGTTTCCATAAATTCTTGGATTACCTGCAAGATCAGACGGGGGTATCATCAGTCCGGTTGTATCAGGCATACCCGTATTGATGCAGGGAGATTCTTGTGTAAGATTAAAATGATACTCAGCGCTGTTTTCAAACAGTGGATCTGCGTCAATATTATTGATGTATTCACCGGTGTAGGCACCTCCACTTCCTCCTCCCTCAAAACCTTCAGCTCCCTCCTGAATATCGCAATGATAAAAACTCGCCTGAGCGTAGGTTTCCCATAAATAAACCTGGCTGCCGACACTTGCCTGATTTCCCCAAATGATGGAATTATAAACTTTCGGATTTACAGAATCTTTACAATAAAAAGCACCACCATAAGATTCGCTGGTATTCAGGGCTATAGTATTGTTTACCCATACAGGACTGGCATTGTTATTTGACACCCCACCCCCGAAAAAAACTGCATGATTTCCAAAAATGAGATTATTGCTAATTACATGACGACAGGCAGGAACATGCAAAACTGCAACAGCACCGCCAATGGCCGACGCATTTCCGGAAAAAATATTGAAAAACACCGGACAATCGGCAAACCGCACTGCCAATGCCCCACCAATACCAGTGGCAAGATTGTTTGTGAAAACATTTTTCAAAATCAAAGGTTCCCCATCATCGGTACACACAGCACCTCCATAACCCCATGGTTCGATTTTTTCACCTGAGGAGTTGTGGTCAAACTCATTGTAAGCAAGTAAAATATCAGCATTTTTCAAATAGACTGCACCACCCTTTTCATTGGCTTTATTGAAATAAAAAACACAATGGCTTATCCCGATTTTGGAGAAACCTCTGATACATATTGCACCTCCAAGCCTCTGCAACGAATCCTCACTCACCGCTTTTCCAAAACTGAACCGTGTATATTTGAAAAACGAAGAATCAATCCATGGGGCAGGGTTGTCATACCTGATTCCTTTCCATCCGCCGTCGGGGATGGTATCGTTGTAAAAACCTGTTGTGTCAGCCATGGTAAATGAGATCATCTGATCAGCACTGCCAACCGATTTCAATGTACCGCAAACATTAAAAACATAAGTGCCCTGAAACAAAACAATAACCCCGGGATTAATTACCAGTCCGTCAGATTCCCTGATATTCAGATCACCAATAACATGGACAGTATCAACATTCCAAACACCTGAAACATTTCCGGAAACTTCAATACTTGTTGTAAAAGCATTTGCGGCAGTAAGCCAGAGAGATATGAGAATAATAAACCGTAAAATAAGATTCATAAGAAGGATAAATTCATGTAAGGAAATAAACCGGCGCAAAAATAACTGAATTCAAAAACCAAAATGATCTCTCCAAAAAAGGCAGTTTAGTATAAAGATATGAGGTGATTTATAATTTTTTAAATAAACTTTGGCTGTTCCACTCCGATCATGGTAAATTGAATGCGTTTGCGATCGAGGTCGATACTTTCAACTTTTACCTTAATACGCTGATTAAGTTTGAGATAATCCGAGGGGTCATCCACATATTTATCGGTGATTTTGCTTTTATGAACCAGCCCGTCCTGATGAACACCGACATCGACAAAAGCACCAAAAGCTGTGACATTGGTAACAATTCCGGGAAGGATCATTCCCTCTTTCAGATCCTTTATGGAGTTTACACCTTCGGTAAACTGGAAAACCCCGAATTTTTCGCGTGGGTCCCGGCCAGGTTTGGCAAGTTCCTGCATGATATCCATCAAGGTAGGCATTCCGGCCTGATCAGTCACAAAATCCCCGATATTGATTCTGGCCTGCATCTCCTGATTATTCATCAGGGTTTCAACATCAATACCAAGCGAGTTGGCCATTTGTTCTACGATTGAATAGCTTTCGGGATGAACAGCACTTTTGTCCAACGGGTTGTTACTGTTACGTATTCTGAGGAATCCAGCAGCTTGTTCAAATGCTTTTGGACCAAAGCGCTGAACTTTCATCAATTCGTTTCGGTTGGTAAAAGCACCATTTTTATTGCGATAATCAATAATGTTCTGAGCCAGTGCCGGTCCAACCCCTGAAACAAAAGCGAGTAATTGCTTGCTGGCGGTATTTATTTCAACTCCAACAGCATTTACGCAGCTCATCACGGTATCTTCAAGGCTGCGTTCAAGACGATTTTGGTTTACATCATGCTGGTATTGTCCAACACCGATGGATTTGGGATCAATTTTAACCAGTTCGGCCAGTGGGTCCATCAACCTTCGGCCAATGGAAACTGCTCCGCGCACGGTTACATCAAAATCAGGAAACTCTTCTCTGGCAACGGCCGAGGCTGAATAAACCGAAGCTCCGCTTTCGTTGACAATCACAGCAATCACCTCCCTTTTAAATCGAAGGTACTTGACCAGCCGTTCGGTTTCGCGTCCTGCTGTACCATTACCAATGGCAATAGCATCAATTTTATACGCATCCACAAGCTGTTCAAGTTTTGCTATTGCCAGCTTCACCTCATTTTGCGGTGGATGAGGATAAATGGTGTCGTTGTGCAAAAGCTTACCCTGTTCGTCAAGACACACAATTTTGCATCCGGAACGAAACCCTGGATCAATAGCCAGCACCCGCTTCTGGCCAAGAGGCGGTGCCATCAACAATTGCCGGGCATTATCTGCAAAAACCTTTATTGCTTCCTCATCAGCACGCTCTTTGGCAATGGCTCTGTATTCATTTTCAAGCGAAGGCTGCAGCAATCGTTTATAGGAATCATTAATGGCAGTCATCACCTGCAGAGCTGCATCACTTTCATTTCGTTTGAATATCTTTTCGAGAATGCTGATCGCAGCCTGTTCAGGTGGAGCAATTTTTAACCTGAGAAAACCTTCATTTTCGCCTCTGAACATTGCTAAAAGACGATGAGAAGGAGAGCGTTCAAGGGATTCTTCCAAATCAAAATAGTTGGCATATTTCCCGGCAATTTCAACTTTTGTTTTTATCACTTCCGATTTAATGGTTGCCTTTCGCTGAAATAATAACCGGAGGCGTTCTCTGGCCAGTCTGTTTTCGCTTACCCATTCAGCAATGATGTCTCTTGCTCCGGACAAAGCTTCTTCAATAGTTTTCAGACCATTTTCAGGGTTTAAAAACCTGCCTGCCAAGGGTTCCACTTCTCCATGCTGCTGACGCATCAGCAATTTTGCCAGAGGTTCAAGACCTTTTTCACGGGCAATGCTTGCGCGGGTTTTTCGTTTCGGACGATAGGGCAGGTAAATATCCTCAAGTTCGGCAATTGTCGCAGCTTTTATCAATTGAAGTTCCAAATCACCAGTAAGTTGATTGTTTTCTTTAAGAGTGCTGATTATGCTTTCGCGTCGTTTTTCGATTTCTTCCAGTTTTTCGCTCCGGTCTCTTATTTTTGCAATTTGCTCCTCATCAAGGCCACCGGTAACTTCCTTACGGTACCTGGCTACAAAAGGTATTGTTGCTCCCTGTTCGAGCAGCAGTAAGGTACTTTTCACCTGACGTTCCTGCAGATTTAGTTCGGAAGCGATTCGTTTGCTATGATTTTCATTCATCGTTTTCTTTTTGCTTTTCCAGTTAACTATTGGAACATTCTCAGTAAAAATAGTGTTTAGAACGATTTATACGGTCATGCTCCTTAAGAAAATTTTGTCGTTTCTGATTTATCCAGATAAACAAGATGCTGCTCCACCTCCTGATAGCCCATGTCTTTCAATGCATCAGCATAAGATTGGAGCTGTAACTTATGTAAATAGCTTTCCTGCCCTGTTTTGTAATCAATCACCACAGCCTTTTTACCAGAAATCACCACCCTGTCGGGACGCAGGATTGTTCCATCTTTCATCAGTATTTCCTTTTCGTTAAAAACCTGATTTCCTTCATCATAATAACGGCTGATTTCCTCCCTTGACATTAATTGCCCGAGCAGCGCTTTGAGCTCCGGGAGCTTATCTTCAGTTAAAAGTCCATCTTCCAGAAGTGTTTCACAAACCTGCTCTAGATCTTTCCTGCAAATGATTAACGACAAAGCGTAGTGCACAAGCAATCCAGTGTCACGTTTAACTTGGGCAGCATCCGCAGACCAAACCTCATGATAATGATGTTTTAATGCAATTTTTCTGCGCCACTGACCGGTATTAAGCTGCGAAAATTCAGTGATAATATTTGGTTTCTCTTCATTCCTGCTGCGCCCTGCAGATAGCTCATTTCCGATGCAATATTTTCCTTTCTCATCTTTATTGATATTTTCCTTTTCCAGAAAAGTGAATAGAAGATCAGCAATATCAGGATTGTTTTTGGAAACTTTCCACTGGCCGTTTTTGTCTTTTTTTTCTTTGGAAATTACATACAATCTTTCTTCCGGCCTGGTCATCACTACATAAAGTAAATTAAGCATGTCCAGGAAAGACTTTTCCGATTCATGCCTGTAAATATGCTCCAGTGAAGTTCCTTCCATCTCTTTTTGTAAATCAATCAAGGCAGTATTTAATTCGGGGATGGATTTGAAATCAGGGTCAATCCATGCTTCCCTGACCGTTAGATCATTCTTGTCGTAAGCAAACGGATAAACCACAACCGGAAACTGCAAGCCTTTGGCTTTGTGAATGGTCATCACCCTCACTGAAGGTGTATCTTCAGGTACAATAATCGATTTTGTACTGCCGGTTTCCTCCCAATAGGTTAAAAAATCATTTACAGCATTGCCGTTTCCTGAACTGAATTCATAAATCATATCCAAAAAGAACTGCAAAAAAGGGTCCCGTCCTTCGGGATCAAGATTAAAAATCCGGATCATGGATTCGAAAAATTCGGGCAGAGACTCCAGAAGATTCACCTGCATTGAAAAATCAATGCCATTGTCAGTTAATATCTGCTCAAATGCAACTGATTCTTTATTCATTGGATTGATACCTGCACATTTTGTGAGCACCTCATGGAGCGATGCAATTTTAATTTTTTGCCTGAACCACAGGAAAGTCAACACCTCTGCAAGGGAAACCCTGTCGTCGGGGCTAAGCAGATATTTCATTATTGAAATCATGAAACGCACCTCATCACTTGCCCTAAGCAAAAGTGCTTCCGAAGAAACCACACTGATTCCGTTTTGAAGAAGATATGCCGCAATGCTGCTCCCCTGAAAATTTGTACGCGTAAGAACAGCAATCTGCTCAGGCCGGTAGGATTTAAGATTATTCCTGACAGTTTCCAGCACACATTCAAGCGAAAGCTGCATAAATTCAGTTTTTGAAAGAACATCTTCCTTTAAAAATTCAATTTGAATATACCCACCGGTTTTGTGTTCCTGATGCTTCTGATTCAGATTGTTGTAAACACTTTTGAAATCGTTGGAAAGATAACCTGATGCATAGGTGAAGAAGTTGTTGTTAAACTTTACGATTTCGACCGATGATCGGTAATTACAATCCAGGTCTTCAGGCTGATAATGCATTCGAAAAAGTTGCTCACGTGCTATGGAAACCGGGTCATCTTTTCTGTTATAAATATCCGGCAAAGCAGCAAATTGTTCTACCTCACCGTTTCGCCACCGATAAATAGCCTGCTTCCCATCGCCGACGATCATATTGAGATTTCCGGTGCTGAGTGAATTTTCTATCAGCGGAATCATATTTTGCCATTGCAACAAAGAAGTATCCTGAAACTCGTCAATTAAAAAATGCTTGTATTTTTCACCAATTCGTTCGTAAATAAAAGGTACTGGCTCATTTTGCACAATGTCGGCAATTCGTTTATTGAATTCGGAAATGTGAACAATATTTTCATTTTGGCGAAACTCTTCCATTACCTTTTCAATCTCCGAAAGCACAGCCATCAGGTAAATATTTTTCAGTACAAGTTTGCTTAAAACATATTCCTGATACCCCTTTTCTTTAATACTAACTATCTGCCTGCATTTTTCAGCCAGTATATCACTTATCGAATCAATCGCTGCTGAAATATCAGAAGGGCATTTTGGAGAATGCCATCTGTTTTCATTTATTGATTTCTGGGCATGGGCTCCGGGAATAACCGCACTAAAATCTTTATTGGAAAGGCGTTTCAGGTATCCGGCAATTCCAGTCTGCCCATAATAGAAATCAGTTAGTTCGAGGCCATTTTTCTCGATCAGATCTATTGCTTCCTTAGCAGGTTGATGTATTGAATTTTCGAATTGATATCTGATTTCATTCAGCTTTTTAACCATCTCAGTAAACTCCTTCATCTTGAGTTTACGAATATTTTTGAGAGCTTCAAAGCTATTCTCTTTCAAAATATTATGAGAAAAATCTGCCAGTTGTTTGCCAATATCCCAGCTCTTTTCGTCGTTCATTTTGCTTTCCACAAAACGGACCATCAAATTTGTAAGTTCAGGATCAATACCTACTTTACTGATAAGAAGATCGACAGATTTGTCAATCAGCTTTTTTTCCTCCATCTCTACTTCAAAACTCACCGGCAAACCGAGGTCTTTGGCAAATGTTTTTACCAAACGATGAACAAAACTATCAATAGTGGATACTGCAAAATTTGAATAATTGTGGAGGATAAGTGTAAGTGCTTTACGGGAATTTTCAACAATCTGATTGGCGGATAAACCCAGCTGTTCTGAAAATTCATCTGACAGTTTGCTTATTTTCAGATCATTTTGCATTTCCATTGGTTCCGACAAAGCTCTCAATGTCTTCAATATCCTTGATTTCATCTCATTGGCTGCCTTGTTGGTAAAAGTAACAGCGAGAATGTTGGAATAGCGCTCAGGATGATTGAGTACCAGTTTTAGATACACCCTGACCAGAGTATAAGTTTTGCCTGACCCGGCTGAAGATTTGTAAACAATAAATTTTTTTGGTTTTTCAGCAACCATAACCTATTGAACAATGATTTTTTTTGAAGTGATATTAAAATCGGTTTTTACCTGAAGCAGATAAGTACCCTGACGAAGATTTCCTGCGGAGGGTTTCAAAGTGAAAAAGTTTCTTCCGGCAGGAAGATTCCCTTCATAAACCCGCAAAACTTCTTCACCAGCAATATTTATAAGAGTTATTGATAATTGCCTGGATTCATTAAGGTCCAGACTGATAATTGCCATATCATGGACAGGATTGGGTGAAATGGATATCGAGGGCGGATAATACCGGACATTTTCAATATTCACAGTAGGATTAAAAACTGAATCAATGTAAGCTACCTGAACCACCGGACCTTCGACGGTAACTTTCAATACAGGGGCTTTCCATCCATTTGCCAGCCATGAATATTCAGTGTAATTACGCTCAATGGTTGTCCCATAATTCAGCGAATCAATGAAAACAGAATCTGTTTCATAAACAGTGGATTTCAAACGCAACACATCAAAAGTACCCATAGGAGTAACCAAAGCTCCCCAACCATCAACCTGGTTTACCCTTTTGCGCTCCAGACCGATATATCCAACACCCTGAAAACCAAAATGGCCACTGGCATTACTGGAATCAATATTGCCGTAATTCAGAGGAAGCTTGTACAACCTGTCTTCAGGATTCAGCCTGACCGGCAGCGGAATACCTCCCAAAGTTGCGGCATAACCTACATCTGAGTATTTGGATGAACTTTTATAAAAAAACCGGTAAGGATCGACGACGGTTAATCCAGGAATTGTATCAAGATCGGGAAACTTCTGGGCAACATTCGCAACAGAAAAAAATACCCATTGATAAAGAAAAGGTACCGAACTCACTGTTACAAAAGTATCTACTGTTTGGGCGAGTGGCTGCAAGGTAGAATAATCCCAGGAGAAATTCTCTCCTGTAACTGTGTAATCAATGCCGCCAGTTGTAATATTCAGACTTTTTCGGATCGTGTCGCCCGGAGATGGCATATCCGACTGGGTAATGGTTATCTGTGAAAAAGCTGACTGAAATGCTGACAAAGTCGAAACAGCACCAAGCATTACAAGACATGCAACCCGGAAAAATTTATTTTTTATGCTCATTTTTAAATTATTTAGGTGAATAAAAAATCAATAAAACAAAATAAATTCTCATAAAATCATCTGCGAATATACCCTAAACAATCATATTTTTGCAAAAAAACTGTTATTTTAAACTAAAAACCTGAAAACAGTATTTATTCACGCATTTTTCCAAACGTTCACCAAACACCAAAAACAATTTTTAAACGTATTTTCCATATTAGCTTTTATCTGATTACAGCGTTGGTTTCACTGCTGGTGGTAATCATGCTGCTATTAACCAATCCACGCATTCAGACATTTGTTACCAAATTATCTGCAACATGGCTTTCAAACATTACCGGAACCAATGTACAAATCAGCAGGATCAACTTGACCCTGAGAGGTGCCTTTTCCCTTAAAGACCTCATCATTGAAGACAGAGAGAGCAATCCAATGATTCAGGCTGAACGTTTTGAATTTAAGTTGACGGGATTTAAAAAAAAGAAACGATCAGTAACTATTGGCGGGGTAAATCTGCAAAATGCAAAAATTTACCTAAAACGTTCCAAGGGAAGTGAGTTGACCAATATAGACCAGTTTTTGGAACATTTAACAGTAAGCCCTGCTGACACCCTGGTTGTACCCCAGCCTAAATTACCCTGGAAATTGAAATTCAAGGATATAGAAGTGTCGGACTCCCGTTTTGTTTACATTGACGAAAACAAGATGGACTCCACCAATAAAGGGATTGATTTTTCAAATACTGATCTGAATGAGATTACGCTCAAAGCAAATAACCTTGTCATCCGGGGAGACACGATTACAGTCAGCATAGCAAATCTGATGATGAGCGAAAAAAGTGGTTTTAAACTTAGTTCTTTCTCCGGTAATGTTCGGTTTACCCCACATGAAATTTCAGTAGATAAGCTGAAAGCATTTACAAACAATAGTTCCCTGAACCTTGATCTTAAACTTGAATACCCTGATTTTAATGCATTCAGTCAGTTTATCTCAAAAGTGAAAATTGTTGGTACTTTTCGCCCTACAATAATTGACATGAGTGATATCGGATACTTTGCTCCAACTATGTTTACCATGACAGATGTTTTTGGCATTGAAGGAAAAGTGTCTGGCACAGTAGATAATTTCTTTGCCAAATCGCTTGATATCACCTATGGGGAAAATACCTCTTTCATAGGAAATATTGATATTAGAGGCTTACCTGATATTTATACCACATATTTTAAAGCCGATATTCAAAAATTTACCACTTCAGCCCATGATCTTTCAACCTTTGCTTTACCCAACTCTTCCGGAACTATTCCCATTCCGGAACAATTAAAAACAGCAGGAATTTTACAGATATCTGGTACTTACACAGGTTATCCCGACAATTTTATCTCGAGAATAGGACTAAACAGCAGATTTGGGAAAATTAATGCCGATCTCACAGTAACGACCAAACATACCGGTCATGAAATTGCTTATAAAGGAACCCTGACGGCCAATCAATTCAATGTGGGAAAATTTCTGAAAATGGAAAAAAAACTTGGTGAGACGAGTTTCCAGCTTCATGTGAACGGAAGTGGACTTTCAAAAGAAAGCATTAATCTGACTGCAAAAGGCATGGTGAAATCCATCAATTTGCTCGGTTATAACTATGAAAATATAAACATTGACGGGAACTTCAAACAACAGCAATTCGAAGGTTTT
>Ga0116151_10000601_pt1 | contig 33248 bp, 37 predicted proteins | sample AD_UKC117_MetaG_FD_89893 | JGI IMG/M metagenome (GOLD analysis project Ga0116151, IMG submission 89893) | Active sludge microbial communities of municipal wastewater-treating anaerobic digesters from Hong Kong - AD_UKC117_MetaG | ecosystem: Engineered > Bioreactor > Anaerobic > Digestate... | reverse complement strand
GGCGTCTGGGTCTGTTGTAACCAGTTACTCTATGTGATAGCATTTCCGTGCCAGAAATTATAAAGCATCCTCCGAGCCGAATCCCCTCAGGGAGTTTTCTCACCGGGGACCGGCCGACGGGTTCTCCTGGAAACGGGAGGGCCTCCCGTGTTTGGAAAGGAGGAGCGGTCGGGTGTTGCAATGGGCCGTCTCCTGTATCCGGAGACGGCCCATTTTTTGTCTGGAGGCTTGTAAATGAATCGGTCTTTCAGGGAGCGCTGGTTCATGGTTCTGATGGGTTCTTTTCTTGTCATATACATAATATGGCCCCTTGCCGGCATGTTCATCAGGGCCGACTGGAGAATTGTGGCTTCTACCGCCAAGGACGCCCAGGTGGTGGGAGCCCTTTGGCGCAGCATTTGGACCGCTGCCGCTTCGACCGCGATCATTGCCCTCTTCGGGACCCCTCTTGCGTACTTCCTGGCTCGCAATAACTTCCGGGGCAAGTCGGTTCTCGAGGCCATAATCGATGTTCCGATAATGGTCCCTCACACCGTTGCGGGCATTGCCATACTGATGGCATTCTCTCCCAAGGCTCCTGCCGGGGCTCTGCTGGTAAGGGCGGGCTTATCCCCGGTCAACAGTCATCTGGGGATCATCCTGGCCTGTACGTTCGTTTCCATACCTTTCTTTGTTGATTCGGCCCGGGATGCATTCTACGGAGTCTCTCCCAGGCTTGAAAATGTTTCCCGTACCCTGGGGGCAACCTTCCCTCATGTCTTTTTCCGCATAACACTGCCCCTTGCGAAAAAGGGGATCATCTCTGGTCTCATCATGAGCTGGGCAAGGGGCGTCAGCGAGTTCGGCGCCATTGTTATTGTCGCCTATCACCCGATGATCGCTCCCACCCTCATCTACGACCGGTTCGCCACATTCGGTCTAAAATATTCGACCCCGATAGCAGTGCAGCTTATCCTTGTGTGCCTTGCGATGTTCGTCATTCTTCGTCTCCTGGTAGCCGGGAAGAGAGTGGAGGAACAGGGCTCTTGATAAGGCTGGAAGATATTTCCATCGACCTCGGAGATTTCCGCCTTGATTCCTTTTCTCTTTCAGTCGGTGAAGGAGAGTTTTTCATGCTTGTCGGGCCGAGCGGTGCCGGCAAAACCGTTCTCCTGGAAGCGATAGCGGGGCTGCATGACCCTTCTTCCGGGCGGGTCCTGGTTAGCGGAAGGGACGTGACCAGGCTTGCTCCAGAGAGACGGAATGTAGCCCTTGTTTACCAGGATTACGCTCTTTTTCCTCATCTGACAGTTAAAGAGAACATCTCCTGGGGGCTCAGGTTTGCCAAAGATCCGGATCTCGGGCACGTCGACGGGCTGGTAAGCCTCATGAGGCTTGAATCCCTTCTGCACAGGTTTCCGGGGACGCTGTCCGGTGGAGAGCAACAAAGGGTAGCACTTGCGAGAGCCCTTGCGGTGAAGCCTTCCGTTATTCTTCTCGATGAACCTGTCTCGGCACTGGACCCTCGTTTCCGGGAGGACCTGCAGGATTATCTCTCAAGGATCAACAGGGATGGAATGACTTTGGTAATGGTAACCCACGATTTCAACGAAGTGCTTTCGCTCGGTCATCGGGTCGCGGTCATTCTCGAAGGGACACTCCAGCAGGTGGGAGAGGTGAAGAGTGTTTTCAGGGAGCCGCTCAACAGGCAGGTGGCGGAGTTCGTGGGGATGAAAAACCTTTTCCGGGCTGAGATCGGGGACAGAAAAGCACTTATTGAAGGAGGTGCAACCCTTGTGCTGAATGGCCAGGCAGCCAGAGGCGGATACCTGGTCGGGATCAGGCCGGAGGACGTAATTATTGGCCGCGATATCCCCGATAAGGGGGGGAATTGCTTTTGGGGCAAGGTCGTTTCGATAGTTTCAAGGGGAATGGCTTTTGAAGTGATCCTTCAGGTCGGGGAGATGAAACTTGCGGGGAGGATGCTTTCTTCTTCGCTGGTCAGGGAGGAGATACATGTTGGAGGGGATTGCAGGGTGGGATTCAGCCCTGAATCAATACATGTTTTCAGTAAAAGCAGTTAAAAAATCTGGAGGTGTCAAGATCATGAAGAAGTTTGGCAAGTGTTTCATGTTCCTGCTGGTTCTGTCGCTAGTTGCGGTCCTTTCCGCAACGGCTGTTTTTGCGGAGGGTAAGGTCGTCGTCTTTCACGCGGGAAGCCTTTCTGCCCCCATGGCGGAGATAGAGTCTCTCTACGAGGCGGCTCACCCGGATGTGGATGTCCAGAGAGAAGCCGGCGGAAGCGCGGCTCTGGCCAGGAAGATCACAGATCTTGGAGGGGCATGCGACGTGTTCCTTTCGGCAGACTACATGGTAATCGAAAAACTGCTCCGCCCGGTAACGGCCGACTGGAACGTTCTTTTTGCCAGCAACGCCATAGTTCTCATGTATGGACCAAAGTCAAAGTATCGTGAAGAGATTAACGGCAAAAACTGGACGGAGGTAATGATGCGCCCCGATGTAAGGTGGGGGCACTCGGAGCCCGATGCCGATCCCTGCGGTTACCGGAGCCTGATGGTGCTTCAGCTTGCAGAGAATCATTATGCTGACAAGGATCTTTACCAAAGGGCCATGAAGCACCCGGAAAGGGCGGTAAGACCCAAGGCCATAGATCTGGTGGCAATGGTCGAGAGTGGAGCCATGGATTACGCCTTCGAGTACAAGTCGGTGGCTGTCCAGCATGAATTGAACTATGTTGAACTTCCCGACGAGATCAATCTCAAGAACCCGGATTTCAGCGAAACCTACGCAACTGCTTCTGTAGAACTGGCGGGCAAGGAGCCGGGACAGAAAATTACCGTCAAGGGAGAGCCCATAGTTTACGGGCTTGTCATACCCAAAACGGCCCCGAACAACACCGGAGCTCTGGATCTTGTCAAATTCATACTGAAGACGGGAGGGGGTCTCGATGTTTTCCAGAAGATGGGGCAGGATATTGTCGGCCCCCAGGCCTATGGCGAAACCGTTAATGTTCCGGCCGGGATATCGGAGCTTCTTGTGAAGTAAAAAAACAGGAGGAAAAAGGTTGTCAAGGGGGCATGGCCGGAATTTCAGGGGCCATGCCCCCTTGTTTCAGGGATAATCCAGGGGGTTTTTCGTTTTTGGGTTTTGACCATGGCCACACAGAGGGTATCATAATGTCGGGACAGGTCCATGACATCGGCAATATCACTGTTCCTGCGGAGATACTCAGCAAGCCCGCAGACTGTCGGAACTGGAGATGCAGATCATAAGGGATCATCCCCTGCATGGAAGGGATATCCTTATAGACGTGGATTCCCCCCTGCCCCTTGAAGAGATTGATAAGAACAGCGGTATCAAGTACGATGCGGAAGTCTCCCGAATATGCCTGAAGATCTTCAGGGAGAAGGGGTATTCGCTGGCGGACTGATGTTCACTTTTTCAGATAAAGGGGCATGCTCTCTTTGAGACGATCCGAAATTCAAGACGCAGATATTCTTAAGGAAAGTTTTTCCAGGGATGGCTTAAAGGGGCTGTTCCTTCCAGGCAGGATACTCTTCTTTTCCGCGGGTTTTGTGCTGCTTTGGGTGGTCTCTCGATACAACTACCTTCTTTTTCATGTTCTGGCGGAAGGTTTTTCCATAGTAGTAGCATGCCTGATATTTGTTCTGGCTACAAGGACCTACAGATTTTCAGGCAACTCGCTTCTTCTGTTTCTGGGGAACGCCTATCTTGCAGTCGCGATAGTGGACCTGTTCCACACCCTTGCCTTCAAGGGAATGGGTGTTTTCCCCTCCAACGACCCGAATACTGCGACCCAGCTCTGGATAGCCGCCCGATACCTTGAGTCATTCTCGCTTCTTCTTGCCACCTGGCTGGGGAACAGGCTGCCCCGGAAGATCCAGTTCTGGGGTTTTCTGGGTATTGCATCTCTTCTGGTTTTCGTTGTAATGAGAACCTCACTTTTCCCGGACTGTTTCATCGCCGGAGTGGGCCTCACAAATTTCAAGATAGTCTCCGAATACGTTATCTCGGCGATCCTCGTGACGGCGATGATCCACCTCTGGCAGATCAGGGGTAATGTTACGCCGGTCATTTTCTGGAGCCTGATGCTGTCAATGGGCACGACCGTTCTTTCCGAAATGGCCTTTACGCTTTATACCGATGTTTATGGTGTGACGAACGGGCTGGGACATATCCTCAAGATAATATCCTTCATCTTCATTTACAACGGAGTGGTAATAAGAGGACTCGACGAACCCTACGGTGAAATATTCAGGAAGCTCAAGGAGACATCCCTCAGGGATCCGTTGACGGGGATATACAATCGTCTTGGCTTCATGGAATCAGCGGAAAGATTTTTTGCCCTTGCCAGAAGGGAAAAATTCGGGATTGCGATGTTGATGATGGATATTGACAACTTCAAGGCCGTCAACGACAAATTCGGTCACGCCGAAGGGGACCGGGTTCTCAAAGATTTTGCAGGAATCCTTTTGGACTGCAGCAGAAAATCCGATATACCCTGCAGACTTGGCGGGGATGAATTCGTGATACTCATGAAGACGAATCCCGGGGGTGCAGTCATCATGAGGAACAGGGTCGAGGCAAGTTTTCTCGAATACCAGAAGAAGGAGTCTCGACTGGGTATAGGGCTCAGCATCGGCGTGGCCTTTGCTTCTCCAGGCGAGTCTCTCTTTGAAGTCGATACCATGATGCGGGCCGCTGATAGTGAAATGTACGGTTACAAACGCAGCAGATCCCAGAGGTCTGCTCCGGGGGGAGTCTGAGTGGAGTTTGAATAAGGAAAAGAACACCAGGAAACACCTGAAAGATATTCCGTCTGTCCTCTCCCGTCTGGACGAGATCGAGTCGGCTGTTCGAGGAAGGAATCTTTTCGCGGCCCTGGATTTTGACGGGACCCTTGCTCCTCTTGATAACGATCCAGGAGCCGTCGAGATGACCGCGGAGATGAAAAAGAGGCTAAAAAACCTTGCCCTCAGGTGCCCTGTCGCTATTGTGACCGGCAGGGATCTCGAAGATATAAGGGATAGGGTGGGACTCGAAGAGCTTTTCTACTCCGGAAGCCATGGTTTCCAGATAGCCGGCCCTCCTGGAAGCGGTCTCTCCTTCGAGGCCGGGGGAGAGTTCCTGCCCGCGCTGGATAAAGCAGAGAGGCTTCTGCCAGGGATCATCGAAGGTGTACCGGGTGCATTCATCCAGAGAAAGAGGTTCTCCATATCGATACACTACAGGATGGTCAGGCGGGAGCTTGTCCGGGGGCTTGTGGAAAAAACAGGACGTGCAGTAAAGGGTATCGGCGGGCTCGTTGCGAGGCATGACAAGAAATCTGTCGAGGTACTTCCCCGCATGAACTGGAACAAGGGGAGCGCCCTTCTCTGGATCCTTGATGCCACAGGGATGACGGAGGCAAATTCCTTTGCCGTATCCGTTGGTGACGATATCACCGACGAGGACATGCACGTGGCAGTGAAAGGCCGCGGGGCCGGGATCATAGTTACGGGAACCGAGCCGCCCCTTTCTACCTTTGCGGACTACCGGCTTGGCAGCGTTGCCGAAGCCGGCAGGTTCATCGAGATACTCGAGAGGATCGCCGGGAACGTTACCAGGGGCCAGGAATCTCCTGCAGGAGGTACGCAAGCCTCTCCTCCGATCACTTAAGACAGGAGACCCTCACCCTCCGGCCCATAGGTGCTATCTCGGTGACACTGAGACCGGCACTCTCGGCCAATGACCGGATCTCCTCCACCGGCATGCCGTGAGAAGGGGAAACCGGCTCCATCAGGCACAATCTTCCACCGGGAACAAGGAGGCGCGAAAGGGCATCCATTATGCCTTGCCGTTTCTCGGGAGCTATGTCGTGAAGAACATGAATGAAAATGACCAGGTCGAAGCTTCCGGGCCTTAGTTCAAGAGTACGGATGTCTCCCCGCAGTATCTCGGCATTGGAGAAAGGAGCAAGCCTTTTGCGGGCTCTGTCGGTCATGTATGACGATGTGTCGACTCCGGTCGCAGAGCCGCCCTTGCCAAGCGATTTGGCCAGGTAGGTCATCAGGACGCCGTTGCCGCATCCGAACTCCAGGACTCGTTCGTTCCCTTCGAGTCCCAGTTTCTCCACAAAGGGGGCGTAAATTATCGGCCCCGTGAAAAAGGGATGAATTGCTGCCAGGCAGAATCTGAAAAGCAGTCCCGGTTTTTCAAAATCCCGCTGTTCGAATTTTTCTCCGGATAAATGGTCTGTCAAAAAAACACCCCCGAGTGTCTTTTGGTTTACAATGATATTAGCAATAGTTCATGGGAAATGGCAACGCTATTTCAGGATCACCTCGTCACCTGGTCTTACTGTTCCGCCTTTTTCGACGGAAAGGAAGTATCCCTCCGTCGGCAGAAGACACCATCCCCGATAGTTGTATGAATGAGGTTCCCCAGGTCTTTTCCCCTTTTCTGTGATGGAGAGCAGGACCCTGTTTCCTATCGACAGTGTCTGTCCCGGAACCAGTTCCTCCGGGAGCCCTTCTATTACGAGGTTTTCGGCCAGAGACCCGGGAGGAAATTCAAAGCCCGCCTCTTTTTCCGCCTTGCGGATATCTTCTGCCCTCAGGAGACTTACCTGTCTTTCGACCATTCCGAAATGGGAATCACCCTCTATACCACTGCCCTCGGAAAAAACAGCTTCCTGCAGGGGTTCCTTGGGATCTCTTCGTTTTCCGCTTGTACAAACTGCGACGATTTTTGCCAATGTGTTCAGCCTCCCTTACCTGATTACTCCATATTGGACTATTATAGAAAATAATACGGGTCGTGTGTTCTGAAAGGAGGAATATGTCATGAGGAAAAAGGCTATCCTCGCGTTAGCAGTTTTGATGACACTTATATTTGTGGTTCCGGATTCCATTTCTGCCGATACATCCGGGGTTGCACGGTTTTCCTATGATTTTTTCGGGCTAAGGTTCGATGTAGAGTTTGTGGATGATGCGGCCGTGCTTTACCTTCCCTCGGGACCGTTGAAACTTCCCCAGGTGATTTCGGGTTCGGGTGCGCGTTATTCCGACGGGGAAACAACCTTCTGGATCAAGGGTGACGATGCGTATATGGAGATTAATGGTTCAGTGGCCGAAGAAGCGGATTGACCCCGGGAGGTGGAGGGTTTGGATCTTTCCTTTTTTTCCGTGCTTGCTGATATTGTAAGTGTTGCAGGTATATGCGTAATCCTCTGGGGATCGGGGATCGCGCTATGGCGGTTTTTCAGGGTCGAGAAGAACATGTTTTCGGGAAAGAACCTCCAGATGAAAAGGGAAAGTCTGAGGCACAGTTTCGGGAGTTACCTTCTTCTCGGCCTCGAGTTCCTCATTGCGGCGGACATAATCAATACTGTAATGAAGCCGGGTCTGCACGAGGTTGCCATCCTGGGGGCCATAGTGGTTATCAGGACCGTCATCGGCTACACCCTCGACCACGAACTCTCATCCGAGGCCGACAGTCGCCACAAACAAGGGGAGTGAAGGTCAGGGGACAAGTTCCCAGGAGGAGGAAGATCCTGGAGTGGAATTGACGCTGTACCATTTGGCCCTGTACTGAAGGCCGTTATGGAATATCGTGTCCCCGGCATAGTACCTGTTGGAGGGAACCCACTGATCGGTAAGTTCCTGCCAGGGATTACCCACTATACCCGGGGTCTCGTTCTGGGTCCAGTACCAGGCCTGGTACTGTTTGCCGTCGACCAGAATGATGTCTCCCCCATCGTATATGTTGAAAAATGTCCATTCATCGGTGATCTCTTGCCAGGGGCTTTCGAGAAGACCGGGCTGTTGTCCCTGTGTCCAGTATCTGGCCTGGAATACCCTTCCGTCGTAAATAACCATTTGACCTCCAAGGTAGACTGCACCGTTGTCCCATTCCGAGTAATCTGGGGTTTCCGGTTCTTCGCCTCCGCCTGGATCGTCACCGGGATCGTCCCCTGGGTCTGTTCCCGGGTCATCGGGGTCTGAGCCAGATGCCGTATCCCTTATCAGGACCATTACGGTATCATCGGTGCTTCTGAAAGGGGTTCCATTTGTATTGACCAGTTCGAATTTATTTGCTTCCTTCTCAAGCAATTTGCGTATCGCCGCGGATCCACCGTATTCGTCGCCTACTCTGGCCGCCGCGTACACCGCGCCGGAGTCATCGGGCCTCTGTATGGCATAGGTCCTTGTCCCGTCCCCCCAACCTTCGGCCAGAACATCCCTTATCATGTAGGAGTTGAGTTTTTCGTGGTCGTCCTCATCGGGCCATTCGCCCGTATCGTAGAAGAAAATCACCGAGGCCCGTTTAAGGGTCATGAGATCGGACACCATACGGGTGGCAGTCGAACGGTTGCTTGCGCTGCCGAACAACAGCATCAGGCTGCCCGCAAGGATCCCCACAACAACCATTACAACAAGGAGTTCCACCAGGGTAAAACCTTTTTTTGCGCGGATCATTGTTTAACATCCCCTACAAAATGATGCTGTCAGTTTAACAGTAGAATGTTACCCCAGAATAAATTTTTTGTCACTCTGAATCGCTGGAGTCCTCTTCGGTGAAGGTCCCGGCTCTTATGCGGCCTCTGATATAATGAATCCCGGCCACCTTTATGGTGTCGGCGGATAATTATCGAATTTCTTTTGATCGGGAGGGTTTGCAATGATCAGACTGGAGACGGACAAGGGTGACATACTGGTGGAACTCGATATGGAAAAGGCACCGAAGACCTCGGAAAATTTTATTAATTACGTCAGGAAGGGGCACTACGACGGGACTATCTTTCACAGGGTGATTGACGGCTTCATGATCCAGGGAGGTGGCTTCGACGAGAAAATGAACCAGAAGCCGACGGATGCACCTATCGAGAACGAGGCCACAAACGGTCTCAAGAACGAGGCCTACACCATAGCCATGGCCCGGACCCAGGATCCGCACTCGGCGACAGCCCAGTTTTTCATCAATGTCAAGGACAATATATTTCTGAATCACACGGCCCCCAACACCAGGGGTTGGGGTTATGCTGTCTTCGGCAAGGTCACCGAAGGGCATGATGTCGTGGATGCCATAAAGAGGGTCAGGACCGGGAACTGCGGAGGATATCAGGATGTCCCCGAGGAACCGGTAAAGATAATCAGGGCATCTATCGAGGGGGAGGACGCATGAACCGGGAGGTTCGCGCTGTAGTGGACCCTTTGCTGGAGGCTGCCGGTTTCACCGACTGTCTCTGGGTGTCTCCATCATCAATGATCGTTTCCCAGTGGGTCAGGATGAAGTGTATGTTCGGATGTCCCCATTACGGGAAAAATGCCTCCTGCCCTCCGAATGTTCCTACCGTATCTGAGTGCAGGGATCTCCTTTCGGAATATTCCATGGCTGTCCTTGTTCACCTTGTCTGTGATATTCCTTCCCAGGGAAAGAAAGAGTGGTGTCGAACCATGCAGAAAGAACTTCTCGAGGCAGAGAAGCAGATATTCCTTGCCGGCTTCGAGAGAACCTTCCTTCTTTCATTTGACAACTGCAACCTTTGCGATGAGTGTGTGCCTTCCCCCTCCGCATGTCTTCAACCCTGCTTGCGGCGGCCGACGATGGAGGCTTTTGCCATAGATGTGTACTCCAGCGTGAAAGGCCACGGTTACGAAGTGTCGGTGAGAAGATCTCCCGAAGACCCCGAAGACCGGTTCGCGCTGATCCTGGTCAAATAGGAGAGGAAAATGGATCTTCGCTACGCTTCCGCTATAGCTTCTGAACTTGGAATAAAAGAGGAACAGGCCAGACAGACCGGATTGCTGATAGACGAGGGTTGTACAGTTCCCTTCATTGCCCGGTACCGCAAGGAGGCCACAGGCTCTCTCGATGAAGTTGCCGTAATGGCAATAAGAGATCGTTTCTCGCAGATGGAGGAACTGGACAAACGCAGGATCGCGATCCTGAAATCCCTGGGTGAGCGTGACCTGCTGACGGAGGAACTGGAAAAGGCGGTAAATTCCGCACCGAACATGACCGCCCTTGAGGATATCTACCTGCCCTTCCGTCCCAGGCGCCGGACAAGGGCCACCGTGGCAATGGAGAAGGGCCTCGAGGAACTTGCGGTCCTGCTGATGAAGGCGGCTTCGGGGAACCTTGATCCCTTCGATCCCCTCGAAGAGGCGGGGCGCTTTGTCGATTTGGACAAGGGAGTTTCCGATACGGCGGAGGCTCTCTCGGGGGCCAGAGATATCGTTGCCGAAAGGGTCAGTGAGGACCGAAGGAGCAGGGTGGTGCTGAGATCCATATTTGCAAGGAACGGAAGGCTTTCCTCCAGGGTTATCCGTGGAAAAGAGGATAAGGGAGCGAAATATCGGGATTACTTCGATCTGGAGGAGCCTGCCCGGTCGGCGCCATCACACAGAATACTTGCCATGTTCCGGGGAGAAAAGGAGGGGTTCCTCGGTGTATCCGCCAGGCCGCCGGCGGAACTCGCGATCAGGGAACTGGAAAAGATCTTCATAAAGGCCGCCAATGGGGCAGCCGAAGAGGTTCGTGCCGCGATAACCGATGGATATGAAAGGCTCGCGGCTCCCTCCATGGAGACGGAACTCAAGAATGCTCTCAAGTTGAAGGCGGACAGGGAAGCCATAAGGGTCTTTTCCGGCAACGCCCGCGAAGTGCTTATGTCCCCGCCCCTTGGTTCTTCTCCCGTAATGGCCGTGGACCCTGGCATCCGCACCGGATGCAAAGTGGTTGTTATCGACGCCCAGGGGAGGCTTTTGATGGATGATGTTATCTACCCCTTCTCGGGGAAGAAGCCTTTCGAAGAGGCGTGTAGGAAAGTTGTCGATATCATGGAGCGTTTTCCCGTGGATGCTGTAGCCGTAGGCAATGGTACGGCGGGAAGGGAGACCGAGGCGTTCCTGAAGGGGCTTCATCTTCCCGGGGATCCTCCCGTGATACTCGTCAATGAGAGCGGTGCTTCCATATACTCGGCTTCAAAAGCGGCAAGGGATGAGTTCCCAGACAGTGATGTTACGGTCAGGGGGGCCGTCTCGATAGGGAGAAGACTCCAGGACCCACTTTCGGAGCTCGTCAAGATCGACCCCAAGTCCATAGGGGTCGGGCAGTACCAGCATGATGTTGACCAGAAGATGCTGGTGAGGTCCCTGGAGGATGTGGTGGTATCCTGTGTCAACTCAGTGGGAGTGGACCTGAACACGGCAAGCCCCCAGTTGCTCTCTTTCGTTTCCGGTCTGGGGCCGGGACTTGCGGGTAACATAATTTCATGGAGAAACACAAACGGCTCCTTCAGCTCGAGATCTCAACTGAAAGATGTACCAAGACTGGGGCCCAGGGCTTATGAGCAGGCCGCCGGATTCCTGAGGGTAAGGGGAGGAGAACATCCCCTGGACGCAAGCGCCGTCCATCCGGACCACTACGGGATTGTCGGAAAGATGGCTGCAGACCTGGGCTGCTCCGTGGACGATCTGCTCGCGGACGAAACTCTGAGGGACAGAATAGAACCGGATCGTTATATCTGCCCCGAGGCTGGTCTCCCTACTTTGAGGGACATTATGGCCGAATTGTCCAGGCCAGGCAGGGACCCCAGGAAGAGTTTCGAGACAGTGAATTTTTCCCCGGACGTAAAGAAGATCGAGGACCTCGTACCCGGTATGGAACTGGATGGAGTGGTCACCAATGTTACCGCTTTCGGGGCTTTCGTGGACATCGGTGTCCACCAGGATGGTCTTGTGCATGTCAGCAGGATGGCTGACCGGTTCGTAAAAAATCCCTCTGATGTGGTGAAACCAGGCCAGGGGGTCAAAGTATCCGTTATCGAAGTGGACATTCCCCGTAAACGCATATCTCTTTCGATGAGGAAAGACAAGAAAGATTCCGAACGACCTGGGTCTGACTGATACCGAGAATTGCTGATACGCTCGGCCTTGTTCTCTGAGATACTCAGTAACGGGTGATGCGTATGAGGCCGAGGGTCTTTTTAGTTTTAATTGTTTCTGTGGCTCTTCTTTTCATCAAAGGGCAGGCGAGGGCTGACGTTTTTCAGGTTCAGGTACTGAGCCTGGAAGAGTGTGTCGAGATCGCCCTCTCCGGGCACCCGGATCTGGCGGCTGCAAGATCCGACCTGGAGGCTTCTCGCGCAAGGGTCGGGCAGGCCAGGACACAGGATAACCCGTCGCTGGCCTATTCTACTTCCTACACCGAAAGAGGTTCTTCTCTCCAGGGCAGTTCCGGCGGTTTGTGGTCAAGCAGTTTGACACTTTCGCAACTCGTCACCGACTGGGGCAAGACTCACTCTTCTGTCAAACGGTCCCTCTCGGAACAGGAGATATCGTCTCTTTCTCTGAAACAGGCCCTTCTTGACGTCGAATATGATGTCAGAAGGGCTTATTTTCTGCTTCTGAAAGCGGAAAAGAACCTTGAGGTGGCAAAGGAAACGATGTCTATCAATGAACTCCAGCTTGAAAAGGCCGAGGCTTTTTTCGAGGCGGGGCGGGTTTCCAGGTACGACGTGACCGCTGCCCAGGTATCCAGAAGCAACGCTAACATGGCGCTGATCCAGGCCAGGACCTCTCGGGACAACGCCATGTCGGATCTTCGAAAAGCCATGGGTTTTACAGGGGCCGAGTTCGGTGTGTCAGATCCGGAAGGCCTGTCCGAGATGACAGAGAATAAGAACCTCCCACTTCTGGAACAGGCTCTGCAGGCAGCCTACGAAAAAAGACCCGACCTTCTATCCTGGAAAAACAGGGTGGAATCGGCGAGATTGTCAGTGACGCTCGCAAAGCTGGACAATGCTCCAAAACTCTCTCTTTCCGGCAGTTTCGGCTGGGGTTCATCTTCCTTTTTCGGCGATGAGGACTGGAGGGGGGCTTTGACCCTTTCGTTCTCTCTTTATGATGGAGGGCTTCAGAAAGAGAAGACCCGTGAGGCCCTGTCTTCCATGCAGGCGGTGGAAGCAAGGTGTGAATCTTTCAGGCAGACTGTGGCTACGGAGATCGAAAGCGCTCTCTCGAGGGCCCGGGATTCGGAAAGCGAGATCGAAGCTGCCGGGGAGGGCCTGCGACTGGCTGGGGAAAACCTTGAGATAGCTACAGGAAGATATCAGGTCGGTGTCGGGTCTCCCATTGAGGTATCCGATGCTGCAAGAAATTATATTGATGCGAAAGTGGCCTGGCATTCAGCGATCTACGACAGGATGATCGCTCTTGCCGCGCTGGAAAAAGCGATTGGGGGCAGCAGGTGATGAAAAAGAAATCTGTGATAATTGCCTTTCTGGTCCTTGCGGCGGCAGGAGGCGCGCTGTATTTGCGTTTTGGCGGGAAAGATACCCCTGTTGTCCAGACCACCCCGGTGATCCGGGGGGATATTGTAAGGTCAGTCTCCGCGACCGGTCGGATACAGGCAGTCAACACCGTCAACATCGGGGCCCAGGTGTCAGGCACGATCAGGGTGATCCACGTGGATTACAATTCGGTGGTAAAGAAGGGGCAACTACTTGCGGAGATAGATCCCTCCCTTCTGGAAGCAAGCGTAAGACAGGCCCAGGCAAGCGTCAGGTCCGCGAAGGCATCCCTTGCAGAGGCAAGAGCGGTTCTCGATGATGCGGCAAAAAACCTGAGGAGAAGCGAAGATCTCTTTTCCAGGGGTTATATCTCCAAAACCGATTTTGAATCGGCGCAGAGCACCCACACGGCGGCACTGGCCAGGGTCGAGACCACAGGGGCAAGCCTGGCCCAGGCCGAGGCGGACCTTATGTACAAAAGCATCAATCTGGGTCACACGAGGATCGTCTCTCCAATAGAAGGTGTCGTTATAGACAGGGCTGTTGACCAGGGTCAGACGGTCAATGCAAGCCAGTCAGCTCCGACCCTTTTTTCAATTGCGGAAGATCTTTCAAGAATGCAGGTTGAGGCTTCCATAGACGAGGCTGATATCGGCCTGATATCACGTGGCCAGACAGCAAAGTTCACCGTTGACGCTTTTCCGGACGTGGATTTCGAGGGAACCGTCAGGGAAATTCGGCTCTCACCCTCCACAAGCGAGAACGTGGTCACCTACACTGTCGTGATGGGTGTGGAAAACCACGAACTGAAACTAATGCCCGGAATGACTGCAAATGTCACCGTCATTGTCGAATCCAGGAACGATGTCCTCAAGGTGGCCAGTTCATCTCTTCGTTTCCGCCCGCCAAATGCGGAACAGCAGCCACGGAAACAGGGGGGGCAGAACGGCCAGGGGCGCGGTGCGGCGATATGGTCGTTCGAGGAAGGAAAACTGGAACGCCATTCAGTAAAGCCGGGTATATCCGACGGCATGTATACAGAAATATCAGGAGATATCGAAGAAGGAATGGAGGCTGTGACCGCTATAGATTACGGCTCTTCTTCGAGTGGAGGGGGTGCCGCCTTTGGAATTGCTCCGCGCAGATAATCTTTCAAAGACATACCTTATGGGCGATGTTAACGTTCAGGCCCTGAGCGGAGTCAGTTTCTCCGTAACGCGCGGGGAGTTCATCTCGATCATGGGTGCTTCCGGATCGGGGAAATCTACCCTGATGAATATTCTCGGTTGCCTTGACACGCCAACGGACGGTAAATACATACTGGAGGGAAAGGATGTCAGCGGACTTTCCCGTGATGAACTGGCGGATATCCGCAAACACAGGATCGGGTTCGTTTTTCAGGGTTTCAATCTCCTGCCGAGGATGTCGGCCCTCGAGAATGTTAAAATGCCCCTGCTTTACAATGAAATCCCGGCCCATGAAAGGGATCCCAGGGCCATGGAGGCGCTGGAAATGGTCGGCCTCGGTGACAGGGCGAATCACCAGCCACAGCAACTTTCCGGGGGGCAGCAGCAGAGAGTTGCCATTGCCCGCGCGCTTGTGAACGGGTCTTCCATTATTCTTGCGGATGAGCCTACAGGAAATCTCGACAGCGAAGCAAGCAGAGAACTAATGGATCTTTTTTCGAGACTGAACTCAAAACTCGGAAGGACCATTGTCCAGGTAACCCATGAGCAGGATATGGCCGCGTACACAGGAAGGATCATCTCTTTCAGGGACGGCAGGATAGTCAGCGATAGCGGGGTCGAGAGAAAATGATAGCCCTGTCCGAGACAACAAAAATTGCTTTCAGGGCGCTCCTGGTCAACAAGACGAGGTCCGCGTTGACCATGCTCGGAATAGTCATAGGGGTAATGGCCGTTATCATGATGTTTGCTATTGGCGCCGGAGCAAACAGGCAGATAGCCGAAAGATTTTCGAGCATGGGAAGCAACATGATAATTGTACGTCCCGGGGCCAGCCAGGGTCCGGGGGGTGTTTCGGGAATATCTTCGAGGAACCTCACTATCGAGGATGCCTATGCCATCGGTTCCGAATGCCCGGCGGTGGCCTATGCTGCTCCTGTTTCCAGTGGAAACGCGCAGGTCGTTTACGGGAACCAGAACTGGTCGGCGCCTGTAACTGGCACTACACCGGACTATCTGTTCGTCAGGGACTGGGGCCTTGATTCCGGGCATTCCTTCACGGAGCAGGATGTCCGAAGCGCGGCCAAACTTGCGATCATTGGCAAGACTGTAGCGGAGAATCTCTTCGGGAACGAGGACCCTGTCGGGAAGACCATAAGGGTACTCAGGGTGCCGGTGGTAGTCGTCGGGGTCCTTGGAGAGATGGGCGAGAGTGCCTTTGGACGGGATGAGGACAACATAATACTCGTTCCCATAACAACTGCCCAGAGAAGACTTTTCAGTACATCAAGAATCGGTTCGGTTTCAAGCATAATGGTCAAGGCAACGGGGAGCGGGATGCTGGAGGCTGCCCAGAAGCAGATCGAGATGCTCCTCGAGATAAGGCACAGAATACGGCCCGGGGGGGAGCAGGATTTCAGCGTAAGGAACATGTCTCAGATGATAGAGAACGCAAAGAGCGCCACAAGGATAATGACCCTTCTCCTTACGGCTGTAGCTTCAGTCTCTCTGCTGGTGGGAGGTATCGGGATTATGAACATAATGCTGGTCTCTGTTACCGAAAGGACGCGGGAGATCGGAATAAGGATGGCACTTGGCGCAAGAACAGTTGATATACGCCTTCAGTTCCTTGTAGAGGCAGCGGCCCTTTCCATGCTGGGCGGTTTTGTCGGTATCCTGCTGGGGATAACAGGTTCGCAGGTCATATCGAGAGGCTTTGGATGGGCCGTTGAGATATCCCCCTTTTCGGTGGTCCTGGCTTTCGGGTTTTCCGCCCTGGTGGGTATTTTTTTCGGGTATTTCCCGGCTGTGAAAGCCTCCATGCTCAACCCGATAGAGGCGCTAAGATACGAATAGGGGAGCGGAGAAATCCCCCGCCCCCCTATTTATTCCCGAAGAATCGGATTCTCTAGAACTTCAGGCCCGTCACCTACCAGGTGTTGTGGGCGCTTTTGAGTCTGATCCGCGTTTCTACGATCTTTCCATCGTATGTCTCGGCCTTCAGGAAATTGCCTTCTGGAAGGCGCCAATGCGGCACCCCACCCATGAAGACAAGCCGAACAGGATTGTCCTTCATAACTTGAAACCTCGTTTCCTTTCAATATTGTGGATACATGATACCATTCAATTTCAATGATGTCAAAAAGGAAGCACTACGGGAACAGGCAAACTGAAAGAAAACAGTATGGGGCTGCAACCTTCAACCTGCTGATCACAGATGGCTGATTCATTCTGATGGAAAGATGAGTTATCATATCAGGGAGCTTATTACAGAGGTGAGGTCAAAAAATTATGCTTAAAGAGCCCGTAATTATCTATGTCTTTTCAGGATCCGGTAACACCTGGACTGTCGCAAGAAAGATGGCAGATGAACTTCTCGAATGTGGGGTCGCAACGGAACTGCGCCCGTTGCGACGGGAAGGCCCGGGGGACATTTCCAGGGCCGGGACTTTGGGGATCGCTTTCCCGGTGGCCATGTTCACGGCTTATCCGTTTGTGTGGGAGTTTGTCGGCAATCTTCCCGACGGAAAAGGAATGGATGTGTTCATGGTGGATACCCTTGCCGGTTTCAGTGGAGGGGTCGTTGGCCCGATGCGGGATGCCGTGTCCGCGAAGGGTTTCCGGCCCATCGGGGCAAAAGAAGTACGGATGCCTTCAAATTACGCCAGAACGGACCCGGGAGGGGAGAAAGATAACGAGAACAGAACCAGGGGGCTTAACAAGGCGGCCAGCTATGCCAGGGATCTTTTCGACGGCAAGACCTCCTGGAGGAGAGTTCCCATTGTTCCGGACCTTGTAAGGGCTGTAGGCAAAAACCCTGACGGTTCCGCTTGGAGATCGATACGTCGAAAATTCCCGCTGGAAGTGAATAGCGAAAAATGCACCCGTTGTGGTCTTTGCCTCAAGTTGTGTCCCGTCGGCAACATAACCATGGAGGAGATTCCCCGTTTCGGCAAAAACTGTTTTTTCTGCCAGAGATGCATTTCTTTCTGTCCAGAGGAGGCTATATCCGTTTCCGGCAAGAACTATGTTCCCTACAGGGGAATGGATAAAAAAACCCTTCTGGAGTTTTTGGGAATATAGGGAACGGGATATCAGATATCTGCTTTCTTCCGATGATGCGTACAGCCTTGGAGCGTGATATAATTTCGCCTGTTGAATCATCATTTTGTAATGTCTCTGCGATGCTGTCTCCATAGGGTCGTCCTTCGTGCGCCCTGTCAAGGAGTGGCTTTGATACATAGGGAAATGAAAGGAGGCGACTCTGAATGTCCGAAAAATGGAAAGATGAACTGACCGAACAGCTGGCAAAGGCCTTACTGACTCTGAAAACCAGCGAGGAGGTCTACGACTTCCTGGAGGATGTCGCAACAATAGGCGAGATCCGTGCTCTTGCCCAGCGGCTGGAAGTGGCAAAGCGCCTTAACGAGGGTGAGACTTACCCGGTTATCGCACAGCAGACCGGCGCGAGTACCGCTACCATAAGCCGCGTCAAGAAGTGCCTGGATTACGGTGCCGACGGTTACAAGAACGTTCTGGACAAGATGAAATAGGCGGTCTCCCGTGCATGAAGAGATCGGGCATTCCGCCCATATGCGGGATGCCCGATTTTCATAAAGAGGTGGTGGTCCCATGGCAAGTCTTTTCCGTTTCTTTGCTTTTGCTCTTCTTGTGATCCTTTCTCTTGTCGCCTGGGCTTTTTTTGATTATTCAAGGAACAGGAGGAAGGCGGCCTCTTACTTCAGGGAACGTCTAGGAATGGCAAAAGATCTGTTTACAATGACCAGGTTCGTAAATATGGCACGTGTTGTAATTCCCGAGACCGAACGCTTTATTGCGGTTTTTTTCAGGAAGGGAGAGCATCTTGAGATCAGGGATTTTGCCCCCGACCGGGTGATCGACATCCCTCCGGATTCCGTTCTCCTCTCGGATAGCAGAAGGAACCTGACGTGGATATTCGTCGAAAGAAGTAAGACCATCTTTTCCCTCAAGGTCACGGATTTTTTACCCGGGACCCTCTGCCATGTAAGGAAGGGGACGGGCAGGGTAAGGTTCGGGGACGAGGACATTCCGGCCAGCAACAGGGACTGGTTCCTTATGGACAGGGAGAGAGGCGTTTCCTTCTCGCTTCCCAATGGCAAGGAAAAAGACAAAGAAGAGGGTTTTTTCTTCTACGACGGGTTTGCTCCTACCGAAGGTTTCCTTCTGGATGAAGATGGGGGAGTTCTTCTGGTTGACGAAAAAAGGGGTACCTTTGGTTTCAGGGAGGTTGCCGGGGAAGCATTGACTTTGTACAGGCCCGATGACATAGTTTCTGCCGCTCCGTCCGTGGAGGGCCCGGATTTTGTTGATATAACCGTCAGGGACGGTAAAAGGCCAAGGTTCACCTTCGAGTTTGACGATGAGGGGGAGGCCCGTTACTGGATGGAATGGTTCGTTCGGGTCAGGGATGAGATGTCTGGAAAGGGAACAAGGACAGGGACCAGGTTTGTGAGGATATCCCCAGTCAAAATATCCTAGGGGGCCTGTCTGGTTGAACCCTTTTTGGGAGTATTTCCCTTTCTCTCTTTGTGGCGGATGAATATTGCCTTGTTGCCCGACTCGTTGTCAACGGCTCTGGCTTCCACCTCGAAGAGGCCTGTGGCCTTTACCAGGGAACTCAGTTTCCTGAATCCGTAATTTCGGGAATCGAACGAGGGTGACTGGTTTGAAATGTGTTGGCCCACGTTTCCGAGAGCTGCCCATCCCTCCTCGTCCGCGACTGCATCTACGCTGTTGCGAAGCAGGTTCGTCAGTTTGCTGTCACCCCTGAGCAGTCTTGGGCTTTGGGGTTTTTTGTTTGTTGATCCTTCCCCGATGGTATGCTCCTGTTCCTCTTCTTCCTCATCCTTGCCGAGGATCTCCGTATATATGAACTTGTCGCAAGCGCTTACAAAAGCGTTGGGAGTTCCTTTTTTCCCGAATCCGAAAACCGTTATTCCCGCTTCTCTTATCCTGGTAGCAAGACGTGTGAAGTCGCTGTCACTTGAAACAAGGCAGAAACCATCAAAACGGCTCGAATAAAGCAGATCCATAGCATCGATTATCATGGCGCTGTCCGTGGCGTTCTTTCCGACAGTATAGTGAAACTGCTGGATGGGATGTATCGCGTAGGACAGCAGCACTTCCTTCCACCCCTTGAGATATGGAGATGTCCAGTCGCCGTAAATCCTTTTTACCCTGGAAATTCCGTATTTTGCGATCTCTGCGAAAAGGTTGTCGATTATGGAAGGAGAGGTGTTGTCTGCGTCTATAAGGACCGCCAGGTTTTGCTGCTTGTCAGTTTCCGGGATCATTCTATTTCCCCCTGTATGTTTTTCATACTAAAGTCATTATAGCGCATCGCGGGGCCCGGAAAGCATGGATTCGATCTTTTTGAGGATGCTGTCCAGCACTACCGCAAAAAATGCGGCCGATATTGCTCCCTGGAGGACGATTGCGGGGTTCTGGGAGATCAGTCCCGAAATAATTGGTGCCCCCAGCCCTCCCGCTCCTATTGTTGCGCCTATCGTCGCTGTTCCTACCGATATAACCGCCGATGTTCTTATGCCCCCCATGATTACCGGGACAGCAAGAGGTAATTCCACCTTGAGGAGTGACTGGACCGGCTTCATCCCCATCCCCGCGGCCGCGTCAAGTATGTCGGGGCTTACGGATTCGAGCCCGGTAACTGTGTTGCGGAGCACCGGCATCAGTCCGTAGATAAACAGGGCGAACAGAGCCGGCTGGAAGCCGAACCCCAGGGAAGGGACCGCCAGGGCCAGGACTGCCACTGGAGGGAATGTCTGTCCTATCGATGTTATGTCATCGACCACCGGAATGAAGTCCCTGCCGCTTTTCCTTGTGATCAGGATGCCGATGATTACTCCGAGGATGGTGGCCAGCAGGGAGGAGACAAGAACCAGTACCAGGTGTTCCCACGCCAGGGTGATCATGCTTGAACGCTCGTAAACAACCTGGGCCCGGGATGGGAAAAGCATGCGAAGGATCTTCTCCCAGAATGGTTCCGCCAGGAGCATGGCCGTGTATCCGGTGGCCAGAAGAACAGGAAGAATAATCGATTCACGGCGGGGGTGGGAGGTCATCGTGTTTCTCCAGGCCCAAGGATCTCGGCAAGTTTCCTGAATCCCCAGTCGGCGGTGATGGCAAGCATGACCGTTGGTATGGCACCCAGAAGAATAAGGTCCGGTGCGGCTTCCCCGAGGCCCTGGAATATGAACTGACCCATACCACCGGCTCCGATAAGGGCCGCTACAGCAGTATTCCCTATAGCCTGAACCCCGGATATCCTCACCCCGGCGAGCACGACGGGCATGGCCAATGGAAGCTCAACCCTGAGAAAAAGCTGTTTTTTGCTCATTCCCATCCCGGACCCTGCATCGACGATGCTCGGGTCAATAATGGAAAAGCCTGAAACGGTATTTTTTATTATAGGGAGCAGGGAATAGATCGTCAGGGCAAGGAATGCTGGAGCCCAGCCTATTCCGCCTACGCCAATTGAAGCGAGGGAAGGGAAGGATCTCGCGACCCACGCCAGGGGCGCAATGAGCAGCCCGAAGAGAGCCAGGCTCGGGATCGTCTGAAGTGTGTTTGCTAACGAAATTATCGCGCTCCCTAGTCTTTTGTTTCTCAATGCGACCAGTCCCAATGGAAACCCTGTAAGCAGACCGGCCGAAACGGCTGAAGATGAAAGGGCAATGTGCCTCGCCAGTTCCTGTATGAAACGCCCGCTGCGATTGTGGTACTCCTTCAGGAAGGAAATGTTGTCCATTCCCCCTGAAAAAAACAGGAAGGCCAGGGCCGCATAAAACCCCCAGCAAAAGAAAACGAAGAGCTTCTCCTCGCGAGCCGCCCTGCGGCAGGGGGACATGATCATGAAGGATCCAAGGAGGGCCAGCCATGCTCCCGAACCGATGGAGACTCTCGCGAATGGCATAGCTGGCACCGAGATCCTCGTCGCGGAAGCTCCGGCTTGCCAGAGGATGGCAAGAAAAAGGATACGGGAAAGGGTCGCCGAAGCGATGTTTCTTCTTCTTGCCGGACCCTTTCCCGCAAGAAAAAATGCGGCCACGGCAAGGGACAGGATCACAGCCACGGGGAAAAACCCCATGGCCTCAACAGCACCCACCCCATGAGGCGGGGAGATGCGTGTCTCCCTGACAACGACAAAGGGGTTCAGGAACAGGGGGGCCATAACAAGCAGGGAACCAGCCGTAATGACCCTGTCGAATCCCCGGGGAGAGATTTCTGTTCCCCTGGAAAAGAGGCCCATTCCCTATTTCAGGAGCCCCAGGGACCTTAGATGGTCCTCGGCGACCCGGGCTGGATCCTGTCCTTCGACGGCTATCCTGCCGTTAAGTTTCTGGAGCGTCACCAGGTCCAGGGTGCTGAACACAGGGTTGAGGATATCCGCTATCACTGGGTTCTTCTCTATCATTTCCTTTCTGATTATGGGGGCGGGTTCGTAAACAGGCTGGACTCCCATTGAATCCTCCAGAACAACCAGATCCATGACCGCTATGCCGCCGTCAGTACCGTATGCCATCGCCGCGTTGACGCCGTCTCTTCCCAGCGATGCCGCCTGTTCGGTCTGTGCTGTGTTGCCGCCGGATAGTATCAGAAGGTCTTCCCTGCCCAGTTTGAAGCCGTACGCCGATTCGAAGGCAGGAAGTGCATCTGGCCTGGTGGCAAACTCCTCGGAACACGCAAGCCTGATCTTTCCCCCGGCGTTGATGAAGGTCGCAAGATCTTCGAGACTGGAAAGGCCCTCCTTTTCAGAGAGGTCTTTCCGTACGGCAATGGCCCAGGTGTTGTTTGCCGGTGCGGGCTGAAGCCATACTATCCCGTTCTTTTCAAGGTCCAGGGTAGAGACTCTCTCGAAAGCCTTTTCGGGGTTTTTCCATATCTCTGTGTCTGAATCGTCGAAAAAATAGTAACCATTTCCCGTGTATTCCGGATAGATGTCGATCTCCCCGGCAATTATCGCCTGTCTCACCACGTTTGTTGAGCCAAGGGATGTCCTGTCGTTTACACTGAAGCCGTTTTCGCGGAGCAGCAGTACTATCATCTGGCCCAGAAGGCCGCCCTCGGTGTCGATCTTTGATCCAACAATGATCTTTTCCTGTGCGCTTGATGCTTGTGGTGCCGATAATGGAAGCGCCACGGCAAGGAGAACCGCCAAAAGTGCCGCGATCGCAAGAACCCTGCCCGAAGATCTTCCTTTGTCCTTCATGGTGATACCTCCCTGATGAATCGATTCAACACATTACAGACAATACTAGTTACTTTACGACATCTTGTCAAAAAGGGGGTGTTTACAGTGCAGGTTCTGGAACCTATACTTGCGGAACGAATAGAATCGGCACCAGCGGGTTACTGAAGAATTCGGGGCAAGACCAGTATGCCTTCTGCGACAAGATTGTTTTTTGAAAGGATCTTTAAGTATGACCTTTTCGGCACTGGCTTCAACGGCTGTTTTCGCGGCGACGATCATTGCTATTGCCATGGGCAAGATGCAAAGAAGCGTAGCCTCTCTTCTGGGAGCCAGTCTTCTCATGGCGTTTCACGTTATCCCGGCGGAAAAGGCGGTAACGTATATCGATTTCAACACCATAGGCCTTTTGATGGGCATGATGATAATAGTCGGGGTACTTGCCCGCACGGGTGTGTTCCAGTATGTGGCGGTCAAAACCGTTAAATTTACCGGAGGCAATGTCCGGCTCACATTTGTGGCTGTTATCGCTGTAACGGCATTCTTGTCTGCCTTTCTGGACAACGTTACGACGGTGCTTCTGATAAGCCCCGTGGTCATATCCCTCGTCGACCTTATTGATGTCAACCCTGTTCCCTTCCTGCTCGGGGAAGCCTTTGCCTCCAATATTGGGGGAGCGGCTACGCTGGTGGGCGACCCGCCGAACATTATCATAGGTTCTTTCGCCGGTTTCTCTTTCATGGACTTTATTCTGAATCTGACTCCCGCGTCTGTTCTTGTTCTGGTGATAGTCTGCGGATGGCTTCTGTTCCATTTCCGCAAGGAGTTTACCGTTTCGGAGACCTCGGCAGAAAGGATAGCCCAGGTCGATGAGAGCAGGCTGATACGTGACCCCCTGCTTATGAGGAGGGCGTCGGGGGCCATGCTTCTGGTCCTGGCGGGTTTCGCGGTCCACCACCTGATACATCTCCCTGCGTCAGTGGTGGCTCTTCTTGGCGCATCTCTTCTTCTCGCGGTAGTCCCGGTCAGTGGCGACGAAGTCGTCCACCGTGATATTGAATGGCCTACCATTATTTTTTTCGCATCCCTTTTTATAATTGTAGGAGCGCTCAGGGAGACTGGAGTAATAACGGCCGTATCGAACATCATGGCTGCCATGCTGCAGGGACATCCTTTTCTGGCTCTTCTTGCGGTACTCTGGTTCTCGGGGCTCTCATGCTGTTTCATAAACAATGTGGCTTTTTCGGCGACCTTTGTTTTTGTCGCAAGAGATCTGGCCTTGTCCCTGGGTATGGCGGCCTCGCCCCTCTACTGGGCCCTTGCCCTGGGCGCTTGCCTGGGGGGAAATGGTTCATTCCTGGGTTCGGCCGCGAACGTTATAGTCGCGGACATGGCCGAAAAGGGAGGAAGCAGAATATCCTTCCAGACCTTTATGGGTGCGGGTTTAAAGGTTGTTCTGATATCACTTTCGGTAGCAAGTGTCTACATAATGATCAGGTGGGTTTTGCTGGGTGGCTGAAATAGTTCCTTTACCTGGGGAAACACAGATAGGATACTTTATCAAAGAAAGAACGCTGGAGGTGTCGGGATGCTTGTTGAAGAGATAATGGACCGCGACCTGACGGCTGTTTCTCCCGATACGACTGTTGCAGAGGTCGTGGAGATACTTTCTGCCCAGAGAATATCCGGAGTTCCCGTCGTTGATGACGAGGGCCGCGTCATAGGTTTCCTGAGCGAAAAGGATATTGTCAAGGCAGCGTTGCCCGGGTACTTTGATCTGCTTCAGGATTCATCTTTTCTTCCCGACTACGGACAGTTCACCAGACGTCTCAGAATGGTTAGTCTTGACAGTGTGGATAAATACATGAGGAAGGATGTCATCGTCTTCGACGAAAAGGATACCGATCTTCATGTGGCGATGGTCCTGATCACCAGAAATCTCAAAAGGGCTCCGGTCGTCAGGGATGGCCTTTTTGCGGGAGTGATCAGCAGGGCTGATCTGCTTGATCACATTCTGCGTTCCAGGAAGGAGCCGTCAGATTGACAAGGGCTGGTCGAATTGAATTGAGGTTTCATGGGCCGTGGCTGAGGGTCGCGGGAAAGCCCACAATGACGTACGAGATCGATGGGCCTGTTTTGCTCGAGGAACTTCTTTCAGCGTTGGAAAAAATATTTGGAAGCGGGTTCTCATCCCATGGAGAAGGCCTGGTGTGTCTGCTCGAGGATTCCGGGCCGAGAGCCCTGAAAATGAAGACCCCCGTTTTACCCGGTTCCACTCTCGTTTTTGTGGGGACCGTCGAAAGCGGGTAAGATCAGGGACGGGAGGTATTGTGATGAATGGATACCATGGCAGGATCGCGGTTGTAGACCTTGCGGCGAAAAGGTCGAGGGTAATGCGTTTTGACGAAGATTTCGCGCGAAAATACATCGGAGGATCAGGTATGGGGACCTACCTGCTTCTGACCTTCTGTACCCCGGCCGTGAAACCCCTTTCTCCGGCGAACCCTCTGATATTTATGACAGGACCTTTCATGGGAACGGGGATACCTACCTCGGGCCGGCACCAGGTGCTGACAAAATCTCCCCTAACGGGAATCTTTCTGGAATCCGACGCGGGAGGCAGTTTTGGTTTTCACCTTAAAAGAAGTGGTTTCGATGGTCTGGTCATTGTCGGGAAAGCCTCGGATATTACTGTTCTGATCCTGAGGGACGGACGGGTCGAATTCGAAGACGGCAATGATTTTAGGGGTCTGGACACAATGGAAACCGACGCGAAACTCAGGGGGATCTATGGGAAAAACATGGGCATATCATGCATAGGCCCCGCCGGGGAGAAACAGGTCCCTATCGCGGGAATATTCCATGATGGAACCGACGCAAGAACTTCAGGCAGGGGTGGAGCCGGAGCGGTAATGGGCAGCAAGAACCTTAAGGCCATAGTTGCCGGGGGTAGTGAAATGGCACCCCTGAAAAACCGGAAAAAACTTGGTGAACTTATATCCATCAAGAATTCCACCCTCAAGGAAAAGGGCTCGGGCCTTACTCTCTACGGAACATCGGGGGGGATGGGGCTTTGCGAGGAACTGGGCGACCTTCCGATCAGGAACTGGAAACAGGGGTCATGGAAGGAGGAAGTCAAGGCTATTACCGGACAGAAAATGGCCGAAACCATCCTTTCAGGCAATTTCGGCTGTGTCGCTTGTCCCATTCGCTGCGGCCGGGTCGTAAAGATAGATGGCCGTGAAGTGGGGGGCCCCGAGTATGAGACCATGGCCATGCTTGGAAGCAACTGCCTTGTCGATGATCTGGACGCAATAGCGAGGGCCAACGAAACATGCAACCGGCTGGGTATTGACACGATCTCCGCCGGGTCGGCGGTGGCCTTTGCCATGGAGTGTTTTGAGAACCGCATTATCAGCGAAGAGCAGGCGGGAATGCCTCTTGAATGGGGAAGCGGAGATGCCCTGAACTTCCTCGTAGGTAAAATGGGCAGAAAAGAGGGAATAGGTGCACTTCTGGGGAAGGGGACAAGGGCTGCCGCCAGGGAACTCGGAGGCGGTTCCGATCGCTTTGCCATCCACTGCAAGGGTCTCGAATTTCCGGCTCATGACCCGAGGTGTTTCAAGAGCCTGGCCGCCGGTTACGCAACTTCGACCAGGGGTGCCTGCCACCTGAACGGTTATTCATATGCCTGGGAGAGATCCGCTTCGTTCCCCGAGTTCGGATACAACGAAAAACAGGAAAGAGGAACTGACGAAGGTAAGGGGATCATGAATGCCCGTTTCCAGAACCTTTCCAGCCTTGCCGACTCGCTGAAGATTTGCAAGTTTCCGTTACTTCTGGGTGTTTCTCTTTCGGATATTTCGGAATGGATGCAGTGTGTGACCGGTTGGGATATGGACCAGAAAGAACTTGAAAGGGCGGGAGAAAGGTCTTACAATATGAAAAAACTATTCAACGTAGGCCATGGTCTTTCGAGGAAAGACGACATTCTTCCTGAAAGAATTATTAAAGAGCCCAGGGGAAGCGGAGGTTCCGCGGAGGCTCTTCCCGACCTGGAACTCCAGCTGGATGAGTATTACTCATATAGAAAATGGGATGAGAACGGTCTGCCGACCGTGGAAAAAATCGAGGAACTGGGCCTTCGTGAGTTCATTCACTGGCTTGTTGGCTGAACAGGTGTATGATAGTTGTTGACATCGTGAAATGAAGGTATAATTACAGATGAAAAATTGCTACATGGTGAACAGATGCCTCGGGTGATCACGAACAGCATCACGGATATCACAGGGAGGGCGATATACCATGGAGGTACTTAAAGTCTCTGCAAACTCTCAGCCAAAATCAGTGGCAGGGGCGATCGCGGCGGTTGTCAGGGAGAGCGGTGCCGTAGAGGTTCAGGCGGTGGGAGCCGGTGCCGTGAACCAGACGGTCAAATCCATAGCCATAGCCAGAGGTTATGTTTCTCCCAATGGTATTGATCTGGTCTGTATCCCGTCCTTTGCCAAGATCGATATTGACGGGGAAGAAAGAACCGCTATCAAATTCCAGCTAGAGAGTCGCTAAATAGCCTTTTTCTTTAATCTGTAATTTTTTCTTTACGGGCCGCGGATACCGCGGCCCGTAATTTTTTGTTTTCCTGGATCGTAACCAGAATATCGAAGGAACCTGGAACCGAGAGATCGTAATTCCATCATCGGCAATTAACAGACTGGGGTAATTTGGCGTCCGACAGCTGTGGATTCGGACAACTTGTCACGAGTCACAAGATTGGAGTTACGGGGCAGTCTCTGCTTCCCCGTTTCAAAGACTGCTTCCTGGTGCTACAATCAGACGATTCCAATCCGGCAAGGCGTAAGGGAGGAAGTTTCATGTCCAGCATAAGTGCTCCGCGAGGCGTAAGGGATATTCTCCCCGATGAATCGTGGAAATGGGAGCATGTACTTGATGTTACAGCAAGAACAGCCAAAGATTTCGGTTACAGGGAGATTCATCTGCCTGTATTCGAGCATACCGAACTCTTCTCCAGAGGTGTTGGAGAAACGACCGATGTCGTCGAGAAAGAAATGTACACATTCGAGGACAGGGCAGGAAGAAGCTTGACCCTTCGCCCTGAACTGTCGGCTTCCATGGTCCGTTCCTACCTTGAGAACAGGATGGACAAGCTGCACCAGCCGGTCAAACTCTGGAGCGCTGGTCCTATGTTCCGCTACGAACGTCCCCAGAAAGGACGCTACAGGCAGTTCTGGCAGATCGATTTCGAGGCGATGGGAAGCCAGGATCCCTATGTTGATGTTGAGACGATAGCCCTCTCTCTGGAGATCTTCAAAAGGCTTGGGCTATCCAGACTTGAGGTGGTCGTCAATTCTGTCGGCTGCCCGGTCTGCAGGCCCGTTCACAGGGAGGCTCTTCAGGACTTTCTCAGACCCCGTCTCAATGATCTCTGCGAGACCTGCCAGACGAGGTTCGACAGGAACCCGTTGAGGATCCTGGACTGCAAGAATCCCGCCTGCCGTGAGATAACCGACGGTGCTCCGGACACCATATCCTGCCTTTGCGATGAGTGTTCCTCTCATTTTTCGGAAGTAAGAAAAGGACTTGATACGATAGGTGCTGCAGTGAGCATAGACAAGAGGCTGGTGCGTGGGCTCGACTACTATACGAAGACCGCCTACGAGGTCCTGTCGGGCGATCTTGGAGCCCAGAACGCGGTCTGTGGAGGAGGGCGTTACGACAACCTCGCCGAGTCTATTGGAGGGCCCCATACTCCCGGTGTTGGTTTTGCCGCGGGCGTCGAAAGGATAGTTCTTACGATGGAGCAACAAGGATGCTCCTTCGGAAGGCAGCCTCTTCTGGATGCCTTCGTGGTGTGCTCTGAAGAGGGGATCCGGGACGAAGCCGTCAAGCTTCTCTACGAACTGAGGAGTGCTGGTATTGCTGCCGATATTGACTATTCGGGCAGGAGTTTCAAGGCCCAGTTCAAGTTTGCGGGTGGCAGCGGCGCCTCTTTCGCCTGTGTAATGGGGCCTGAGGAGGTATCTTCCGGATCTGTTACTGTAAAGGACCTTGAAAGCGGTGAACAAAGGCGGGTAGCCCGGGGAGATGTTGCTTCGGCGATAATGGCATCTGGACATAAAAATGGCTGATGACAGGAAGGAAAGATAAGACAGAATGAAACAGCGTTTCTTTGACAGCACGTGGAAAAGAAGTTGTTACTGCGGGGATATTCCGCTTCCCTGCGAAGAAGGGCCGGAAGTAGTAATAAACGGATGGCTCAGACGCCGAAGGGATCTTGGCGGCATAATATTCCTGGAGATCTGGGACCATACCGGAGTAGTACAGGTGGTATTCAACCCCGAGCTTGGGCCTCTTTACGAAAGGGCCAAAAGCCTCAGGAATGAATTTGTGCTGGCGATAAGGGGCAGGGTGAGAAAGCGTCCCGAAGGCACTGAGAATCCTTCCATGCCAACAGGAGACAGAGAGGTAGTGGCCAGGGATTTCCTTCTTCTTTCTCCGTCCAGGCAGCTTCCCTTTGAGGTTTCCGAGGCGGACAGGGTCGACGAGAACCTCAGGCTTAGGACGCGCTACCTTGATATTCGCCGCCCGGTAATGCAGAAAAACCTCAGGACCAGGAGCAAGGTGGCCTCCTTTACGAGAAACTTTCTTTCAGGGGAGGGTTTTGTGGAGGTAGAGACACCTATGCTTACCAAATCGACGCCTGAGGGAGCAAGAGATTACCTGGTTCCCGCAAGGGTGATGCCGGGAAGATTCTTTGCCCTGCCTCAGTCTCCCCAGATATTCAAGCAGATACTCATGGTAGGCGGGATAGACCGTTACTACCAGATAGTAAAGTGTTTCAGGGACGAAGATCTCAGGGCTGACAGGCAGCCGGAGTTTACCCAGATTGATCTGGAAATGAGTTTCATTACCGAAGAGGAGATCATCTCCCTGATGGAAAAGTTCATGAAAGGTCTTTTTTCCGATGTTAGCGGGATCGACCTCGAAACACCTTTCCCGAGGATAACCTGGAGGGATGCCATCAGCAGATTCGGGAGCGACAAGCCGGATCTCAGAATAGATTCAGAGATACTGGATCTGGATAATGTGTTTGCGGCCTCATCCTTTGAACCATTCATAAAAACCCTTGAACAGGGCGGATCTGTAAGGGGATTGCATATTCCGGGAGGGGCCTCGTTGTCCCGCAAGGAGATTTCCGATCTTGAAACACAGGCAAAATCATTTGGAGCGAGTGGTCTGGCTCCCTTCTCAATGAAGGATGGAGTTCTCAAAGGTCCCCTGGTCAAATTTCTTTCCGAAGATCTTCAAAAGACCCTGGTTGAAAACGTTGGACTTAATGAAGGAGATGCTCTTGTCGTAGCGGGGGGGGCATGGCTGGAGACCTGTGAGGCCCTGGGTCATCTCAGGCTGGAACTGGCGGACAGGTTCTACAGATCGGATGAATCAAAATGGGCCTTCCTGTGGGTCACGGAGTTTCCCCTTCTCGAGTGGGATGAAGAGGGATCAAGGTGGTCGGCGGTCCATCACCCGTTCACGTCTCCGAACCTGGAGGATCTGGAGAAACTCTCGGACAGCCCGGGAAACGTCAGGTCCCGTGCCTATGACCTGGTCCTTAACGGTACAGAAGTGGGTGGGGGTTCCATAAGGATCCATGATCCCGAGGTTCAGCAGAAGATGTTCGAGGTCATGGCCTTCACTCCCGAAAAGGCCCGGGAACGGTTCGGTTTTCTCCTGGATGCTCTTGCTTCGGGAACTCCGCCCCACGGTGGTATTGCTATTGGTTTCGACAGGCTTGTAATGCTTATGTGCGGTGTCCACTCGATAAGGGATGTCATAGCTTTCCCCAAGACCCAGAAGGCTCAGTGTCTGATGTCGGGAGCACCATCTGACGTGGATCCCGTTCAGCTATCGGATCTTCACATTGCTCTCGATATACGTGGGGAGGAAGAAGAATGCGGGTCAGGGGGCGCGGAATAGATATCGATGGCGAGAGAATGCCGTGGTATTACGATCTGGAAGAGTCCGCCGGAGAATTGAAGGGCCAACTGAAGGTAGAGGGCTGGGACCCTTCAGCCGCCATGAATTCCTGGTACGAAAGATCAAAGGGCAAGAAGATCGGGATCATGATTCCGGGGCTTGGAAGGGCTATCCTGAGTCCCACGGGGATATTCATTCATGAATCAGGCCATCACAATGAGACGGAAGTTATAGTAAGGGGCTCGCTGAAAACTGCCTGAGGCGGCTGGCGGGCCCTTTGCCTGTTATAATCCGGGTATCATGGTAGCAGGGGAGGAGAGGCTATGGCAAGGATAAGGTTTCTCGGACACTCGGCCTTTCATATCGAGGGTGAGGGTCTCAACGGACTGGTTGATCCATGGCTTTCCGGCAACGGGATGTCTCCCTTTTCGCCGGATGATTTTCCGGAAGTCAACTTTATCTTCGTTACCCACGGGCACGGCGACCATCTCGGGGATGCTCCCGCCATAGCGGAGAAGACCGGTGCTATGGTTGTCGGGACCGTCGAACTCTGTGCGGCTCTTCCAGAGGGGGTTAAAACTCACCCGATGCAGATCGGCGGTGCCTTTAGGTTCCCTTTTGGAAAAGTCAGGATGACCCCTGCATGGCACGGTTCGGGGATCATGGCCGACGGCGTGATGGTCTACGGTGGAGTTGCCGGAGGCTTTCTGATCGAGGTTGATGGAAAGAGAATATACCATGCCGGAGATACGGGGCTGACGATGGAGATGACACTCCTTGCCGCTGATTCAGTCGACGTGGCTCTTCTTCCGATCGGAGGAAACTACACCATGGACATCGAGGATGCCGTCAGGGCAACGGAGATGATCCGGCCAAGGATCGTCATTCCCATGCATTTTGACTCTTTCCCAGTGATCAAGGCCTCTCCGGAGAGATTCTCGTCCCTTGCGTCGGGTCATGCCGAGGTCCGGGTCCTGGGTGCTGGCGACAGTCTGGATATCTGATATCAGGAATATTTGAGCCCGAATACCGGGTGGAATATTCTTTCGTCGTGCAGAAATTCCGCCTGCTCATCCATGGCCTTCCTGGTTGCCTCTCCCATATTCACCGCCAGTACGGAAGTGAGTATGTGGACGAGGAACAGAGGTCCTATAATGCTGCTCCCGAACATCGGGCTGGCGGCACTGACAAAGAAGGGCAGGTCCGAGTGCCTGCATATAGGCGCCGCCGGGCTGTCCGTTATTGTTGCGATCCGGGCCCCTTGTTTCTTTGCTATCTCCACTGCTTCTGTTACCTCTATGACAAAACTGGGCAGTTCACAAACGACGACGAGGTCCTTTTCCCCGATAGATCTTGCCTGTTCCTGCAATGTCATCCCGGATCTTGTCATCAGTATGGCCCTGATACCCATGGTTCTCAGCCTTATGAAAAGGGACTCGGAAACCATGGAAGATATTCCCCATCCCACGCAATAGACAGAATCAGCTCCCTGTATCATTTCACAGAAAGATGAGACCTGCTCGGGCCTGATCTGGGACCAGGTATCGTCAAGGTTTGCGTGCTCCAGCCTGTGTATTGTCGAAGGGAGATCCTGCCCGTTGTTAAGAACCCTGGCGAGCATTGCGGCAGGGTTTACCTGTCCCAGCATCGCCCCCTGCAGCGCGTCCTTGAGCTGGGAGTAACCCTCGAACCCCAACATTCTGGAAACCCTCACGAGTTGAGCCTTGGATACTCCCAGGTCATCGGCTACGTCACCTATAGACCTGAAAGCTGCTTCTCGCATGTTCTTGAGGAGATACTCCACGACGCGACGTGCCTTGTTTGGCATTCCCTGCATCTTTTCCCTGAGAAGTTCCTGCAGTTGGGCTGTTTCCAAGGATAACACCCTTTCATTGACAATATTGTTGGACCCGATAAATAAACCTTAAGTCGCAAAAAATTGACTCAAGTCTACTTTGGCAGGGTCGTTAAGTCAATGTGGTTTAAACGAGACGTCAGGAAACAGGAGGCAGGAAAGCAAAAGGCGTAAACGGTGAACGGTCAACGGTGAACGGGAAGGGCCTGAAGGGCAAGGGCGTGAGACGTTAGACGTTAGACGAATAACCAAATTCAACTGCGTAAACGGTGAACGGTCAACGGGAAGGGCCGGAAGGGCAAGGGCGTGAGACGTGAGACGTGAGACGTAAGACGAAAAGGCAGAGGCAAAGTGATTGTCATTCTGAGGACCAACGGGACCAAGCGGAACGTCCGCCTACCGGCGGGAATCTGGTTCAGGCCCCGTGAATCGTGAGTCGTGAGTCGGGCTTGTCATTCTGAGGAACGACGGGACGAAGAATCTGGGTTAGGTCCCGTGAGTCGGGGATCGTGAATCGGATCAAACACCAGAACCAGATTCTTCTCCGCCAGTAGGCGGATCAGAATGACAAATTCTTGCGTCCCCGGTCCTCACAAAGAAAGGTTTTCTCTGTGTGGCTTCACCATCTGTGTCCCCTGTGGTGAGAGGGTTTTAGGGTCAGAATCT
>Ga0116151_10000600_pt1 | contig 33257 bp, 35 predicted proteins | sample AD_UKC117_MetaG_FD_89893 | JGI IMG/M metagenome (GOLD analysis project Ga0116151, IMG submission 89893) | Active sludge microbial communities of municipal wastewater-treating anaerobic digesters from Hong Kong - AD_UKC117_MetaG | ecosystem: Engineered > Bioreactor > Anaerobic > Digestate... | reverse complement strand
TGCATGATCGCCTTAAGCTCTTCTACAGTTTCGGTAATTTCTATCAGTAACCATTTCATGTTCATCGTTGAATATTCTTAATTGAAGGCCTATATTTTAATAAAATCTATAAAGAAATGGTATAACGTGCCATGACCGTAACAACCTTTTCCAGCCGGGAGTTCAATCGGGATGTGACGCGAGCCAAGAAGGCTGCTCGGAACGGCCCGGTATTCATTACGGATCGGGGCCGGCCGGCCCATGTGCTGTTGAGCGTTGAGGACTATCGACGGCTTACTGGCGCTCAGGCGAGCATAGTCGATTTGCTGGCGATGCCGGATGGCGTCGAAATCGAGTTTGAACCGCCCCACTTACACGACCCCCTGTTTCGACCCGTAGATTTGACGTGAGCTACTTGCTCGATACCAACGTCGTTTCCGAATTGCGGCGAGCGAAAGCCGGCAAAGCTGACCCTCGCGTCACGGCTTGGGCCGAGAGCGTACCGGTAGCCAGCCTGTTCCTGTCGGTCATCACCATGCTGGAGCTGGAGATGGGCGTGTTGCTGATCGAACGCCGCGATCCAGCGCAAGGAGCGGTTTTGCGTGCGTGGCTCGACGGGCAAGTGTTACCTGCGTTCTCCGGGCGAATTCTCGCCATCGATACCGCCGTTGCTCGCCGTTGCGCCAAGCCGCATGTCCCAGATCCACGCTCGGAGCGGGACGCTCTGATCGCCGCCACGGCGCTGACGCACGGCCTGACGGTGGTGACCCGGAATGTCGCGGATTTTGAACCCACGGGCGTTGGAACGCTCAACCCGTGGGCTTTTCAAGCCGAGTGAGGGGATCGATCCACCCAACGGTTTCTTAGGTGGGTGCAATTGACCGCTTGCCTGATCTTCCTCCAGTCGGGTTTTGTCCAGCAGTCCGGACCTTGATCCCGAAATAGGCGTTCTCCGGAACCGGCTGGTTTTCAAATTGAAAGCCTTGGCTCGATCACGGTCAGCACTCATTCAACCGGAACTCCACCTCGTACGTCATCATCCTGACGTTGGGCAGGGTCGAGATCGCATAAAGCGCTTCCTTTTCGATCTGGTGAGCGACGATGAGCCCCTCCACGCTCTGCCCGTTATTGGCCAGGTGCTTCTTGATCCAGCCGATGTACCGCAGCGTTTGGCCGATCGTTTGATCGGTGCCCTGGTTGCGTTTCAGTTCGATAACCAGGAACCGGGGTTGCGTCTTGTGAACCGCCAGAATGTCAATCCGCCCGACATCGGTCGGGTACTGGTTTCCCGCATCGGGATCGTCCGGCGTGCTGAAGACGACCCATTCCTGGGCCAGTGGCGTTCGCTCCCAGTTTTCCAGCAGGAATTCTTCGAGTTGGCGTTCGAGGGCGAAGCGCCCGCCGCTCTGCGTGACGGGAGACGAGGTTTCCAGAACCGGTTGTGGCAACGTTTCCGGTTGCGGTTCCAGCACGAACCACCAAAAGCTATCGAGAGTCCAGAAATCCATTTCCAGGTCGGCGGCCAGTCGTGCGAGGAGTTCGTTGATCTGGGCATACCGTCCGCCGATGTCCGCGCCCCATGCAAATTTAGGCCACAGATCCACCTTGCGAAGCGCCGCTTCGGAGGTGTTGTTCCAGACGCCGTATCGGTCGGGATAGGCCACTGTCAGAATCGCAGTCGCGATACCTTTCCCCAAGCCGGTTACCTGGTCCAAGGCTTTGGGAAACCGTTCCTGGATGGCGCTATTCTCGTCCAAAAGTAGGGCAAGCGCCCGACGGAGTGCGTCCATATCCTCCGCCGCGCCGAGGCCCTTTCGATAAAGACCGCTCCAATGATGGTTATTTTCAGAATACAAGAAGGAGGTGAACTCCTCCTTGGTCAGGATTGGGATGTGCGCGGACGAAAAGATCGGGCGATACCGTGCCAAGGCCTCGTCACGAAATCCAACAATTTCGTCATAAATCCGCTGTCCCGGCTTGAATCGGGCAGCGATGCCGCGAAGTTCGCCGACAACTTTGTTGTATTGCTCTTCGTTAACCATTTGACCTCTTACAGTATAATTTTTGGCTTAGGATACCTATAAATTACCACCCTTAGCCTTCATTTCTAGTGCTATAGATTTTAGATAGGAATTAAATGATTGCTCCATTTTATTCATTTCTTCAATCAAAAATTCAGTTATTTCAGGCCATTCTTTTGATTGATAAACATTCGTTCCGGTTTTTACGAGGTAAATAGTACAACTTCTTATGTTATCCTTTCTCTTCCAGTCTAATTTTTTGCCTATTTTTTCTTCAATTTCATCTTTGAACCCCTCTAGCAAGTCAAATATTTTTTTATTTTCATTCTTGATGCCCGTATCTATATAGAGTCCGCATGATACGTGGCGCCTAGTTACATTGATACCATAAGATACACCTCTCAAACTGCTGCCATTACCAAGGTATCCTCTCTGCCAATTAGAGTTGATTTCTTTTTGATACAAAACTGACCTTCCTTTGATTTTATCCGAAAAGTATTTCCAAAATTCAAGGTTGTTAGCTTCCCTGCTCTGTTTAGGCCGTACCTCTTCACGTGTATTTGCCGTTATCGCCGAGAAGGAAAGAATCTTCTTTAAATTACCCAGCTCCTCATCCGACAAGCTTTCCAAGTCGTCATCCAATTGGAGGCAGTTATAGAAAATTTCCATAAAGTCAGCGATTTTATCGTAGTATAATTCTTCCTTGATCGGGGTATTTTTTCTGATCTCATCGAATGCGCTATCTGTCTTAAGTTTTTCCAAATCCTTGATTCCATCGAAGAAATCGGCATTTAGATCGTCTTTATTCTTGATCATGAATTCATATATTTCCTCGAAGGCCATCTGAAGGCACAAAGCGGCAAATAATATCCGCTGCTTGTCCTTGGCTTTGATGCCATCGGCTTCGTTAAACATGCCCTTTTTACTGGCAACCGTATTGAGAAGGATGAACGAGTTGAACAGCCGCTTCATGCTTCTCGGATTGCAGCCAATCGAGCAATCCACGATTTCTCGATAAGTGTTGATTTCTTCTTCAGAGCAAACGATGCTCATATTCGATAGCAGGTTTTGAATATAGGCGGAAATGTTATATTGAGCGATTGGAATGGCGAAGGGAAGCTGGATAATCTTGTCGAAGAAGCTCTTGCCTCTGGAATGCCCTTCTTTGCCGAATTTCTTTTCCAGACCACGAGTGACAACGTCGTAATCCACGGCCAAAACAAAAACGCATTCGGGAACATCCATGAAGATTTTCAGAACTTCCAGAAGCTCGACCGCTTTTTCAGGATGCAATCGGTCCAAGTCATCGACGAATACCACGACTCGGTTTTTCCCCGATGATTTGAGTTTCGCACTCACCGCTTCCCGTATTTTATCCCGCAGTTTCTCCAGTGCCTTAGCTGAATCCTGCATGTCAGCTTCCAAGTTGTCTTTAAGATTCCCAGCGATGGTTCCTCCCACAACCGTTTCGACACCTACCACGACAGCAGTTTTAGCAAACCCTATCGCGCCCTTGGCAATGCTTTTCAAAAAACTCTGACTTCCTTCCTCTGCCCCAATCTTTTCCAGGAAGTTGCTCAACAGGGAAATGGAAAGATACGACGCCATATCAAACTGAGAATATTGCCAAGTATTGAACCAGACCGGCACAATCTTGTCGGCAATCGTTTGTTTGATCATGTTCATCATGCTGGTCTTGCCGGAGCCCCAATCACCCTGAATGGCAATCGTCATGGGAGTCGAGCAGCCCAGAATAAATTCGGACAGGCTCTCAACATAAACCTTGACATCCATGACATCGCTTTCGAGACGCTCTATAGGGGTATCGGTGTAGCCTTGCATGATTAGTACCTCATTTTTATGAGTTTTAGAGGGTTGGGTTAGTTACCTAGAAAATCACGAACATCTTTTATGCCAACTTTTAAGCTGGAATAAAGCTCGTCTCCTTTCCCTTGACTGCTGAAATTAATGCCACCAACAAGCCAAAATGCGTCATGAGAGCTGATCGCGCATCGGGCTGCACATTGATCGTGTTACCCAAGCTTGCGCCTCACCGTTGTACGGTCCTGGCGGAGAATGCTGTGAAGGGTGAACACGTCAACCCGCGCGCGAGGCACTCAACCTCATCGCCGGCCGCCCGTCTCCTGTTATTTCGATGAAATTTCTCGACCAAGCGTGGGTAAGGGGAGCAGCCGCAAGGAACGTAACAAACCCACCGGATACATCCCTCGCTTCAGCAACGACCACGCCACCAAATTCACGATGCGCAGCGTATCTCGCCACGGTCGGTAGTGACTGGGGCGAGCTTGAGTAGGATAGATCGTCTCAATGGCTACCGCTGCCGGATAGCGGCCTTGGCGTGCGGCCTGAATCAACAACGCGCTCTCAAAGGCAAAACCGTGCCGACCTTTTTCGGGTCCGGTTGCTCGACGCAGAAATTCGGCCGGATACAGCCGAAAGCCAGATTGAGTATCGGAAATTGGGCAGCCTGCCGCCCAAGATACCCAGAAATCGGCCATGCCGTTAGCGAAACGCCGCAATGGCGGCGCACATTCACGATGTTCCAGTCGGGCAGCGATAATCGGGCGACCGGGCCAGCGCTGCCATGCTGCCAACAACTTGGGAATATCCTCGGGCCGATGTTGACCGTCCGCGTCCAGGGTCACGATTGCCTCCGCGCCCTGTTCGACCGCGTAATGCATGCCGCGCCACAGGCTGGCGCCTTTGCCCTGATTCGTGGTCTGACGCAGCACGACTGCCCCCGACGCCTCGGCTTGGGCGGCGGTGTCGTCGCGAGAACCATCGTCCACCACAATCACCCGTTCGATTTGTTGGCGGGCGCGACGGACGATATCGGCGATGGTAGCAGCTTCGTTGTAAGCCGGAATCACGACAGCGACGGTCATCGATACAACTCAGATGATCCCACCATTGAGATTGATAATTTGCCCAGTTAGATATCCCGCTGCCTCGGACACCAGAAATCCGACCAATTCGGCGACTTCGTCCGGGGTACCGGCGCGCTGCATCGGGACTAGCCGTTTGATGGCTGGCGCATCGAACGCTGCGTCCGTGGATTGGCCGGCGATGATACCCGGCGCGACAGCGTTAACCGTGATTTTGCGCGAAGCCAACTCCAGCGCCAGCGCCTTGGTCGCGCCGTGCAGGCCAGCCTTGGCGGCGGCATAGTTGGTCTGCCCGCGATTGCCGGTCACGCCCGCCAGCGAAGAGATGTTGACGATACGGCCCCAACGGGTCGCCATCATCGGCAGCAGCAATGGCTGGGTCACATTAAAAAAGCCGTGCAGACACACGTCGATTACTCGCCGCCATTGGGCCGACGACATCCCGGCCATCGGTGCGTCGTCGTGAATGCCGGCGTTGTTGACCACCACTTGAATCGGCCCGGTTTCAAGCAATTTAGTCAGGATGCGGCGTGTTCGCTCTTCGTCGGCCACATCGAACGTCACCGTTTCCGCCGATCCGCCCTTAGCCCGGATGCCGGCAACCACTTCCGCCGCTCGTTCGGGACGACCACAAGCATGAACGATGAGGTGTAACCCATCGTGGGCCAATCGCTGGCAAATCGCGCGGCCGATATCGCCACTGCCGCCGGTTACCAACGCCCGCTTCATGGCGTGACGTCCACGCTCAGGCTCATACCATCGTTGGATAACACGACTCGTCGATTCTCTCGTCGCGCAATGGCGCACAATAACGGCAGACTACGCGCGGCGGGATTGCCGGCTCGCAATCGTTCCAGACCCGCGTTGGCCAACCGATCCACCGATTCGGACCTAGTTTGCATCAATCGGAGCGTCGCTCGGGATCGTTCGGTCGCCACAGGATTCAGCAACAGAGCCACAGCGAACGGCGCGACGATATCGCGCCGCTCCGACAGTGGAAACGGCAGCGGTAAATCGTAGGCAATCAGTAACACCCGCGCCGCTTCCGTGAACGCCAGCGCCGCTGCCTCCAACAAACCGGTGGCGAAACTGCCGTCATGGGCGGACAAACTAAGCGAAGGCTGTGTGCAACCGGTGGCAATGGACCAGTAACCAGCGGGCGTGTTGTGTACTGAGTGATGGAATTGTGTGGGCGAAACCGGCCGGTCGGACTGAGTCAGCGCCGTGCAAATCTTGTCCAGCACCTCACTATCCCCGCCCGACGAGGCGAATACCGTGGCAACCGACAGCTCCCCTTGCTCTTTGGGAGAGCGGTTGGGCGTGAGGATGGCTTGGTCCATCGCTTCCTGCGCGACGTGCAGTGCCAGCTTGACCGTGGCCGTGGTACGGCGCCGCTCGTTAGCCGGTAGCAAGGTCGCGACGGTTGGTGGCATTGGCCCGGCGACATAGGGCCGACCACCGGCCAGCACTTCCTGACTCGCCGCCCAGCCGACCAATCCCGGCGCCAGCATACCTACGCTTTCGACGAAGAGCGGGTTCACGCGCCCCTCCGTCCGAACAGCAGGCTGCAATTGCTGCCACCAAAGCCAAAGGAATTACTGAGCGCCACGCGCAGCGGGCGTTCGCGGTTTTCCAGCACCACGCCCGCGCCCAGTTTCGGATCTCGTTGATGCGTGTTGAGCGTGCCGGGAATCAGCCCGTGCTCCAGACACAGGCAGACCAAGATCGCTTCGGTAATGCCCGCCGCACCTAAGGTATGCCCGGTCCACCCCTTGGTGGAACTGCACGGCGTTTCCGACCCGAACACCCGCAGCACGGCCCGGTCCTCGGCGGCATCGTTTAACGGCGTGGCGGTGCCGTGCAGGTTGATGTAGTCCACTTGCTCGGGCATCGTGTCCGCCCGCGCCAATGCCTGCCGCATCGCCAGCACCGCGCCCACACCCTCGGGATGGGCGGCGGTCATGTGATAGGCGTCGCTGCTTTCGCCATAACCCCGCAACAATACGCGCGCATCGTCCGGCGTGGCCCACTCCAGCAGGGCGAACCCGGCCGCTTCGCCGATATTGAGACCGTCGCGTTCGGCATCCCATGGACGGCAGGGCCGACAGGAAGCCAGCCCCAAGGCGTTGAAGCCATAGAGAGTGGTCAAGCACAGGCTATCCACCCCGCCGACCACGGCGGCATCGCAAAATCCCGCGCGCATGTGGCGCCAGGCCGAAGCGAACGCCTTGGCACTGGAAGAGCAAGCGGTGGAAATAGCGAGCGCCACGCCGGCCAACCCTAGCCAACGCCGGGTGAAATCCGCCACCGAGAAGACGTTGTGGGTGTGCTGGTAGTCGAAAGTTTCCGGCAAACCGCCGGTGACGGGATCGCGCTGGCGATAGGCATGCTCGGTGGCGCCGATGCCGGAGGTGCTGGTGCCGACGAATACGCCGATTCGGTCGGCGCCATAACGCACCCGCGCGTCTCGGACCGCCGCCGCGAAGTTGTCCTGTTCCAAACCCCGTCGCGCTAGACGATTGTTGCGGCAATCGAACGTCGCGAACTCGCCGCCCAACGGTTCTTCTTCGAGGCCGGCGACTCGTCCGATCCAGGTGTCCAGTACCGCATCCTCGAAATCGCAAGGTCGCAATCCGCTTTCGCCGCGACGCAGTGCTGCCAGCGACGCCGCAACACCATGCCCCAAGGCGTTGGTCGCGGTACACGCGGCAACTGCAAGAGGTTCGATAGCCATCGATCAATTCATTCGCGTCAACAGGGGTCGTGCCGCCACCAAAGTGACGATGAAACTGGCGGCCACGCCTAGAGCCACCGTCAAGCCGATGGCCCGCAGCGCCGGCAGCGTGGAAGCTGAGAGCATACCAAACACAGTCAACGCCGAACCACAGCAAACTATTAACGCATGTAGAGTACGACGGCGCCGATCGGGATCGGGATCGGGTCGGCTAAAAAACAGCCCGTAATCCACGCCCACGCCCAATACCAGCAGTAGCGAAACTAAATGGAACAGCGATAATCGCTCGCCTGCGGCCAATAGAGCGGCCACGGTGAAAACCAGCGCCACCAGCACCGGCAGCAAGGCAGCGATGACCCGCCGCCAGGATCGCAATCCGATCCAGACCACCGCCACGATCAGCGCGAAGCCCCAAGCGAGCCGTTGCAACGCCGCGCCGCGAAAACCTGCCACGATTCGATTGGTTTCGGCGCGCAAATCGAGATAGTACGCTTGACCGACCTCGACTCGCGGCAAATCAGCGGCCAGTGTCCGGGAATCCCGAACGCCGCTCAGCGGTAACAACGCGGTCCAGCCGCGCTCGCCCGGAAACAGCAGGGTACCGACCCGCGTCCCCAGCAAGGTACCGCTCAAATCCTCGGGCCGCAGCGGCGATGCGGTTCGCGCGGCGGCAACAGCGTCGAGGAAGGGCGCGAATAGCCCAGATTTGAAGGGCAATCCTGCCACAGCGGCGGTCAGGTTTGCCGTTAGGGACTCGGTATCCGGCAAGGCAGCTTGTCGTTGCCGTTGCGTGTGGACGCTGGGCAAATAACGCATGGCGCCATCGTAACCGGCCAACACCCCTTCGGTTTGGCGACGATTCAGATAGGCGGCAATCGTTTCGCTATCCTGCAAGGCAGTTTCGGCGTCCGGCGCGGTAACGACGATCAGATGGCCGACCTCCGGCGCACCCAGCGCGGTCCGTAATTCCTGATCGAGCCGTAACAGTTCGCGTGGCACCGGGCTGAGCGCGGCCAAGTCATCTTCCCACAGCGGCGGGGTTTCAATCGCCAAACCCAGCAACACTAATAAACCGCAGCCGCCGATTGCCAACGCCAGCCGGGGCCGTGGGTGCAACACTGCATCCGCCCAAGCACCGATAGTGACCGGTCGCGGCGGCGCCCAATTCGGCGGCAAAAGAGCCGGTAACAGCCAGCGGGTCGTCACCAAGGCCGCGACGATGCCCGCGATGGTGAAGACCCCCAACTGGCCCAATCCGGGGAAATCGGAATCCAGCATTGCCAGACAACCCAGCACCGTGGTTGCCACGCACAACCGCAGGGTCGGCCACAGCTGTCGCAAAGTCTCCGTCACCGTCTCCGTCGCGCGTCGATGGCTGAACAGGTAGGTGGGATAATCCAGCGTTTCCCCGAGCAGCGTCATACTAAAAGCCAGCGTAATCAGGTACATCTTGCCGAAGACCCAATCGACTGCCGCCGCGCCGACCAGCAGGGCCGACAACATCGGCAAGGCACCGAGCCAGACCGTCCGCGCCGACCGATAAACCAACAGCAGGATCAACACTACCGCCGCCAGAGCTAATGCACTCAGCCACTCCGCTCCGGCGCGCACTTGGTCCTCGGCCAGCGTCGCCAGCACGCCGGGACCGCTCATCGTCAACTGCACACCAGTGCCGACGCTGGCCGCGACGAATGCTTGGCGAATCGCCGTCACCGCTTCGCGCTGGGCGACGAGGTCGTAACCGGAAGCCCGCGTTTCGACCAGCAACAGGGCGCGATCACCGTCCGGCGCGAACCAGACGCCCAGCCGCTTGGTCGGTTCGCGCATTCCGCCCTGCCACACCCGCAGCAGGCTTAGCAACTCGCCGGTCGGGTCGCTGGCCAACCAGCGTTTCTGGAACACCGCCAGCGGCGACTGCAATTCGGCCAACCGCTGCTGCAAGGCCGCATGCAACCCATCCACCGTCAATCGGTCCGGGGAGAGGGTCGGGCTGAGCAAATAGCGATGGGCAAACAGCGCTTGCAGTTCCGTCTCCGGCAATGCATCCGCGCCGTTGGTCGCTCGCGTGAACAAAGCCGTCGAACGCAATCGCTCCGCCAATTGGCGACTAACGGCCGCGCGAGCAGTTTCGGAATCGCCGTCCAAACCCAACAGAATCAGCCGGGTCGTCGGGCCGCTGCGCAACTGCTCCAGCAACAGTTCCGCAACCGGATCGGCACGGGGCACGAACAAGGTCAGATCGGCGGTGACCGGCGTCGTCAGCACGACCCAGCCGCAACCCAGCACGGCTAATAACCAGAGCGACACAATCAACCGGCGATAGCGTTGGCTTCCTTCCTCCGCTGAGGGTGAAGGGGTCCGAGGAGGCCGCGAAACGCTCGACATGACACCATTTCACCTGGTCGTAATCGTCATCAAGCTGTGGTCGCCGTCCGGCTCCAGCGTTTCCATGCTGGAAATCGACCCGCCCCGACCACGCAAGACGATGGCGGTCACATAAGCGGTGGCTTGTGGATCGCGAGGAGTCAGGCGCAGGCTCCAATCGGCGGGCGTTCCTTGAAATTCCAATTGGTAATAACGCTCTAGCGTCGCCCGGTCGCCCGCCTGCGTCGCGCGAATCGCTTCCACGAAAGGACGCAGCTGCGGATAACCGTTGAGGTCGAACTGACGGCGGCCGGCGGCCGGCGTTTCGACGGTCAGCCAATCGCCGTCGGCTTCGTAATCCTCCGGTTGCGGGGTGAGCGTTCGTTTGCGCAGAAAAGCCGGGGCACGGTAGTAAAGCAGCCCCGTGGTCACCAAAGGCTCTTGCAACACGGCGAGGGTTTTTTCTTCCCGAAAGGTGCCTTCCATTGCCGGCACCGCCGCCAGCATCCGCATGACTTCGGTCAGTGCATCGTCGGCCACGCTCGCCAACGGCCAGCACATCAGCAGCAGCCACGCCCAGCGAATCACGGACGCGCTCCGATCTTCGGCTGTTGCAACACGATGGTGATACGGGCTTCCGCCAGCAAGCGGCCGGTGGCGCTAATCTGGATTGCATAGATCCAGGAGCCGGTATCGCCCAACAGGGGGCGGGCAACGACTTCCAGCAGCGCGGCGATCCCGTCCAGTTCGGCGACCGACCAGCGCGCGTCGCGCAGCGCAACCAGATAACCCGGCGATGCCGTTCGTCCCGCCGCCCGAGCGCACAGGGCGCCATGAATCGCTGCGGCCTGGGCGCCGTACTCGATCGCGTGCAACACCGACAACCGCCCCTCTCGGCGCAGCGGATTGGCAGGATCGCGATGCGTGTCGGTCAGACAGGTGATGGATTGCTCGTCCCAGGCAGCGACCGCATCCAGCAAGCACATGGCGCCGGCATGGGGAATCAGGCTCCGGATTTCCGCCTTGTCGATCAACATAGTTCCACAGACAGTTCGAGTCGAGTCTCGGGCAAATAGGGCAACGCGACCATCCCGGTCTGTCCGGCGGCGAGCCGTTGTAACAACGGCAAACTTCGTGCAGCGGGATTGCTCAGGCGCAACCGTTCCAGTGCTTCGGCCGGCATCGCATCGGCTACACCACTTTGCAACCGCAATCCATGTAGGCGCGCGATACTGCCGGGCAACGGTTCGGGAGTCAACAACAACGCCACGCCGAACCGGGTGGAAATCGGCCGAAACGGTTGCAGGGGCAACGGCGGCGGGGCATCGTAGGCCACCAATATGACCGGTCGGTTTTCCGACCGCACCAAGACGAACGCTTCCAGGAACCCAGCGGCGAATGAGGCATCGTAAGCGCCGACGCTGACCGCCGGCAGGGTCGAACCGGTCGCGATGCCCCAATACCCGAGTGGCGCGTTATGCACCGACTGATTGAACTGGCTAGGAGAGATCAGCCGTTCGGGCTCGGTCAGCGCCCAGCATAATCGGTCCAAGGCTTCGGTATTGCCACCGGAACAGGCGAACACCGCACTGCATCGCGCGGCATCCAATCCGACGATATCCAGCGCTTCCGCCGCCGCCTGCAATGCTAACCGGACGGTTGCGGTTGCCCGGCGAGCTTCGTTGCGCGGCAAGCGCACACGGTCGAAACGGGGTACCTGGTCCCACCGATACGGCTGTTGGCCCGTCAATATCGCGCGGCCGGTCGGCCAGTCCGGCAACCCAGGAGCGCACAGGCCGATGCCGCTCGCATACATAAACGACCATTCAGGTGATTCGCGCCAGGCTGTGACGGTTGCCGGTTCTACGCGACCACGCCTTGCCGACCGCGTACCAATGTAGATAGTAGGCTTCCAGCACCAGTCGCCAAATCATCCCCGGATAGAGGCGTAAACGCTCCTCGGCAGCGCATGGCACCGGTTGCAATTCCAGCCCGCGCGCCAGCACTGCGCTGCGCGCCAGATGATAACGACTGGTCACCAATACAAAGGGACGCTCGCGCAGCTCTGGGAACAGGTGTCGGGCGCGGCGCAGATTGTCGAGCGTGTTCAGGGATTGGTCTTCGATGAACAAGGCCGATGCGGGCAACCCACATTCGCGCAGAAACTCCTCGCCCCGTTCGGCTTCGCTGACGCTGCCGCCAGTCTGGCCCCCGACCAGCAGAATGCGTCGCCGGGGATCGGCCCGGTACAGTTCGGCAGCACGCCGCAAGCGACGGGCGTAGCCGGGCGCCACCTGATCGTGCAGCAAGCGCGCCCCCAGCACCACCACCCAATTGCTCTCGACCCCGGCAAAGGGCGCGTTGCGCGCGACGCGCCAGACCCGATGCAGCATCCACAGCCCGCTCATCCCGGCCGTCGCCAGTAACACCAAATTGGACAAGACCAGCATCGTCAAGCCGTCCCAGCCCATCCCGCGCTGGCGGGCGAACCACCGACCGGACGTCGCAAGCGGATTCACGATGATTCTTCCGCCCAGTAATCGTAAAAATTGAACCAATTGTAGGGAGCGAGCCGCGCGTGATGCTCCAGGCGGTCGGCGTAACGCTGCACCCAAGCTCCAAGCTGTTCCTGGCGGCGACGCGGTTCCAACGCAATCCGTTCCGCCAGGATTTCGAAATGGGCATCGTAGCGATTGCCGCCCCGATACAGGCCAAAAAACAGGATGACCGGGCACTCGATCAGCGCTGCCAGCAGGATCGGGCCGATTGGAAAGGCGGTTTCCTCGCCGAAAAACCGGCAGCGCACTGTTTTTTCGCCCTGCGCCACCCGGTCGCCGAGCGCGCCGACCATACAGCCTTGCGCCACGCTCTCCTGGACTTGGAGTAGGGTCTCGGGCCGGCCAATGGGAATGACGGCTCGCGCCAATTCGGGATTCAGCGCGTCGAGGATTCGGGTCATCGCTCGATTATGCTCGATGTTCATCAACACTCGGATCGGCAGGTGACGCAACGTCACACCCAGCGCCCGCAGCGCTTCGAAACTGCCCAGATGCGATCCCAACAAAATGCAGCCCCGACCGGACGCTACCTGATCAAGCAGGATCTGGTCGCCGAAAATTTCGATTTCGAAACGATCCAGATTCCCGGTCAGAAAATAAACTCGATCCAGAATAGTGGCGGCGAAACAGTGGATATGGCGGAACAGATCCCGCCAGCCCGGCTCCCGGTCCAGCGCCCGCCGCAGGAAGCGTCGTGAGCCGCGCCGGGCGGCCGTGGCGGTCATCAGAAAATACAGAGTGATCGGATAGAGCAGCACGCGGCCCGTGGAACGGCCGATATGGAGGGCGATCCAGCGAATCAGCCGCAGCGCCAGCAGGTTGCCCCGTTCCGGCAATCGCGCCCATTGCTGGCTCATGCGGCGCGGCGATCCGTCGGCTCGCCCATGCTGTCCTCGACCGGTGGCGATCCGCCTACCAACGGGGAACATCGCTCGCTCGACAACGCTTCGTGGTCAGCCGATCGCTCCAGTAACCGATCCAGCCGCACGAACTCGAAACCGCGTTCCCGCAGTCGTTCCACCGTCCGTTGCGCCGCAGTCACGACCTGCTGGGGATCGAAGCGCCGCACACCATAATAGCGTTCGTGCAGCAAAATGATGGACCCGTTGCGCGTCCGACGGGCGATCCGGGCGGCGATGCGCTCGGGATCACGGTAAAGTCCTTCAAGACCGCGCACGTCCCAGGCGACGTTACGAAGGTTTAGTCGTTGCAGCACGCCAGCCAACTTCGGGCGCGATACGCCCGCCGGCGTCCGGACAAAGCGCGGCGCCTCGCCCACGATGGCGGTCAGGGTATGGTTGGCGTTGGCGAATTCAGCGAACAATCGTTCGGTGGACCCGATTGTCCAATCGTAACCGTGGCGATCGGAATGATTGCCGACCAGATGGCCATCCGCCACCGCTTGCGCGACCAGCGCCGGATAGCGGCGCGCTGCCTCGCCTACAAAAAAAAATGCGGCGCTGACCCGCTTGCGCCGTAGCAGATCGAGCAATAGCGGAGTGGTGTCGGGGTCGGGACCATCGTCGAAGGTCAAGGCCACCCAAGGACGATCCGCCGCGCCGCGCCGCGCCGCGCCGCGCGCAGATAGAAATCCAAACCCGGCACCAGAGAACCCACTGCTAGCAGAGCGATGTAACACCCACCCAGTCCCAGCAATAACTGAACGCGCCCCGACCCGGTTTTGACCAGTGCCAAGCCCAGCCCCAACGCGACTATCGCGCAAGCAGTACTCCAGGCGAATCGGCTCAGCGACGCGAATCGGGGAAAATAGCGTTGGAAGATTTCGCTCTTCCAGCCTTGCAAAAGGGATGCGGTTCCAGACAATGACCGGTCCTAGCGGGTACGCTGTTGTTCGATGTGCTGGCTCAAGGTGCGCAGCGAGGCAAACACGCGGCGGTTTTCCTTGTCGTCCGAACGCAGTTGCAAGCCGTAGGTTTTGGAAATCGCCAGCGCCAGCTCTAGGGCATCAATGGAATCCAGACCGAGTCCTTCGCCGAACAGCGGTTCCTCGGGGGCAATATCCTCCGGCTTGACATCTTCCAGATGCAGGGTCTCGACCAATAGTCGAGCTACCTCCAACTCGAACGGCGAAAGGGCTTCCATGAGTGACCTCATCAGGAATGGGCTGAAACGGTTGCACACGACAATGATATGAGCACTTGCGAATTCGTCATTAAACTATACCATGCCCCGCGATAATAGCCTTCTACCGTTCCAAGCGCTGACGTAGACATACGTATCCGCTTGTGCCGATATATTGCCATTGCCTCCCTCATTCGCTAGCGACACGCGCTTTAGCTCACGGCCGAAACAGATTCGTATGGTACCTTTCACCGTCTTCTACAGCGACGACACGCCAGCCGGCGCAGGGTTGGATGATGCACGGCTGTTGACGCTGATTCGGTTCGAGGAGCGGACTCCTGCTCAATCAGACCCACGGGCTGTCACGGTCGCCCTGGCCGAGCTGGGCGGAACCCGGACCGCCGAAATCTGGCGTAGCACCCGGCCGGTCCGAATCGGCGTTCGGGCAGGGATTCACCACGCGAGCGACGGCGAGGCACTGTTTCTTCACCTGCGCCTGGACGAATATGCCCTGGACGCCTTGCAACCGCTGACCGCTATCGTTTACCGGCGTTTATCAGCGGTGGCCGGTGCTTTGGGCTATCCTTATTTCTTGCGCATCTGGCATTACTTTCCTCGGATCAACCAGGAATACCAGGGCGTAGAACGCTATCGGGCTTTTTGCGCCGGCCGGTACCAGGCGCTGGAGGCGGAACTGACGGCGTTCGAGACGCAGCTGCCCGCTGCCTCGGCCATCGGAACTGACAGTCCGGGCTTGCAATTGTACGCGCTGGCCGCCAAGGAGCCGGGTGTGCAGATCGAAAATCCGCGCCAGGTCAGCGCCTTTCATTATCCTCCCCAATACGGTCGCCGCAGTCCTTCGTTTTCGCGCGCCGTACTGAAAAATTGGGGTGAGGGCCACGAGCACCTGTACATTTCCGGTACGGCCAGCATCGTGGGGCATGCCAGCCAACACGGCGATCTCCTGCCGCGACTGGCCGAAACACTGGCCAACCTGGAGGCACTGCTCGCTGAAGCCGACCGGCGGGCAATGACGCCGCTGGAGCTGACGTTGCTGAAAATTTACGTGCGGCCGAATCTCGATCCGGCACCCTTGCGCGACCGGATCGTCCAAACTTTCGGAGCCAATGTGCCGCTGCTGTTTCTACGCGCCGACATCTGCCGCCAGGAACTGCTCCTCGAAATCGAGGGGCTGGCGACCAGCGGCAATCATCCTCGGGACAACGCCTCGTGAAAGCCGACAAACCGCTCGAACCTCATCCGACCTTGCCGAAATACTATCCGGATTTGGTGCAACGACCGGCCTTCGTACGCGGGCTGTTCGACCGCACAGCCCGCCACTACGACCACATCAACCGGCTACTGTCGCTCGGTTCCGGTGGTCGGTATCGGCGGCGGGCGCTGGAACGGATCGGCCTGCGGCCGGGTATGACCGTGCTCGATGTCGCCATCGGCACTGGCCTGGTCGCCCGGCAAGCGCTGGCGATTACCGGCGACCCACAAGCGGTGATTGGACTGGATGTCAGCGCCGGGATGCTGGCGGAGGTCAAGCGCCTGCTGGACGTGCCGCTGATCCAAGGCTTGATGGAGCAGTTACCGGTCGCCGATGCCTGCTGCGATTTCATCAGCATGGGCTACGCGCTGCGGCATGTCGCCGATCTCAACGTCACCTTTCGCGAATTTCACCGCGCGCTGCGACCCGGCGGCGGGCTGCTGATCCTGGAAATCGCTCGGCCAGCCTCGCCGCTCAAGCGCGGGCTGCTCAAACTGTACCTCGGTTGGCTGATTCCTCTGCTCGGTCGGCTAACCACCGGTGAGCGGGATCTGCAAACCCTGATGCGCTATTACTGGGACACGATTGAAAACTGCGTCCCACCCGACACCATCATCCAGGCCATCCGCGAAGCTGGCTTTGCCGAGGTAGATTGCCATATGGAGCTCGATCTGTTTCGAGCCTATTTCGGGCGGAAGCCCGGTGCGGCGGACTCATAGCAAATGCTTGCCATCCAGAACATCCATGGGTAGCGAGAAAATATCGACTCCGTCGACGCACGCCAGATTGACCCGGAAATAACCGGGTTTCGTCGCGGTTTCGTGAAATGGATAAATGCCGCAATTCTTGCAAAAGTAATGCTTGGCCGTTTTCAAACCAAACTGATAAAGCCCCAGCATCCCATTTGCGGCTTCGATCTTGAGTTTCTCCGCCGGAATGGTCTCCGCGGAAGCCATCGCGCCTCGTCGCGAACAGAAAGAGCAATTACAGCGAACGCCCTTGGTAATCGCCTCCCCTTCGTAGGAAAACCGAACCGCGCCACAGTGGCAACTGCCTTGATAAGCGATAGCCATCATCAGTCTCCTCGATTTATCTCCGCTAAACAGTCAGCGGCTGATTGCCAGATCGGACGACCGTCAACCATCCTTCCACGAACGTCTGGTCATCTTCCTCCCGCACTCCCTTGAAGCGAATGCCGCGCGCCCCGGAATCGGCGAACTGGATGGTGAACGGTTGCTCCGGTCGCAGCGGCCCCAGAAATTTCGCCATCGGTATTCCGACCAACGGCTCGTCCGGGCGCCACCTCTCGAATGCGCGCGCCACTTCCGCCAGGATTACCACGCCAGGAACGACTGGATTGCCGGGAAAGTGTCCCGCCAAGCTCGGATGATCGACGGCGATGATGCAGCGCCATTCGGGATGCATGATTACCGGGTCGTGGATGGATGCAGCCGGTTCACCAACGCCTGCAACCCTTCCCGAGTCACCTTGCCAGTTTCGTTGCGCGGCAGCGCATCCACCTTGATGAGCGGTCGAGGTAAAAACACCGGATCGAGGCGTTCGGACAGCGCGGCCAGCAGTTGCTGCTCGCTCAATCCGGGTGCCACCACTACCGCCGTCAACCGCCCGACTTCGGTGCCGATTTGCTCCGGCAAAAAAAACGCACCTTCCATCACGCCCTCGATCTCGTTGAGCTGACCGTTGAGATATCCCAGCGAGCTCCGTTTGCCGGCGACATTGACCAGGTCCTCACGGCGACCGAGCAGCTTGAATTCCATCTCACCGCACGCCTCGACCACGTCGTTCAGGGGGACGGGTTCCGGTAGATATCCTCCCGACAAGGCTCCCCCCCGCAGTTGAAACCCGTCGTAGAGCCGCCAGCGGTCGCCGTCCAGGGTACGGCGACTGGCGATCGAACCGGCCTCCGTACATCCGTAGATTTCCAATACCGGCGCGTCGAAGACCGTTTCGGCTTGGGCCGCCAATGCCTGGGACAAGGGTGCGGTCGCCGAAATCAAGAAAGCCGGTGTCGGCCAGCGCAAATCGGCCTGGACACAGGCTTGCAGATGGACTGGCGTCGTCACCAGCACGCGCGGTGCCGGGATCGCCGCCAGCGCCGCGCATACGTCCGCCGGAAAAAACGGCCGACCGCCGTAAACGCTGGCACCACTGACCAGCGCGGCCATGATAGAGGTTTCCAGCCCGTACATATGCTGCGGCGGAACGGTCGCCACAATGCCGGTACGCCGGTCGAACCCAAAGCGCGATTGTGCTTGGCGGGCACCGCCGACCAGTTCGCGCCAGCTTTTGGGATTCGGTTTGGCACGACCCGTACTGCCGGAAGTAAACGCGATCGCCACAATCTGCTCGCCGGGCAGCTCGGGCACGGCGGGAACCGCTTCGTCAGCGGAACGGGTCCTCAACCAGGATTCGATATCGGCGTCCCCGATCCGGGCGCTCTCGGGATAATCCTCTGTCAAGGACCGCAAGTGCAAGACAGCGCGGCTGGATGGCAGCAGGTTCGTTTGACCGTTCGCGCCTACAGCGGCGAACGCTACCAGAAATGGATAACGATCCTCGCATAGATTGAGGACAAAACGCGCGGTTGGAAGATGGCGGGCGACGACGGCCACATGGCGCAAGAAAGTATCCCGGTGGACGGGTTGCGCCTGCCACCACGCAATCACATCGTCGGGCAAAGCGCCCGACAGCAAGGGTAATTTGGCGGGGGTCATCATGGCCCCTCTCTCCTTAACAGGCGAGTTGGGGGTAAGTTTTTTCCGTTTGATGGACTTGCGAGCGGCCCCGCAAAAACGTCTCTAAATCCGTGCTGTCACCTTCGACTTATCGGAACAACGCCCAGCGCGTTCGACGGACATCGCTGCCAGCGGGAAACTACCGCTTGGATGGGGCGCCGCCGGCACTGCGTCGAATAACTCGGCCGCCGGCAGGCGCTCGCTTACGGACAGGAAAACACCTCTTCCTATTCGCGGGAGAGAACTCTGACCTGGTCGGTCACTTCTTCTTGGCCGCTGCGGGTTCCACAGCGACAGCCAATTCCTGCGTGTAGTTAGCTTTGACTTGGTCGCCCACTTTGAGTTTGCTGATATCGATATCGTCGGGTACCTTTAAGGTGACCGCGCTTTTCGCGCCCTGCAGGGTAACCCGGCGGGTCTTCTTATTGATGCCGGTGACATTGGCGACGACCTCGACATCTTGACGGACCATGCCCGCCGGTTTCTGGCCCAGTTCCGCGCGGTCAGTCGTGACCGTGTCCTTGCGGGTGGCGATACCGCCCGTCGTATCCTTCGTGAGGTTGACCGCCAGCGCTTCGTAGTACGTCACCACCACGCGATCGCCGACCTTGACCTGCGGCAGGTTGCGGGCTTCCTCGCCGACCTTGATGGTATGGAGCTTGCCACCCTTACCCTTGAGAACGACTTCGCGCTTTTCCAAATCCACGGCTTGCACGATCGCGGTAGCGGTGATCTTGTCGCGGACCTCTAAATCGGCGGGCGGCTGCTGGACTGTCGTGACGGTTTTGTGCACCGCCGGCGTGTCGGGAGTAGTGGCGCAACCGGCTGCCAGCAGCAAACTCAGCGCGCTCAGGGTGGCGAAAATACGCTTGTTCATTTTATTTCTTCCTAAGTCATGTCTTTTGATGAGAAATCCACGAAACAGATAATAACGTAAAGCCCGGCAAACTTTACGAACACGGGAATTATAGATCGGGTTTTATTGCCCGTAACCTCGCACTTCCCGACAATCGAGCGTTTCTGGACCGTCCGCTCGGTTTCCTATGGCGCGATCTTGAGGGTGACACCGTACCGCTCGGTAATCGAGCCCTCCCCGTCCCAGAAGCGCCAGTATTTCAGCTTGAGGACGACTTCACCGGGTTGCCGGGCCGTGAAGGTGAATGTTCGCCGACCGCGCGCCCCGATAAAGCCTTCGGCTGGCTCGGCGTATTCCGTACCGTCTAGCGTCAGCAGGCGACTGTTGGTTTCATCGATGGCCCAACCGTAGCCGGTGCTGGGGTTCTCCAACAAATTGACCTTGAACCGCTCGCCGACCCGGAGTTCGGCCATTCGATCGTGATCGGTACTGGCCAGGACCAACACCCCATTTTCTCGGGTACCGGCCGGCGGAAGGGGGGCGGGTTCGACACTTTTCTTGGAAGCGCAACCGGTAACAAACGAGATGATCAAGATCACCAGGATCGCGACGAAATCGGTTTGCACGCGGCGAAACGATGAGTGGTGGATAACGGGTATCGGGCGCATGGAAGGGTGGTATCGGTTGCAGGGAGCCATAGCTGAAATGTGCCACATACTAACTCTATTAGCGGACTTTTCAAAAGGTTCGCTACAGCGGCAATGACCGGGCATTGATCCGGCGATGGATACCGAGCATCCCTGAGACGTTATAGCCCGATGATTTTCGTGATCGGTGGCGGACAAGCCACTGCCAACGCCCAAGGTTGCCAGATCGGTACCCATTCCGCTCCATCGAAACGAATGCGTGATCTGCACCAAATCCGCACAACTCTTTCATGATTCGCACATCATCCCGCGAATCAGACCGATTAGGCTGCTCGCATCCATTCGGCCGAAGGAGCCTTGCCATGCGATATAATTTGTTCGCCAAAATCAGTCTGATTTTCCTGATCATCCTCTTCCTCGCCATCGGCCTGACGCGGATCAGTTTCCTGATCGACGAGCGTGCAGCACGGCGAAATGAGGTCGTGGCCAGAATCGCCGCCGCCACTGCCCGCGAACAAACCCTCGTGGGGCCGGTGTTGGTGATTCCTTACACCCGCCTCGTCAAAATCCAAAAGCCCAGCGAGAAAGACGACACCAAGCTGATCGAAGTCGAGCAACGCTACTCGGATTACCTCTATCTACTGCCGGCCGAACTCGATGTACAAACCACCTTGAACACCGAACAGATCCGACGCAGCCTATACCATGCCGTGGTGTTCGGCGCCAGCATCGCCATCAAGGGCCGCTTCGCCAGCGAAGGCGGCCTGTTGAAACCGGAGCCTAATGAGCAGATCACTGTCGGCAACCCGCGTCTGATCGTCGGCATCAGCGACCCTCGCGGCATCCTGCGAGCCCCGGTCCTCGCCTGGGCGGATCAACGCCTCGATTTTCTGCCGGGCACCGCCGAACCCAAAATGCCCAACGGCATTCAAGCGCATATTCGCGGCTTCGACCCACAAGCGCCGTGGTCAGCCGAATTCTCCTTCACTCTCGACCTGCGCGGCACCCAAACTTTCGATCTTGCCCCGGTGGGCGACACTACCCGGATCGGCGTGCGCGGTAACTGGCCGCACCCTAGTTTCCAGGGCCAATTTTTGCCGGAAACCCGCGAAGTCACTGCGGCTGGTTTTTCCGCCGCCTGGTCCACCACTCGCTTGGCCACCAACATGGCCTATCAACTGTTCGAATACCTACGCAACGACCGACCGCTCGACACCTTGATCGGCGTGCGGTTCATGGACCCGACCGACCGCTACGTGCAGACCGACCGTGCCATCAAATACGGGCTACTGTTCGTCGGCCTGACCTTTGTCGCTTTCTTCCTGTTCGAAATCCTCAAACGGCTAGCTATCCATCCCTTTCAGTACGGGTTGGCCGGCGCGGCGCTGGTGCTGTTTTATCTGCTCCTGCTGGCGCTATCCGAGCACCTCGATTTCACCCTTTCTTACGCCATCGCCACACTCGGCTGCGTAACGCTATTAGCCTACTATCTGGCCCACGTCTTACGCAGCCCGCGCTGGGGCATCGGCTTCGGGGCGTTGATTAGCGCGGTCTTCGGTCTGCTGTACGTCCTGATCAGCCTGGAAGATCACGCCTTACTGGCCGGCTCGGTCAGCTTGTTCGGCTGCCTGGCGCTAGCAATGGTGTTGACCCGCAAGGTGGATTGGTACCAACTGGGCGATGCCTTGGGTGCGCGATGCGGCAAGATCGCAACCGGTAGCGGCGCGATGCCGGCTAGACCGACCGACGAATGAGGCAAAACGGCCGGAGCCAGAGCCGGCTCAAAATCAAACAGGCGGCCACTGTGCCGCCTGCTTCTCCCTCAACCCAAATAGCGCAGCGCGAACGGGATCATGTCGCCGAGCAGCTTTTGCACGGCCGCGTTGGCGGCTCGCGCCGCGCCGTAGGCATCCTCGCTGGGAGCGGGCTCGAATACTTCGAACACCTGCGTTGCCAAGACATGCCCATTTCGCATACTCAACACCTTAATCCGAGCCGTCAGCCTGACCCGGCTGGGCTGGGTCATAAATTCCTGCTGCAAGCGGATCACGTCCACGTCCACCCGCATGTCCGCCAGCGTCGGCGCGGGCGGCGCGATTACTGCCTTGAAGGCGCCCGTCCCCTCGAACGCCCGCACCAAAATCGGCAGCAGCATTTTCGATGGCGTGTCGCTCCAGACGCTGTCGTTGTAATAATCCAGCTTTAGCGGTTCCTTGATGTAGGCGATCCGCTTGGAGTCGAACCCCGGCGCTGCCTTGGGCGCTGTCACCAGCAAAGTCTTGCCGCTGGAACGCCGCGCCATCGGAGATGAAAAGCCGCTCCCATCCAACAGATAGCTCTGCGGCGGCGGCGAGCTGTCCTGCGGCAACGTGCAGCCGGCCAGCACAACCACTGCCAGCGACACCCAAAGCCATCGACCCACTCCTACGACCCATCGGCCCCCAACCGCGCCTGTCATGCCCTCACCCCATCGTTTTTATGAATACCCAGAGGCACTTTCGCCAAGCTCGCCCCTCCCCACTGCAACTGCGCGCGAAATCTCCAAAATCAAGAAGGTTTCGCGTACACGCTTATTTTTCGCCCGGCCCCGGTCGGCCACTGGGCTTTCCCAACAGCAGGGCACGGGGATTCTGCTCCAGCAATTCCGCCAACCGTTGCAAGGTTGCCACGAGATCGTTGACATCCACCAGCAACGCATTTAACTCAGGTTCCGTGGTTTGCCCCAGCCGTCGCAATTCCCGTTGCCCGACCTCAGCCAAGCTACTCAAATCCTGACCGGTCTGGTTGAAGGTATCAGCGGTCTTGCGCACTGATTGGGCAGCCACCCGGATATCGCCCAACGCCGATCGTGCTTGGCTGCTCAGCGCATCGCTGCCTTCCAGGCTTGCCGCCAGCTGATCAAGCGCCCGGCCCAGTCGCTCGGCACGCTTTGCCAGCGCCCCCGTAAACGCCTCAGCATTCGCCAGCGTCTGGCGAATGCTGTCAGAACGATCCGCCAATGCCCCGGTGATGATGCTCGTATGCCGCAGAATTTCAGTGACGGCAGTCTGATTTTCGTCGCCCAGCAACCGCTCCAATCGGCTCGACAGGCCGTTAACGTTGGTCAGGATATTATTGAAGGCATCGTCCAGCCGCGCCACCAACGACGGTCCAGCCTGAATCACCGGCAGATCCTGGCTGGGTTCCTTCTCCAATGGCGGCGACTGGGGCCCGCCACCACTCAATTCCACCGACGCCACGCCGGTCAAGCCGCGGGTGGACAGGGTGGCGATGGTATCGCGACGCATCGGCGTGCCGCGTTCGATACCCAGCACCACATCCACTTGATCCGGATTCACGGGATCGAGGCGGATGGATTCCACCTGGCCCACCTGGACACCGCGATAGCGAACCGTCGCCTTCAGATTCAGGCCGGCGACCGATTCGTGAAAATATACCCGATACCGATCGTAGGTCTTGCTCTCGCCGCCCACGACCAGCCAAAACACCACGCCTAACAGAAACGAGCCCAGGATGACGACGAACAGCCCGACCAAGACGTAATTCACTTTACTCTGCACGCCGGCTCCCCGCCGCGCGGCCGCGCGGTCCTTCGAAATAAGCTTGGATCAATGGATGTTCGGCCCGAGTCAATTCTCGCATCGGCGCATAACCGATCACCCGCTGCTCGCCCAGGAACGCTACCCGGTCGGTAGCCTGCCACAGCGTGTCCAGATCGTGGGTTACCATCACGACTGTCAAGCCCAACGATTCCTTGAGTTGCACCACCAGTTCGTCGAATGCGCCCGCGCTGACCGGGTCGAGACCGGCGGTCGGCTCGTCCAGAAACAGCAGTGCCGGATCCAGCGCCAGCGCCCGTGCCAGCGCCGCGCGTTTCAGCATCCCGCCACTCAACTCGCGCGGCAGCTTGGCACCGGCGTCGGCTGGCAAACCCGCCAAGGCAATCTTGAGATCGGCGATCTCCGCGATTTGCCGGGCGGGCAGCGGGGTGTGCTCGCGCAGCGGCACCGCCACATTCTCCCGCACCGTCAGGGAACTGAATAGCGCACCCTGCTGGAACAGCATCCCGAACCGTCGCCGCAGCCGAAACGCCGCCGCATCGTCAATCCCGACGATTTCCTGGCCGAACAGCTTGATCGAGCCGGCCATCGGTTGTAGCAGCATGATGATCGCTCGCAACAAGGTGGTCTTGCCGGAGCCGCTACCGCCGACCAAGGCCACCACTTCCCCCCGGCGAATGTCGAGATTCAGGTTTTCGTGAATGAGCACCGACCCGAATCCGGTACGCAAGCCGCGAATCTCGACGACGATCGACGCTGGATCGATCGCTTCGTTCACAGCCCTATCCCACCTAGTACCACCGAGAATAGCGCATCGGCGGCGATGACCAGGAAAATCGATTGCACCACGCTGACGGTGGTTTGCCGGCCGACGCTGTCGGCGCCGCCGCGCACTCGAAACCCCTGATAACAGCCAACCAGGGCGATGATGGCGGCGAACACCGGCGCCTTGCCCACCCCGAGCAGGAACGAGGTCAGCGTCACTACTCTCGGCAAGCGATCCAGGAAATCGCTGAAACTGACGCCCAACAGCGTCTGCGCCATGACCATCCCGCCGAACACGCTGAGCGCGTCGGCGAACACCGTCAGCAGCGGCAAGGCGACGGTCAGCGCCAACAGCTTGGGCACCACCAGTAAATCCATCGGCGGAATGCCGATGGTGCGCAGGGCATCCACTTCCTCGGTAATCCGCATGGTGCCGATTTGGGCGGTATAGGACGAGCCAGTACGGCCGGCTACGATGATAGCCGTGATTAGCGGCGCCAATTCGCGGAGCATGGTCAATGCCACCATCTCGACGATGAAGATATTGGCGCCGTAAAACTCCAATTGCCGACCGCCCTGATAGGCGATGACCACCCCCATCATGAACGATAACAAGGCGATGATCGGCAGGGCATTGACACCAGCGGTTTCGATGTTGCCGAACAACGCCCGCCAGCGGAACCGGCTGGGATGAACGATCAATCGGCCCAAGGCCATCGCCGCCTCGCCGATGAAGGCGACAAAGGCCACGGCACTGCCAAAATGCTGTACGACCGTCCGGCCCAATCGCTCCAGGAAACCCTGCGGCGTTGTCGCAGCGGCCGCGACAATCCCGGCGCTGGCGCGGCGCTCTCGAACCAGCTCCAGCAGCGCGCAATGCTCCTCGCGCAACTCGACCAGATGAACTGGACCCTGGCTTCGTTCCAGATCGGCGATCAAGTTGAGTAGCAGCAGCGCGCCGGTGGTGTCGATGGCGCCGATCCCGGCGCCGTCCAGCTCGATGCCACCCACCGGCCAGCGCACCTCCCGTAGCCGCGCGGCGAGCCCTTCGACACCGGCCAGCGTCCAGTCCCCCTCGCACCAGCAACGGCCCGCCTCGCAACGCACGGCGGGGGGATTGAGAACCGGATGGGAGGAAACGACAGCCATGAGCCAGCGCTGGGCAAACCCGGATCAGCGCGGGTTCAATCGCCGCCAGGCGGCGGGATCCTGCTGGCCGCCCGGCTTTTCCCAGATGCCACGCCGGGCCTGCTTAGCTTCGGCCTGGGCCTGCCGATAGTCCGGCGAATCGTTGTATTGCTCGTACATCACCGCTCGTCCTTGTCGAATCATCTCCAGACCGACATCGCGTTCGTCGGCGATCACTTGGGCGACGGTTCGACCGTAGCGGTCTTGGTCCACCACCCGCAGAGTGATCGAGCCAAACCGGGGCAGCAGGCCACGCAGCGCCTCGCGTGAACGGTCGCCCCAAGGCTCCTGCTTCATCTCCGGGGCATCGATGCCGAACATCCGCACTTTGACCTCGCCGCTGGGACAACTGGCGGTGAGGGTATCGCCGTCGTAAACCGATTTGACGGTACAAACCAGCTCCGTTCCCTTGGCGGTCGCCGAAGATGGCGCCTTGGGTTCGTGCAGGAAATAGCTGACCGCGACGACCGCGACCGCTAACCCGCCGATCGCCCAGGGCGAACGACCTTTGCGGCGGCGGGCGCGGTTCAACTCACCGCGCAGCAGGCTTTGCAGCAGCTTCAGAAGTTCTTGTTTCACGGAGATGTCTGGCGTGATAGGCGAGGTGTTCGCCGATGAAGGTGGCAATGAAGTGATAACTATGGTCGTACCCCTCTTGCCACCGCAGAGTCAGCGGAAAATCGCGGGCCGCGCAAATCCGCTCCAGCGAGGCCGAATGCAACTGCTGGGCGAGGAACTCGTCGGCGGTGCCTTGATCGATCAGCAAGGGAATGGCGGGGGCTCCTTCCTCGATCAATCGGACCGCATCGTAAGCGACCCAATCCTCACGGTTCAGGCCGAGATACGCCTTGAAACAACCTTGCCCCCAGCTACAGGCCATCGGATGACAGATCGGCGCGAACGCGGAAACGGAGCGATAGCGGTCCGGTTCCCTCAGGGCACAGATCAGAGCGCCATGTCCGCCCATCGAATGTCCGGTGATGGAGCGCGCATCGGTAATCGGCAGGTTCGCCTCCACCAGCGCCGGCAATTCGCGGGTGACGTATTCGTACATCCGGTAATGCCGCGCCCAGGGTTCTTGGGTGGCGTTGACGTAGAAGCCTGCACCCTGACCAAGATCGTAGCGTTCCAGCACGTCCGGTACCTCCGCACCGCGCGGGCTGGTATCGGGGATGACCAGCGCCAATCCCAGTTCGGCCGCGTAACGCTGCGCTCCGGCCTTGACCCGGAAATTATCGTCGGTGCAAGTGAGGCCGGACAGCCAATAGACCGCTGGCACCTTTTCCTTCGCCGCCGCCGGCGGCAGATAGACGGAAAAGGTCATGTCGCAGTCGCAGGCTGACGAGCGGTGGCGGTAGCGGTTCAGCCAACCACCGAATTCCTTGATCGATTCGATATGCTCCACTAACGAACGCTCCTAGAAGAGGATGACGGAACGAATGCTCTTGCCTTCGTGCATCAAGTCGAAGGCGGTGTTGATCTCTTCCAATGGCAGGGTATGGGTCACCATGCGATCCAGTTCGATCTTGCCCTGGAGGTAATGCTCCACGTAACCGGGCAACTGGCTACGCCCCTTGACCCCGCCGAACGCCGTCCCTTTCCAGGTACGGCCGGTGACCAGTTGGAACGGGCGGGTGCGGATTTCCTGGCCAGCACCGGCCACGCCGATGATGGTGGAGACGCCCCAGCCCATGTGGCAGCACTCCAGCGCCTGGCGCATAACGTTGACGTTGCCGATGCACTCGAACGAGTAATCCACCCCGCCATCGGTCATTTCCTTGATCGCCTCGACCACGTCGCCGCTGAGGTTTTTCGGATTCAAGATATCGGTAGCACCCAAAGCGGTTGCCATGATGAACTTGTCCGGGTTGGTGTCCACGGCGATGATCCGCCCCGCCTTGGCCATCACCGCGCCCTGAATCACCGACAAGCCGATCCCGCCGAGGCCGAACACCGCGACGGTCGAGCCCGGTTCGACCTTGGCGGTATTCAGTACGGCGCCGATACCGGTGGTCACGCCGCAGCCGAGCAGGCAAACCTTGTCCAACGGCGCGGCCGGGTTGATCTTGGCCAGGGCGATTTCCGGCACCACCGTGTATTCGGAAAAGGTCGAACAACCCATGTAGTGAAACAGCGGCGTACCCCGGCAGGAAAAGCGGCGGGTATGATCGGGCATGTAGCCGGTCCACACCGTAGCAGCGATGGACTGGCACAGGTTGGTTTTGGTGGAGCGGCAGTACTCGCATTCGCCGCATTCCGGGATATAGAGCGGAATGACGTGATCGCCGGGCTTGAGATCCTTGACACCGGGACCGCACTCGACCACCTCGCAACCGCCTTCGTGGCCGAGTACGCAGGGGAAAGCACCTTCGGGGTCGTCGCCCGACAGGGTGAAAGCGTCGGTGTGGCAGACGCCGGTGGCCACGACTTTCAGCAGAACCTCGCCTTCCTTGGGACCTTCCACTTCGATTTCTTCAATCACCAACGGTTTTTGCGGCTCCCAGGCCACGGCTGCGCGCGCTTTCATAGGGGTGCTCTCCTCCAAAGGGTTCAGGATGACGACGCGCTTACTTTGCTGCCGCCAAGGCTTGTTCCAAATCGGCGAGAATGTCGTCGATGTGCTCGATGCCGATGGACAGCCGCACCATGTCCTCGCTGACGCCGGCTTTTTCGAGTTCCGCCGGCGACAGTTGCCGGTGAGTCGTGGTGGCCGGATGGCAGGCCAGCGACTTAGCATCGCCGATGTTGACCAACCGGGTCACCAGTTGCAGCGCGTCGATGAATTTGGCGCCAGCCTCGCGCCCGCCCTTGATGCCGAAGCTGAGAATGCTGGAGCCGCGCCCACCCATGTATTTGTCCACCAATGGCTTTTCTGGGCTGTCGGCCAAGGCGGGGTAGCGCACCCACACGACCTGCGGGTGGTCGCGCAGATATTCGGCGGCCTTGACGGCGTTTTCGCAGTGGCGGTCCATCCGCACCGGCAGAGTCTCGATGCCTTGCAGGATCAAGAAGCTGTTGAAGGGCGAGATAGCCGCGCCGGTGTTGCGTAGCGGCACCACCCGTGCCCGGCCGATGAACGCCGCCGGCCCCAGCGCCTCGACGTAGACCACGCCGTGATAGGACGGGTCCGGCTCGTTCAGGCGGGGGAAACGCGCTTTATGCTGATCCCACGGGAAGCGCCCGGAATCGACGATGACGCCGCCCAAAGTGGTGCCGTGGCCGCCCATGTACTTGGTCAGAGAGTGGACCACAATGTCGGCGCCGTGCTCGAACGGCCGGCACAGGTACGGGGTCGGCACGGTGTTGTCCACGATCAGCGGCACGCCGTGGGCGTGGGCCATTGCCGCTACCGCGCCGAAATCGACGACATTGGCCGCCGGGTTGCCGATCGACTCGCAAAACACCGCCTTGGTTTTGGCGTCGATCAGCCGACTCATGGCCTCGATGTCGCGGTAGTCGGCGAAGCGGGCTTCGATGCCGAAGCGCGGCAGGGTATGGGCAAACAGGTTGTAGGTGCCACCGTACAGGGTGGAGGTGGTGACGATGTTGTCGCCGATTTCGGCGATGGTCATCAGCGAGTAGGTGATCGCTGCCGAGCCAGCGGATACCGCCAGCGCGCCGACCCCACCTTCCATTGCCGCCACTCGCTGTTCCAACACGGCGGTGGTGGGGTTCATGATCCGGGTATAGATGTTGCCCGGCACCTTCAAGTCGAACAGATCGGCGCCGTGCTGAGTGTCGTCGAAGGCGTAGGAAGTGGTTTGGTAAATGGGGACCGCGACGGCCTTAGTGGTCGGTTCTGGTGTATAGCCGCCATGAATGGCGATGGTTTCGATTTTCACTGTTTCGGGTTCCGTGAGTTGCTAATGGAAGACTAGGGAAAGTCTGGACGCGGAAATCAGGAAATGTCCAGTAGGACGACGCCATAAGCGATGCCTTGCATGCACAGCCACGCGTAACCAGCCGCCAGCAAATCATCGAACATGATGCCGAAGCCACCACCGATCCGCTGGTCGGCCTGCCGAATTGGCCAAGGCTTGAGGATATCGAACAGCCGGAACAAAGCGAAACCGACCGCGACCCACAACCCGCCCGGCGGCGCGGCGATCATGGTGACGAAATAACCGATCACTTCGTCCCAGACGATAGCGGGGTGGTCGTGGACGCCGAGATCGCGAGCGGTGCGGTCGCAGAGCCACACCCCCAGCGCGAAGCCGGCCACGGTCAGCAGGAGATAGCTCCATAGCGGCAGCGGTTGGGCCAGCAGATAGAGCGGAATCGCCGCCAGCGTGCCGAAGGTGCCGGGTGCCTTGGGCGCGCAGCCGGAACCGAAGCCGAGCGCAAGAAAATGCACGGGGTCGCGAAACACGCGGGCGCAGGGCTTTTCGGCTTGTGCCGGCCCGGTCGAGGCAGAAGAGTCGGGTTGATTCATGTTGGCAGTGCATCCCAATTCGGCGGCATCATCAGTAGGTTAGTCCGGTTTCGCGGATTTTGCGGACCATCGCCGCATTCCTGGCTTGAGGCGATTTTACAGAAACAAGCTGGAGAAAATCTTGTGACTCTCATCGGATGAGCGATTGTTGGAATATCTGCTGAATCAAGGGTATCGCTCAATCGAATAGCGTCTGGGCGCGGATTTCGGCATCATTGTTCGCTATTCGACCGAAATCAGGCTTTTTCGCTGGAAGCTTCGAGAATGCCTCCCACCCCCCAGGAACTACGCCAGCGGCGGCTTGCTCTGTCTGCCACCCCGACGAAAGCGGCGCCCGATGCCAAGGCGCTGCTGGATGCCGCCAATAGCGCCTCCCAGACAGTCGCTGCTCTTCACATCGCGTTCATGGCGGTGTGCGCTTACGTGTTGGTGATCGTGTTCGGCACCACCGATCTGGACCTGCTCATGGGCGGCAACAACGTCAAGCTGCCGGTGATCGACGTGGCGGTGCCTATCGTCGGTTTCTATGCTTTTGCGCCTTATCTCGTGGTGCTGATGCACCTCAACCTGTTGCTGCAACTGCAACTGCTATCGCGCAAACTCTTTGCCTTCGATGCCGCGACGCCGGCCGAGAAAGGCGTCGGGGGATTGCGTGATCGGCTGCACATTTTTCCCTACACCTATTATCTGGTGGGGCGTCCCGGTGCGGTGGTTGGCGGTCTACTCGGGTTGGTGGTGTCGGTCACCCTGATCGTGCTGCCGCTCGCCACCTTATTGGCGATGCAACTCAAATTCCTCGCTTATCAGGCGGAAAGCATTACATGGGCACAACGTGTCGCGGTATTTTTGAATGTAGGATTTCTGGTTGCGCTGTGGCCGGTGATCCTGCACCCACGCGACGATTGGAAAGCGTGGTGGCACGAAACATTCGCCTCACATCTGCCAAGAAAACGGGATTGGCTGGCGGTGATCGTGTTGATCTTCAGCGTGGTACTGATCTTGCTCGCGGCCACGCCAGACCTGTTCACGGTCGGGTTGATCCTCGGCGCGGTTGCGCCCTTGTTGCTGGCCGTGCTTGACGGACGCTTCTCGGACGAGCGGACACGCCGCGCCATCACATCGTTTGCAGTGCTTCTAGGCTTGTTTGCGGTACTTTGGATACGGATATGGGGTTCCGAGGATTATTCTCCGTCATCCGTACAAGCGACGATATGGGGTTTCGAGGGCTATTCTCCGTCATCCGTACAAACGACGATCTCGGTTGAGTTGTTTCTTGTTGCGTTATCGCTGGCGTTCTTTTGGCATCCGACGGCACCACGCGGCAGTCTGGCGTTGTTAGCGGCGTTGGTTCTGGCACCGTTGCTGACGTTGGGGTTGATAGTCGATGGCGAATCCTGGGAAACGGCGACGACCGAGGTGCAAAAATCGCTGCTTAACTGGCAACTACCGATCAGACGAGATCAAAACCAGCAAGGTGAAACACTTGCCCAGCTATTCGAATTCAATCGTTGTGCGTCCATCAACCAAACTGTTTTGTCCTGTGTCATCCTTGCCGAACAACGTCGTCTCGATCTTGAAGAGCAGGCGTTATTCGGCAAACTACCAAGCCCCGAATTCCTTGCCGCGCTGCGGGCAGGCAAGGGGCTAAAGAACAAGGATAAGCTGGAGCGCATTTCGCTTGCGGAACGCAGCTTGCGCCGCGCACAAATGAAGTTTGTGTTACTGGTCGGGGCCGATTTGCGAAACGCACAGCTACAGGGCGCGGTCTTGGCGGGGGCGCAGCTACAGGGCGCGGTCTTGGCGGGGGCGCAGCTACAGGGCGCGGTCTTGCGCTTGGCGCAGCTACAGGGCGCGAACTTGGCATGGGCGCAGCTACAGGGCGCGAACTTGGAAGAAGCGCAGCTTCAAGGTGCAGTCTTAAGAAGTGCCAAACTCCAGAATGCGAACTTGGGATTGGCCCAACTTCAGGGGGCTAACTTCTTTGGAGATGAACTTCAACAAGCAAGATTAATATACGCTAAGACTCTTAAATTTTTACTTCTTGATTTCAATTTTGGAGCAGAGCTTCAGGGTGCGAATTTGGTATTGGCCGGGCTTCAAGGTGCGAATTTGGCATTGGCCGGGCTTCAAGGTGCAAACTTGGAAGGGGCGCAACTTCAGGGAGCAAAGTTGGAAAGGGCGCAGCTTCATGGGGCGAACTTTTATAGTGCAAAGCTTCAGGGTGCAGACCTCAGGGACTCGGACCTTGCCGGAAGAATCGATCCTGCGCGATCCGATCTCATGGACGTACGTGGAGTGACTATTAGACTACTTTCAAAGGAGGAATTTTCAAATATTCAGATAATGCTCGAGTCGATTCATGAGGCTGATTCTCTAGCCGCACTTGGCAGAAAATATCGCCTAGAATTGGCAACTACCCAGTATGAAACACCGATATTTATCTCATGTCTCAATGACGAAAAAAGCCAACCGAAATGTCAGCAAACTTATGATGCAACCAACCCCGATCAGCGGCGCGAGTTCATGAGTCGCTTGCATGGAGTGTTAGCGATATTGGCCTGTGAAGATAGCTATGCCGCGCACGGTATTCTTAGTCAGATACCAGATTCAGATGCCGAATCCGATTCAACCCGCGCTGGTTTGGCAACGGTGCTTCTAGCGCGGATGAAAGAGAATCCACCCTGCGAGGGTCTAGCCGGTCTGTCCGCCGGAGATAAGGCGAAGCTGGAGCGATTGGCCAAGACCGAACGCCAGCAAGCAGCAAAAGCGGCCAGTGCTGCCCGGCAGTGAAGATGCCGACGGCCTCGGCTCCTGATCTCCAGCACTCCGACAACCTTTACCCCCTTGGCGGGGTTTTCGACCGCCCGTACCAGCGCGGCGACCATTTGTTCCAGCGTCACCAGCCCCAAACGGCGCGCTCGCTCCCGCGTCGCCGGTCATGATTGAATTCAGCGGCTAACCGGACCCTTCCAATCCCACCACCGCGATTCCAAGCGGCAAGAACAGGCGGGATCTCACCACCTATCAGTTCTTCATCGTCATACAAGCGCGATAGAAGGGAGGTAACGGTTGTTCGGTTTGAAGTCGTCTCAGGAGTACCCGAAGACCGCGCTTGAACCACGACAAGGCGCTGCGG
>Ga0116151_10000592_pt1 | contig 33437 bp, 26 predicted proteins | sample AD_UKC117_MetaG_FD_89893 | JGI IMG/M metagenome (GOLD analysis project Ga0116151, IMG submission 89893) | Active sludge microbial communities of municipal wastewater-treating anaerobic digesters from Hong Kong - AD_UKC117_MetaG | ecosystem: Engineered > Bioreactor > Anaerobic > Digestate... | reverse complement strand
TTCCGGCGGACCCACCTTCGACGTCAACCGCACGGTCGTCGGCATCAACACCGCCATCTATTCGCCCAATGGCGGCAATGTCGGCATCGGCTTCGCCATCCCCGCCAACCTGGCGCAGCCGATCATCGCGGAGCTCAAGGAGCAGGGCTTCGTCAGCCGCGGCTGGCTCGGCGTGCAGATCCAGCCGGTGACCCCCGAGATCGCGCAGAGTCTCGGCCTCGACAAGGCCGAGGGCGCCCTGGTCGCCCAGGTCACGCCGGACAGCCCCGCCGCGACGGCCGGGCTCCAGGTCGGCGACGTCGTCACCGCCTTCGACGGCACCCCGATCGTCGCGGTGCGCGATCTCAGCAGGCTGGTGGCGGCGGCGGAGATCGATGTCCCGCAGACGGTCGATGTCTGGCGTCATGGCGCCCACGAGGAGCTGCAGGCCGAGCTGCGAACCGCGCCGACCCAGGATGTCGCCGAGGCGGCGGTCGAGACGGCGCCGGACCGGGTGCTCGGGCTCGATCTCGCCGCACTGAACGACGAGACGCGTCAGGCCGCCGGCCTCGACGCCGACGCCAAGGGCGTGCTGGTCGTCGGTGTCACCGAGGATGCCGACGGCACGGTGCAGCCGGGCGACGTCATCCTCTCGGTCGACAACCGACCGGTGACGACGCCCGCCGAGGTGGCCGAGCGGGTCCGGGCCGCATCGGAAGAGGAGCACGAGGCGGTCCTCGTCCTGATCGCCCGCCAGGGCATGCAGCACTTCGCCACCCTCGACGTGCGTCGCGCCTGAGCCGGCTGCCGCTTCGACCGCCTCGCCGGTCGAAGCGGCCACGGGGCGTAGGCGCCCCGGTCGCCCCAGCGGCGGCCGGGGCGCTCGCCATTCCGGCACCGTCACGCCAGTGCCCGCGACGGGGCCCGTCTTAAGATACCCTTCATCCGACTCGGCTATCACCGCGGCAGCGGCATGAACAAGCATGAAGGGTGAACGAAACGATGACGGCTCTGGCGACCGCCACTCCGGCTCCCGCCTTGCGCTGGCGCAGCCGCTACGCGGCGCTCCGCCGGATCGCCCGCAACGGCGAGGAGGAGCTGCGCACCGCCCTGGGTGCCCTGGCACGCGGCCTCCGGCTCGAGGCAGCGGCGGCACCGACGCCGCTCTTCGTCAGGCGCGAGGTCGCTTTCCGCAGCTACCCGACATTGCATCCGGGCGCCTGCGCGACCGTCGTCACGCCGCCCGACGGCGCCTATCTGCACACCTTCTTCGACGTCCCCCCGATCAGCCCCTCGGGCCGCTATCTGGCGGTCACCCGCCTGCCCTTCCAGCATCGCGGCCCCTATCCGGGCGACACCGCGGAAGTCTGCGTCATCGACCTCGCCGAACGCACGATCGAGACGGTCTACCACACGCGCGGCTGGGCGCTGCAGCTCGGCGCCAATCTGCACTGGCATCCCGGGCGCGACGACCTGCTCTACTGCAACGACCGCATCGGTGGCCGCGGCCTCGGGGTGGTGATCGACCTGTCCGAGCGGCGGGCCCGGCCCCTGGGCGGTCCGGTCTACGCGCTCTGCCCGCGGGGCCGCCACGCCTTCGGTCCGGCGCTCGACCTCATCAACGCCACCCAGGCCGGCTACGGCGTCCCCGACCCTCTCTTGGGCCGCCGGCGGCCCACCACCGGCTTCGCCACGGATGAGGGTATCTGGCGCACCGATCTCGAGAGCGGGCGCTGCGAGCTGCTCGTCTCGGTGGACGCCCTCCTTGCCGATCACCCCGAGCGCGCGCTGCTCGCCAGCGGCCGGCATTCCCTCTTCCACACCAAGGTCAACGGCACCGGCGACCGCCTCTTCCAGGTGGTGCGCTCGACCGGGCTCGCCGACGCGCCCGAGAAGGTGCGCGCCATGATCCTCACCCTCTCGGCCGAGGGCGACGCGGTGCGCCTGGCCCTGCCGCACCGGCTCTGGGACCGCGGCGGCCACCACCCGAGCTGGACGCCGGACGACGAGACCATCCTCATGAACCTCGTGCCGCCCGGCGGCCACGAGATGCGCTTCGTCCGCTTCGGTCATGACGGCAATGGCCTCGCCGAGCTCGTCGGCGGGTTCCGCGGCAGCGGCCACCCGAGCCTCGATCCGACCGGACGCCTGCTGCTTACCGACGCCTATCTCAACGAAGGCTATGGCGACGCCAATGGCCGCGCACCGGTCCGCCTCGTCGACCTCGCCGCCGGCAAGGAGTCGCAGCTCATGCTGGTCGACAGCGGCCCGCCAGGCCTCAAGGCCAGGCGCGTCGACCCCCATCCCGTCTGGGACCGAAAGCGCCGCCGCATCGTCCTCAACGTCATGCTGGAGCAGAAACGCCAGGTCGTCCTCGTCGATCTCGGCGGCTCCGACTGAACGGAAGCCCGTGCCAGTAGGCCGGGCCGCTTGCCAAAGCTCGACACATGCCGCGTGCAAAAAGCGCCGTCACGAACGCCGTCCCGGAGCGTGACCGGTCCGCGCCCCCACGCCCGAAGGCGACAGACCCGATCGTGGACCTGCACGGCATGACGACCACGTCGGCCGGGGGCATCGCGGCGTTCGATGGCTGACCCGGAATTCCTCGAGATCGCGGCTTCTCCATCCTGCCAGACGTCGCGCAAGGCACAGTCCGGACCGATGCCGGAACGTCGCATGGCTGCAACGGCAAGACCGGGGCCGATCCAGGACGGCATGCTGCGAAGCGCATCACACCACGTGGCCGTGCGGCAGATCCCGCCGGGCTTGCAAAGCGCCACCCGCTTCGACCACAGCGCCAACAAGCATTAGCGGCCCCCTCTCCGACTCGCGCATGACCTCACGAAGCTCGAACGCAGATCCCGCTGCGGAGACGCTGGAGCGGCTCTCCCGCATCCACAAAAGGCTAGAACGGCCTCGACCGATAACGGCTTCACCAGATTTCGGTGCCTGGGCCGGTCCCTGATCGCCAGCCGGGTGCGGCCGGGCGCGGCAGATCACGCGGTCATGCCGGCGATTCCGCAACCCTCCTACGGGCCGCCCGCATCGATCGCAGCAACGAGGCGTCGCGACGACCCGCTTCCTTGTCGATGTCCTCGCGAGCCATTGGATCGGCTCTCGAGCCGGGCGTGCTGCCGCGCCGGCCTAGCGATCAGCGTTCGCGCAGGGCGTGGTCGCGTGCCTTGAGGATGGGCTTCAGCAGATAGTCGAGGACGGTCTTCTCGCCGGTGATCACGTCGACCTGGGCGGTCATGCCCGGGATGATGCGCAAGGGTTCGGCGGCGGTGCCGAGCGAGTTCTCCTCGGTGCGGACCCGCACGCGGTAGAATCGCTCGCCACGATCGTCGACGATGGTGTCGGCGCTGATCTGCTCGACATGCCCCTTCAGCCCGCCATAGATCGAGAAGTCGTAAGCCGTGATCTTCACCATGGCGGGAAGATCGGGACGCAGGAAAGCGATATCGGCCGGGCGGACTTGCGCCTCGACCAGCAACGAGTCCTCGAGCGGCGTGATCTCGACGATCGCATCGCCCGGCTGGATCACGCCACCAATGGTGTTGAAGTGGAGCTGCTTGACCGTGCCGAGCACCGGGGAGCGCACCTCGGTCCGCCGCACCCGATCCTCGCCGGCCGTGATCACCTCCCTGATGCCGGCGAGCTCGCTCTGCAGGGCGCTCATCTCGCGATAGGCCTCGCTGCGGAACGTGCTGAAGGCATTCTCGATCCGCTGATGCGCCTCGCGAACGGCCGCCTCGATGCGCGGGATCGCGAGCTTGGTCTGCCCGAGCTGCCCGTCGAGATCGTTGACCTGGCGCTGCAGCTGCAAGAGCTCCGACTGGCTGACCACCCGTCGCTCGGCGAGCGGCGTCAGAATCCGCAGCTCCTCGCGGGCGAGCCTGAGCGACTCCTCGTACTGGCGGCTGCGCGTCTGCAGCTCGGCCAGCTCCTGCTCGCGCTGCTCGGCCTGCCGACGCAGGATCTCGAGCTCGCTCTGCAGCTCCTCCTGGCGCGACTGGAAGAGCCGGGTCTCGGCATTGGCGATATCCCGCGCCTCGGCCAGAATGTCGGGCGGGAACTCGAGCGCCGTCTCGGCGACCTCGGCCTCGAGCCGGGCCAGTCCGGCGCGCAAGGCGTAGGAGCGGGCCAGATGTTCGCGAAAATCGGAGGCGGCGCGAATGTTGTCGATCCGCATCAGCACCTGGCCGGCCTCGACAATGTCACCCTCGTTGGCGAGCAGCGCCGCAACGATGCCGCCTTCGAGGTTCTGCACCACCTGGGTCTGCTGGGACGAGATCACCCGCCCCTCCCCGCGTGTCACCTCCTCGAGCGTGGCCCGGCTGGCCCAGGCGAGAAACACGGCAAGGAACGCGACGATGGCGATCAGCAGGACATGGCTGAGGCGCTTCGGCCTGAGATCCTCGACCGTATAGCCGCCGGCGGCCGCCGCCGCGGCGATCGGATCCGTGCGCAGCGCCCGGGTGTCGATGGCAGTAGCCGAACGCATCTCAGTTCGCCCCCTTGATCTGCCCGGCAGCCAGCGCCTTGAGCACTTGGTCGCGCGGCCCGTCCGCGACCAGCCGGCCGCCATCCAGCACGATCAGCCGGTCGACGAGGCCGAGCAGCGAAGCGCGGTGCGTCACGAGGAGGAGCGTCCGCCCGGCGAGCTCCTCGCCGAGCCGCGTCTTGAACCGGCTCTCCGCCCCGTTGTCCATAGCACTGGTCGGCTCGTCCAGGATCAGGATCGGCGGGTCGAGCAGGAGCGCTCGCGCCAACGCGATCGCCTGGCGTTGCCCGCCCGAGAGCAGCTCGCCACGCTCGCCGACGGGCATGTCGTAGCCGAGCGGGTGGCGGCTGACGAAGTCCTCGACGCCGCTGATCTCCGCCGCCCGCAGCACGGCGGCGTCGTCGGCGAAGGAAGCACCCATGGTGATGTTCTCGCGCACGCTGCCCTGGAAGAGGAAGACGTCCTGCGGTACGCAGCCGATATTGCGCCGGAGATCGGCCGGATCGAGCTGCCGCAGATCGGTCCCGTCGACCAGCACGGCCCCCTTCTCCGGCGAGTACAGGCCGAGCACGAGCTTCTCGATGGTCGTCTTGCCCGAGCCGATGCGCCCGATCAGCCCGACCCGCTCGCCCGCCTCCAGCCTGAAGCCGACATCCGAAAGCGCCGGCAGCTTCTGGCCGGGATAGGTGAGCGTCACGTTCTTGAACTCGATCGCCCCGGAGAGCCGCGGCCGGTCGAGGAAGCGCATGTCCGGCGAACGCTCGATCGGCATCGCCATGACGCGATTGAGCGTGTCGTATGACATCCTCGCCTGATGGTAGCGCGTCAGCAGCCCCGCGACCTGGCCGAGCGGTGCCATCGCGCGACCGGCGATGATCGTGCAGGCGACCAGCGCGCCGACGGTCATGAGGCCCTCGCCGATCCGATAGACCCCGACGACCACGACGCCGACCGTCACCAGATTGGCGGCTAGCCCGGCGACGTTGACCGTGATGGCCGAGAGGAAGCGCGACCGGTTGGCGCTCTCGGCGGTAGCGGCGACATAGCGTTCCCAGCCGCGCTGCAGCCGGCTCTCGGCGCCGATGCTCTTGATGGTCTCGAGCCCGTTGATCGCCTCGACCAGCACGCCATGCTTGGCCGCCGATTCCTTGAACGTGCGGCGGACCACACGGTTCAGCGGGATCTGCATGACGAGCCCGACGCCGATCACCACCGGAACGGCGATTGCCGGAACGAGCGCCACCGGCCCGCCGATCAGCCAGATGATGGTGATGAAGAAGAGGACGAAGGGCAGGTCGACCAGCGTCGTCACGGTCGCCGAGGTGAAGAAGTCGCGCAAGGATTCGAACTCGCGCAGGTTGTTCGCGAAGGCGCCGGCCGAAGCGGGCCGGGCTGCCATCCGGATGCCGAGAACCTGCTCGAAGATGCGACTGGCGAGGCGGATATCCGCGATCCGCCCGGCGGTGTCGATGAAATAGCCGCGCAGGCTCTTGAGCAGGAAATCGAAAGCGAAGACGATGAACGCACCGAGCGCCAGCACCCAGAGCGTGTCCAGGGCGTTGTTGGGGACGACGCGATCGTAGACGTTCATCACGAAGAGCGGCGAAGCGAGCGCGAAGGCGTTGATCATGACCGCGGCGATCATGACCTCCGCGTAGGTCGGCCACTGGCGCAGCAGCGTCGACCAGAACCAGTGCCCCTTGCGCTCCTCGGCAATCGGCCGATCGCGCTGCTCGTAACCGATCTCCGGACGCGCGAAGAGGGCGTGGCCATCGTAGCGACGCTCGAGATCCGCGAGCTCGACCTCGACGGTGCCCCGCCCCGTCTCGGGCACGACGACCCGCAACACCGCGCCCCGACGCTCGACGAGGACGACACAGCGCCGATCCTTGAGAAAGAGGATGCACGGCATCGACAGGGCATCGATGGCCGAGATCGCGCGGCGCACGAGACGGGCGCTCAGCCCGGCCCGCTCGAGCGCCCGGGGCGCCAGTGCCGGGGTCATCAGGCCGTCGGGCGGCAGCGGCAGGCCGGCACCCAGCGCCTGGCCGGAGGTCGGCCGCTCGTGCAGCTGGGTGAGTGTCTCGAGGGCACGGAGCAGGGAATCGTCGCGTGTCGCAAAGCTCTCGCGGATCTGCCAGGAGGCGGCCTCCACCGGTGGGCGGTCGCCGGAGCCGGCGCCCTCGGCCCGCCCGCCGCCATCGACCTCCCGGGTGTCCCGTTCGCGCAACAACATTGCGCCGTCCGTCATCCACCTCTCCATCGCGCCATTGCCCGGACCGCACTGGTCCGGCAAACCCGGATAGCTGTTCTGGAGCATGCTATCCAACAGTTAAGCTTTCGTGTCACGCAGCGACTTTTGCCCCGTCGCGCAACCCTCAGGCAAAAAAATCACACCCCACGCAGCCTCCCCGGAGGTGGCCGGAATCGCGTTGACGCTCAATATCCTAAACGATTACACCCGATGCACCTGCATTAAGCCACGGTTGAGCTGCGACAACCGACTCAGACCAGCGGATGGGCACATGCAAACACGAACTGGCTCCATAGGCCTTCGACCCTGGACCCTGGCGCTGATGGCGACCGTGGCTGTCGTTGCCGGCAGCGGCATGGCCTCGGCGAACACCATAGCCGAGAGCGTGCAGTTGGCCCTGGAGACGAACCCCGAGGTCGGGATCGTCCAGAACAACCGCAAGGCCGTGGATCAGGAGCTGCGCCAGGCCCGGGCCGGCTACCTGCCGTCGATCGATTTTCGTGGCGCTGCCGGGCCCGAGTGGTCGGACAACTTCACCACGCGGTCCTTCGAGGGCGGCTCCGAGACCAAGCTGCGCTCGGAGGCCGATCTTTCGCTGACGCAGATGCTGTTCGACGGTTTCGCCACGCAGAGCGAGGTCGATCGCCAGCGTGCCCGGGTCGACAGCGCCGCCTATCGGGTCGAGGAGGCGGCAGAGTTCGTCGGCGTCAATGCCATCGAGGCGCACCTCAACGTCCTGCGCAATCAGGAGATCGTCCGCCTCAACGAGGCCAATATCGTCCAGCACGAGCGGATCCTCGGCCAGGTCAGGGACCTCGAGGAGAGCGGGCGCGGCGACATCGCCGATGTCCGGCAGACCGAAGCCCGGCTCGCCCGCGCCTTCGACACGCTGGCCATCGCGCGCGGCTCGCTCGCCGATGCGATCGCCGTATACCAGCGGGTTGTCGGGGTCCGGCCGGGTTCGCTGGAAGATTCCGAGGCGCCGGTCGCGGCCCTGCCGCCGTCGCCCGAGGACGCCGCCAATCTCGCCTCCGTCTCCAGCCCCACCGTGCGCATCGCGGCCGCGGACGTCGACGTGGCGGCCGCCGAGACGCGGGGCTCGCGCGCCGGCTTCTATCCGCGTTTCGACGTCGAGGTCGGTGCCGGGCTGAATCACGACATCGATGGCGCGGAAGGCCGCGACAACGACGCCCGAGCTCTCCTCGTCATGCGCTACAACCTCTATCGCGGCGGCGCCGACATGGCGCTCGAGCGCGAGGCCTTTCACCGCATGAACGAGGCGCGCGTCGCGCTCGAGAACACGCGGCGCGAAGCCGAGCAGGAGGCGCGGATCTCGTACAACGCCCTGGATACGGCCCGCGACCGGATCGAGGCGTCGGTGGCCAAGGTCGAGGCGCAGCGGCGCACCCGCGACGCCTATGCCTCCCAGTTCGAGATCGGCCAGCGGCAGCTGCTCGATCTGCTCGATGCCGAGAACGAGCTGTTCATCGACAGGGTCAGCCTCATCACGGCGACGTACACGGAGCGGTTCGCCGTCTATCGGGTGCTCGCCGTCGTCGGCGAGCTGCTCGACACGCTCGAGATCGCGCGCCCGCGCGAGGTCATCTCGATCAATCGCAAGCCGGCGGACGAGCAGACGCCCGAAGCCATCGAGCAGAAGAGCGCGCCGATCCTCGACCCGCGCTCCGAGCCGCGCCCGGTGCGTGGGAAGGAAAGAGGCGAGCCGCCCTTCGATGCGCTCGACATGGCGCCGCTCATCGACGGATCCGACCAGCCGGTGGAGGCCGCAGCCGCTGCGGCACTCGAGCCGGCCACGCAGTTGGCCGCCGCTTCCGGGCCCAGCGTTGCCGGAATCGTCGCCGAGCTCGCTGGGGGCCAACCGGTGGATGTCACGTCCACAGCGGCCGGGCCGGAGTCGCAGCCAACGGTGCGTGATTCCTCGGCACCGGCCACCTATGCGAGCTTCGGGGCCTTCGTCGAGAGCGTCTTCAGTGGCCGCCGCGATGGCGGCGAACCACGCACGGCGAACTGACGGACATCGGCACCGCCCTTGCGTTAGGCCGCGGTTAAGAAACCGCCGCTAACATCGTTAGAAGACTGGCGATGTGGGGTCGGGTTGGCTATTCTCCCGGATGCAGCTCAGCAGGTCGGTGGCACGATGCTATGCGACAGGTGACAGTGACGGCTCGGACGTGATGCGACGGCCCGTTGTGCTTTGCATTCTCGACGGATGGGGCTACCGTCGCGAGTCCGCCGACAATGCGGTGGCCTTGGCCGAGACGCCGGTGTTCGACAAGTGGTTCGCCGCGGCACCACATTGCCTTCTCACCACCCACGGCAAGGCGGTGGGCCTGCCGGAAGGCCAGTTCGGCAATTCCGAGGTGGGTCACATGAACCTCGGCGGCGGCCGCGTGATGCTGCAGGAGCTGCCGCGCATCGACGCCGCAATCGAGGACGGCTCCCTCTGGCAGGCAACGCCGTTCGTCGAGCTGGTGCAGAGCGCCCGTGGCGGCAGCGGCTGCCTGCATCTGGTTGGCCTCGTGTCGCCCGGCGGGGTGCATGCGCATGAGCGGCATCTCTTCGCCATTGCCCGGGCCGCGGCGGAAGCTGGCCTGCGGCTGCGCGTTCACGCCATCCTCGATGGCCGCGACACGCCGCCGCGATCCGCCGCAGCGTCGATCGAGAAGCTGGAGTCGGTGCTCGGCCCGTTGCCGGACGCACGCATCGCCACCGTATGCGGTCGGTACCATGCCATGGATCGCGACCGTCGCTGGGAGCGCACCCGCGTCGCCTATGAGGCGATGGTGGCAGGCAGGGACACGGCGGCCGAGGGCGTCATGCGCGCCGCGAGCGCCATCGACGCCATCCGCGCGAGCTATGCCCGGGACGTCGGCGACGAGTTCGTGCCCGCCACGGTGATCAGTGACTACGCCGGCATGGCAGACGGCGATGCCCTTCTCTGCTTCAACTTCCGCGCCGACCGGGTGCGGCAGCTGCTTCGCGCCTTCTGCCTCGAGGATTTCGACGGCTTTGCCCGGGTGCGCCGGCCGAAGCTCTCGGTCCTGGCCGGCATGACGCACTACGCCGAGGACCTGGCGGGCTGCATGCTCGTTCTCTTTCCGCCCCAGCCCGCCGATGACCTGATGGGCGAGGTCGTCGCCCGGGCCGGCCTGAAGCAGCTGCGCATGGCGGAATCCGAGAAGTATCCGCATGTGACGTTCTTCTTCAACGGCGGCGAGGAGCGGGTCTATCCGGGGGAGGAACGGATTCTGGTCCCTTCACCCAAGGTGGCGACCTACGATCTGCAGCCGGAAATGTCGGCGCCCGAGCTGGCGGATCGTTGTGTCGCGGCGATCGGTGAGGAACGGTTCGACTTCATTCTCGTCAATTTCGCCAATCCGGACATGGTTGGCCATACGGGTGTGCTCGGTGCAGCGATCCGGGCCGTGGCCACGGTCGATCGCTGCCTCGGTCGGATCATCGAGGCGGTGCTCGGTGTGGGCGGTGCCATCCTGGTGACCGCCGATCATGGCAATTGCGAGCTGATGCGCGACCCGGCGACCGGCGGTCCGCATACCGCCCACACCACCAACCCGGTGCCCTGCTTCCTGGTCGGCGCCGCCTCCGGCACCAGCCTTCGCGACGGCCGGCTCGGCGACGTCGCGCCAACGCTGCTGGCCCTGCTCGACATCCCGAAGCCAGCGGCGATGACCGGCCACAGCCTGATCGCCCGACGTGCCTGACGGCCGCGACCGTTCCGTTCACGGCGGCCTGCGCCCCGTCCTGGTGGCAAGCTTGCTTCTGCTCGCCCTGGGCCAGTCGGTTTCGGCCGGTGTTGTCGCCGTCGAGACCGCCGAGCGAACCGCCGCCGTGGCGGCGATGGCGGCGGCCAGGGCCGACGACCGCGCCTTCGCCGCCGAGCGCCTGGTCGAGATGCTGGCGCAGCTCGACGCAGCGCGACGCCACACGACCGGGGAGCTGCGATCCCTCGAGCAGGAGCTTCTGGATCTCGCGGTATCGTTTCGGGGGCTCATGGACAGGCGGGACGAGGCGACCACGGCCGTGACCAGCCGGGGCGAGCGGGTGCTGGCGCTCCAGCGGCGACTCGAAGCCGTGCTCGCCGAGCTCATGCAACTCGATCGGGCCGAGGTGGCCGACCGCCGGCGGATCGCCCAGCTGCGCGCGATCGCTGCTTCCTACGTGGAGCCATTTGCCGAAGCCAAGCAGGCGCTCGCAGCGAGCCGTGCCGCCCGACTGGCCTTCGCGAACGAGGAGCTCGAGCTGCGGGCAGCCGGCCTCCGCGTGCGCTCCCGGCAACTGGCGCTGGAACGACGATCGACCGGGCTCGAGGCGGCGGAGCGTGCCATCCGCCTGGACCTGGCCGAGGCGACGAGGCGCGAGCTCGCGGCGCGCCGCGATGCGCAGCGCGCCCTGGCGCGCCATGAGCGGGTGCTGGAATCGCGGCTGCTCGCCAGCCTGCCGGATGCCGCTGCCCGACTCCCGAGCCCGGCACACCTCGGCCCGACCGCCAGTCGGCTGAAGCCGTCGGTGCTGACGGCTCGCGCCGTGCTGGACCGCCAACCCGACCGTGTCGCGGTGCTCTTCGGCGAGCCTGCGGCCTCGGCCGTTGCCGCCCTTTCCGGCATGGGCCAGGTCATGCCGGTCGCCGGCTCGGTCGTCGGCCATTTCGGCCAGGGGCCCAAGGCCCTGCTCGACCAGGGCATAACCATCGCGGTCGAGGAGCGAAGACTGGTCCGGGCACCGCGCGATGGGCGGGTTGCCTTCGCCGGTCCCTTCAAGGGCTTCGGACTCCTCTTGATCATCGAGCACGGAGACGAATATCATAGTCTGCTTTCTGGTCTTTCCAGACTCGCCGTGTCGGTCGGTGCTGCGGTTCGCGCCGGGCAGATGGTCGGCACGCTCGAACCCACCCAAGGCGGCACGGCTCAGCTCTATGTCGAGCTTCGGCGACGTGGCGTTCCGGTGAACCCGCTGCCGTGGTTGGCGGCCGGACAAGATAAGGTACGCGGATGACAAGATTGGCAGGCCGGATCGGCACCGCTGTGGTGGTTGTCCTGATGATCACCGGGTGCATGATGCCACCGCCTTCCGCCCAGGCGCAGAGCGGCTCGGGCGACACCATCCGGCAGCTCAAGCTGTTCGGCGATGTGTTCGAGCGAGTGCGCAAGGAATATGTCGAGGAGGTGACCGACCAGGAGCTGGTCGAGTCGGCGATCAACGGCATGCTGACCTCGCTCGACCCGCACAGCGGCTATCTCGACGCCGGCCGCTATCGCGACATGCAGGTGCAGACGCGGGGCGAGTTCGGCGGGCTCGGCATCGAGGTCACCATGGAGAACGGCCTGGTCAAGGTCGTCTCGCCGATCGACGACACGCCCGCCTTCGATGCCGGCATCCAGGCCGGCGACCTGATCACCCATATCGATGGCGAGCCGGTGCTGGGCCTGTCGCTCAGCGAGGCCGTCGAGCGCATGCGCGGGCCGGTGAACAGCGAGATCGAGCTCAAGATCGTGCGCGAGAACCGCGAGGAACCCCTCTCGGTCAACCTGGCACGGGCCATCATCAAGATCTCGCCGGTGCGCGCCAGGGCCGAGGACGATATCGGCTATGTCCGCCTGACCACCTTCAACGAGCAGACCAACGACATCATGCGGGAAGAGGTGGCGAAGCTCCGCGACCAGCTCGGCGACCGTTTCCGCGGCCTCGTGCTCGATCTGCGCAACAATCCGGGCGGGCTGCTCGACCAGGCCGTGGCCGTGGCCGATGCCTATCTCGATCAGGGCGAGATCGTCTCGACCCGCGGCCGCCGTTCGGAGAGCATCCAGCGGTTCAACGCCCGCAGCGGCGACATCATCGACGGCCTGCCGATGGTGGTGCTGATCAATGGCGGCTCGGCCTCGGCGTCGGAAATCGTCGCCGGCGCCCTGCAGGACCATCGGCGCAGCATCATCATGGGCACGCAGTCCTTCGGCAAGGGTTCCGTCCAGACCATCATGCCGATCTCCGGCGAAGGCGCCATCCGGCTCACCACCGCCCGCTACTACACGCCCTCCGGCACCTCGATCCAGGCCAAGGGCATCGCTCCCGACATCGAGGTGCACCAGGCGACCATCGAGCTGCAGGACGACACCTCGGGACGCCGCGAGGCGGATCTGCGGGGTCGGCTCGACGGCGAGCAGCCCGGGGATCAGGCCGCGTCGGGCGAGGCGGAGCCGACCCTCGACAGCACCGACTACCAGCTCGCCCGGGCCATCGACGTGCTGCGCGGCATTGCGCTTTACGAGGCCCGTGCGACGCAGCGCGGCTGACCCTTGCGGGGAGCCGGGAACACCGCCGAGCCGGTTGGCAGGCGCGTGGCAGGAGTGCATGCGGCCCGGTGGGTTCGGGCAATGATGCCGTTGCCGGCCCGCCTGCTACCGCCGGCCTTCCTGCCCGCGGTCGACTGGCGCTCGCCGCGCCTGCCGCTCGTCGTCGGCGCCGCCATGCTCGGCGGCAGCCTGCTTGTGGCGTCGGCAAGCCTGCTGACGGGTCATGAGGCGCCCTACCGTCATGTCGGCCTGCCCAGCGTGCAGGGGCCGCTCGCCGAAGCCCGGCGACCCCGACCGCCGGCGCTCTTCGGGCTGGCTAGCCCGGCCGTGCTGCCGCCCCTCTCGAGCCTGCCATCGCCCGATCCGGAGGCCCCCCGGCTGGAGGTCGACCCGGATCTCGTCGAGACGATCGACGGGCTCACCCTGCCGCGGATTGCCGCCGACGGGCGGCAGGCGCGCATGCTCTACGCGCGCGGCGCCGACCCCACCGCCGTTCCGGCGGCATCGCCCATCGAGATCGCCATCCTGGTCACGGATCTCGGCCTCGATGCGGAGCGGTTGACGCAGAGCGTCGCCCTGCCCCCCGCCATCGGCCTCGCCCACACACCCTACGCGGCCCATCTGCCGAGCTGGCAGCGGCACGCCCGCTGGCATGGCCACGAAGTGCTGCTCGAGCTGCCGCTGCAGGCAGCCGACCACCCGACCAGCGATTTCGGCCCCTGGGCGCTCGATCCCTCGAAGCCCCCCCCGGAGCTCATTGCCGGCACCCGGCGGGTCGCCAGCCGCGGCGAAGCCTATCTCGGGCTCGTGGCCGCCAGCGGCGCCTTCGCCGCTGCCCCGGAGCGCTTCACGCCGGTCGCCGCGGAGCTCGCCGCCCGCGGGCTCGCCCTGATCGAGCTCGGCGAGCCGCTGCTCGCCGCGACGGCCGCGGCCAATGGCGTCGCCTATGCACGCGCCAGCGGCCCGCTCGACGCGGTTCCGGACGCCGCCGCCATCGATGCGGCGCTCGCCCGTCTGGAAGCGACAGCGCGGCGCGACGGCCGGGCCCTGGCCTACGCCCAGCCCTATCCCCTCACGTTCGACCGGCTCTGGCATTGGGCGCAGGGTCTCGAGGCCAAGGGTATCCGGCTCGTGCCGGTCAGCCGGTTCCTGGCCGAGCCATGAGCGCATGGCCGGCCCCCTTCGCCGCCGTCGCATGAGCTGCCGGGTCAGCAAGGGCCCCTTGCCGGGCTATCGACGCTGTGTCGGGATCATGCTGCTCGACCGGGCCAACCGGGTCTTCGTCGGCCAGCGCCACGATACCCGGGCCGAAGCCTGGCAGATGCCGCAGGGCGGCATCGACAAGGGCGAGAACGCCCTCGACGCGGCCCGCCGCGAGCTGCAGGAGGAGGTGGGCACCAACCGGGCCGACCTCCTCAAGGAGAGCGCCCTCTGGCGCTCCTACGATCTCCCACCGGAGATCGCCCGCCGCCTCTGGCGCGGCCGCTATCTCGGCCAGACCCAGAAATGGCTCGCCTTTCGCTACCTCGGCGAGGATGCGGACATCATGCTCGACGGCGAGCACCCCGAATTCTGCGCCTGGCGCTGGCTGGCGCCGGACGAGCTGGTCGAGCGAATCGTCCCCTTCAAGCGCGACGTCTATCTCAGCGTCGTCGAAGAATTCCGCTGCCTATGGGCTTGATCGTCGTTCCCCCGGGGCGCCGCGGCGCCTCGACCTGAGCACCGGCTTCCGGCGTCGCCTCCGGCAGAGGACGCGTCGCAGGCTCGACCACGGGAGGCCTCGGCGCTGATGCGGCGGAAGGGGCCGGGGCCGTTCGGGCCGGCGGCGGGGCGGGCGGCGGCGGCTCGTCGGCGGGCGGCGACTGTTGCTCCGCAGGCGAAGGCGATGCAGCGATGGCGGGCGTCTCCATTTGCTCGCTTGCATCCTGGCGAGGCGGCTCGGCCCGACCCTGTGGCGCCGGCGCGGCTTCCGGCATGGCGGACGGCTCCACCGGAATGGCCGGCACTTCTTCGAAAACGGCTTCGGGAGCTTCGTCAGACGTGGCGTCGGGCGTGGCATCGAGGCTGACGACGACTTGCGGCTCGACCCGCCGTGGCGGGGACGGCTCGACCGCCGTCGCGGCCAGAAGTTGCGCCCCCCCCAGCGGCTCGTCGGGGACCTCACGGCCGGCCCGGGCCACGGACTGAATCTCCAGGGCGCCTCGATCCCGCAACGCCTCCACCTCGGCGTCAGCCGCATCGCGCCAGACGACCATGTCGGGCCAGGACATGACACTGTCCACGTAGTCGTCGAGCATCGTATCGAGCGGCACGGCGTGGGTGACGAGCCGTGAGGCGACCGGCGCCATCATCGCATCGGCCAGCGAGAAGGCGCCGAACAGGAACGGACCGTCGGCCGCGTACCGGTCACGACAGCTTCGCCAGATCGCCGAGATGCGGGCGATGTCGGCGGTGAGACCACGCGGCATGCGGCCCGGCGGCGCGAATCGCGACACCACGTCCATCGGCATCAGGCGCCGCAGATCCGCGAAGCCGCTGTGCATCTCGGCACTGATGGAGCGAGCCTCCGCGCGCCGGGCGGCGTCGGCCGGCCACACCGCAGGATCGAGCTCGGCGACGAGCTCGGCGATGCTCAGCGAATCCCAGACGGGCGTGCCGTCGACGAGCAGCACCGGCAGCTTGCCCGAGGGCGAGTAGCGACGAATGCTGGCCGGCGTGTCTTCGCGACGCAAGGGTACACGAATCTCGGTGAAGGCGAGCCGAGCCAGGCGCATGGCGAGCCAGGCCCGCAACGACCAGGAGGACGTGTTGTAGTTGCCGATGACGAGTTGCAGTGGCGGCTGCGCCATGCCCATCCTCACGCTCGGATGCCGGTCTCGTCCGGCCCCGCATCGCTGACGCCCGCCCGCCCGGATCCCGCAAGACAGCGTGCTTGGTCGGGGCGGGGTGATTCGAACACCCGACCCTCTGCTCCCAAAGCAGATGCGCTACCAGGCTGCGCTACGCCCCGACGCGGCGCAATCTACGGGATGCACGATGCCCCGGCAATCGCCTTTCCCGCGAGCGATGCGCCGCGCCCGGCCCGGTGCGCGGCGCGGCTCTGGCTGCGTCTGAGCGTGGCCTTTTCCGGCAGCGCCAGAGACGGGTCGAGCAGGCGATATTGAAGGCGGGCGGGCGATTCGTTCGGCATGACGATGCCCGGCGGCACCGGGTCGAAGCCGAAGCGCTGGTAATAGGCGGGGTCGCCGACGAGGAACACCAGCCTGTGGCCGGCCTGCGCCGCCACATCCAGGCTGTGGAACACCAGCGCCCGACCCACGCCGCGGCCCTGCCGTGCGGGCTCGATCGCCAGCGGCCCGAGCAGCAGCGCCGGCGTCGACCCGGCGAGGATCGGCCAGTAGCGGACACTGCCGACCAGGAGCCCGGCCTCGGCCTCCGCGACGAAGGAGAGGTCGGCCAGCGGTGCGATGCCATCTCGATAGCGGTAGGAGGTCTTCTTGCGCCGATCGGCGCCGAAGGCGAGATCGAGAAGCTCTTCGATGGCGACCGAATCGGCCGGCTGCTCGAGGCGAATGGAGAACATGGGCGGGACCGATCGAAGCTAAGCTGAACTCGGCCGCCCCGCTTGCCGGTCCGGCTCAGCGCCAGCGGGCGGTCGGGGTGACGTCGGCGCGACTGGGCGCCTGTCGTCGTCGCTCGATCTTCTCGAACCTCTCCATGGCTCGGCGTTAACCCGGGCGGCATACGCTGTCAATCGCCATCCGGCCCGCTCGCCGGCGGGTTGCCCACGGCGCGTACGGCCCGCCCTCGCAGCGCTGCTCGACCGGCCCGCCGCAAGCCGAACAGAAGCGCATCAGCCGTCGGCCGGGGCGGGCGGCTCCTGACGCTTGAAGAACGCCTCGGCCGCGGCCCGCACATCGCGCTTGGCGGCAATGGCCCGGCCGACCCGCTCGAGCTCGGCGCGCAGCATGGCGGCGAGTGCTTCGAGCTCGTCCAGCGAATGGCGGTCCAGCTCGCTGCCCAGCGCGAACTCGCTCGGCTTCTTCCGCGGCAGCTCCTCGTCCATGGGCGGTCTCCGTCACAGGTTCAGGCGGTCCCGGGGCGAGCGGCGACCCGCCGCTTGACAACCGGCGAGGCCAGCGGCCTCTAGCGGCCAACCGCCGCCGCCCGAGGAATCCGACGTTGAACGATCCATACCAGAAATTCTTCCCCGTCTCATGGGACCAGCTGCATCGCGACGCCAAGGCCCTCTCCTGGCGACTGGCCTCGGGCGGCCCCTGGAAGGGCATCGTCGCGATCACCCGAGGCGGCCTCGTGCCGGCGCACATCATCAGCCGCGAGCTCGACATCCGGGTGATCGACACGATCTGCATCGCCTCCTACGACGACCAGACCCAACGCGAGCCGAAGGTGCTGAAGTCGGTGGACGGCGATGGCGAGGGCTGGCTGATCATCGACGACCTCGTCGACACCGGGCAGACCGGGCGGATCGTGCGCGAGCGCCTGCCGAAGGCGCATTTCGCCACCGTCTACGCCAAGCCGGCCGGGCGCGAGATCGTCGACACCTTCATCACCGAGGTCAGCCAGGATACCTGGATCCTGTTCCCCTGGGACACCGAGCCGCAATACGTCAAGCCGATCAGCGCCAACCACCAGCGTCCCGACTGACCCTGCTCAATCGCCCTCGTTCGGGATGTCGAGGACCTCGCCGCAATGCTTGCAATGCACGGCGTCCGGGTCGTGCCGGATGAGGCCGCATTCCGGGCAGCGGTGCTTGACCTTGGCCGGCCGGAAGATCGTCTGCACCAGCCGGACGAAGAGGGCGATGCCGACGATCATGATCAGCACCGAGAGGAGCTTGCCACCCTCCCCGACCAGGGTGATATCGCCGAAGCCGGTCGTCGTCAGCGTCGCCACCGTATAGTAGAGCGCGTCCACGTAGCTGCCGATGGCGGGATTCCGGCCGAACTGCTGGACGTAGACGATGGCCGTGGTGACGAAGAGGAAGAGCACCATGTGGATGGCGCTCTGCAGGGCGTCCTCGTGCTCCTGCACCCATTTGTGGCGACGGCGCAGCATGCCGAACAAATGGTAGGAGCGGGCCAGCCGGACCGCGCGCAGCACCCTGAGGAAAGCCAGCGTCGTGTAGTTCTCGGTGAGCAGCGGCACGATCAGCGAGAGAATGACGAGGAGGTCGGCAATCGTGACCCAGTGCGCCAGGAACGTCCCCGGCCGGGGCGCGATGTAGAGCCGGGCCGCGAAATCGAGCGAGAGGACGACCGCGAGGACGAGATCGGCGTAGATCAGCCAGGGCGCGTCGGCGACGAAGGTGACAACCAGGAAGAAGAGGATCGTCGCGACGTCGAAGAGCAGGAGCCCGTACTGGAAGCGCGCGGCCCGCCGGTCGGCGCCATAATACAGGTCGCGCAGGCCGGCGCGCAGGCTCGGTGGCGGGGCTTCCGGCGGCGGTGAATCCTCGGCGACGTCGCCCGCGGCGGTCACGTCACGGGCAGCATCACATGCCGGCGATAGGCCTCGCGCTTCTTGAGCTCGGCGTACCAGAGCTGGACATTGGGCAGGCTCGGTCGCTCGACATCGAGATTGGCATAGCGCCAGAAGGCGCAGCCCAGGGGGATGTCGCCCATCGAGAACGCGTCGCCGGCGATGAAGCGGCTCTTCGACAGATGCTCGTCGAGAATCTGCCAGAGCGGCTGGATCGCCTTGGCGGCAGCGTCGATCGCCGCCATGTCGCGTTCCGGCCCGGGCGTGCGGACCAGCCCCCAGAAGATCGGGTGGAGCGGCGGCAGCAGGGTCGTCACCTGCCAGTCCATCCAGCGATCCGCGACCGACCGAAGGGCGGGATCCTCGGCCCAGAGCGTGCCGACGCCGTAGCGGGCGGCCAGGTAGCGGACAATGGCGTTGCTCTCCCAGACGACCGTCTCGCCATCCTCGAGCACGGGGATCCGGCGATTGGGGTTGAGCCTGCCATAGGCATCGCCGTCGAGCCCGCCGAAGGCGCCGCCCGCATCCAGCCGCTCATGGGCGAGATCGAGCTCGCCCACCGCCCACATCACCTTCTGCACGTTGATCGAGTTCGTCCGCCCCCAGATCCGCAACATCACTTCTCTCCAGTCGTCAGCGAGCCCAGGGCCACCTTCTGCCACAATGGCGCAGGGCCGGGAACGGGCCGGTGCTCAGGCCCCGGCGAGCGGCGAGCGAGGCTCGATCGGCCGGGCCGAGCCGACCGCCAGGACCTCCTCGAGCGCACGCGCCGCCGCGAGCAACCGAGCCTCGCCCTGGGGTGGCCCCACCAGCTGCAGGCCGACCGGCAGGCCGGCCTCGGTGAAGCCGCAGGGCAGGGACAGCGCCGGACAGCCGCTGAGCGTGATGGCGTAGGTCACGGCCACCCAGTCGATATAGGTCGGAAAGCGATGCTCGCCGAGCGCTTCGAGGTAGCGCAGCTCGACCGGGAAGGGCGGGACGATGGCGGCCGGGCAGAGCAGCAGGTCATGCTCGCGGAAATACGCCGCGACCCGCGCCTGGATCAGGCTCCGCTCGCGTTCTGCCCAGCCGATCTCGTCGGCGGTCAGCGCCAGGCCGCGCTCGATGTTCCAGATCACCTCGGGCTTCAGCTTGTCCCGCTCGGCCTCGAGCAGCGGCGCCTTCTCGGCCGCGAAGTGGGCCGCGCGCAGCACCTCGAAGACCTCCCGGGCCGGGCCGAAGTCCGGCGAGCGGTTCTCGATGACGGCAGCACCGAGCTCGGCCATGCGCGCCGCCGCCTGCCCGGCGAGCCGGGCGATCTCCGGGTCGACCGGCACGAAGCCGCCGAGATCCGCCGAAAACCCCACCCGCTGCAGGCGAGGCGGCATCCGAGCCGCGGCGGCGAACGACATGGCCGGCGCTTCCGCCGCCAGCGGGTCATCGAGCGAGGTGCCGCTCATCGCGTCCAGCATCAGCGCCAGGTCGGCCACATCGCGAGCCATGGGTCCATTGACGGTGAGTGTCTGGAAGCGGCGCGACGCCGGGCCGCGCATGATCCGGCCGATGCTCGGGCGCAGCCCGACCACACCACAGAACGCGGCGGGCGTGCGCAGGCTGCCGCCGAGGTCGCTGCCATCCGCCAGCCACGCCATGCCCGTGGCCAGCGCCACCGCCGAGCCGCCAGACGAGCCACCACAGGTGAGCGCCGTGTTCCAGGGATTGCGCGTGGCGCCGAAGACCTCGTTGAAGGTGTTGGCACCGGCGCCGAACTCGGGCGTGTTCGACTTGCCGAGGACGATGGCGCCGTTGGCCTCGAGCTGCGCCACATGCAGGTCGGTGACCTCGGACACATGCTCGGCGAAGATGGGCGAGCCGTAGGTCGTCCTGACCCCCTCGACCTCGAAGAGATCCTTGACGACGATCGGCAGGCCACCGAGCCAGCCGCGCCCGGGCTCGGCCGGTGCCGTTCCTTGCATGAGCGAACGGGCATGCGCGCGCGCCCGGTCGAAGCAGCGGATCGGCACCGCGTTGACCAGGGGGTCGAGCCGCTCGATGCGCTCGATCGCCGCCTCGACGAGCTCCAGCGGCGTGACCCGCCCCGCCCGCAGCTCGGCGACCGCGGCGGTGGCGCCGAGCTCGACGAGGCCGCTCACGGGCAGGTCCGGTAGTAGAGCCAGCCCAGCATCTCGCCGTTCGTCGGATCGATCACCCGCTCGAAGCGGAAGCAGTTCGGATCGAGCGCCGGACGCTCCTCGCCTATGGCGAAGAACGGCTCGTTGCCCATGCGATCGCGCATGTAGACGGCGCCGGAAAGCGGATCGTAGCGCATCGGCGTGCCGCCGGTCTCACGAATGACGCAGTCCCAGCGGCGTCCCGCCGCATCGCTCATGATGATCTCGGCGAGCCCCCGCGAGCGGCCGATGGCCCGCAGCACCGTGATCGGCGGCGCCGAGCCGACGGCGGCGCAGCCCTCGATCGCGGGAAAGAGCCGGAGCAGATCGCGCGACCAGTCGGTGCGTTGCGAGAGTGGCACCGGCGCCGCCGCTTCGCTGGCACGCCGTGCCGCGTCGGGAACGTCGGCAGCCGGCACGGGTGTAGCCAGGACCTGCGGCAGGGTCGGCTCGGGCAAGGCGGCCGACGCCAGGAGATCTCCTCTGATCCAGCCTTCGAACGACTCGGCCGAGCCGGGCAGGGTCGTCACCCGATACCAGGTGTACTGGCCTTCCTCGGCCGCCTCCAGCACCCGGAGCAGCTCGCCGCCCTTGGTGCTGGCAACGATGTTGCCGCTTGCCACCCGCGGCGCCGAGCGGACATTGATCCGTGTGTCACTGGCCCCGAGCACCCGCGCCCCCTCACCGACGGCGAACGTCTGGGCCGCTGCGCTCCCGATCCATGACGGGATCGGGATGATGGCGGCCCCACCAATTGCCAGACCGGCAGCCAGAAACCACGAAGCAAGAACCCGCATAATTCCCCTTGGACGCGAAATCGGCCCGTCTGCAAAGGCGTCGGCCAACCGGCACCTCCCCGTCAATAGCCGTTATTCGGGCCGCAGTTCAAACACCATGCGCGACCCGCGGTCGCGGGATGCCGCGCGGCCATTCCGCAGCAATGTCAGGAAACCTCCCGGACCACATCCGCGAGAATCGCCAGCGCCCGGTCGACGGCGTCGCCGGTCAGGTCGAGATGGGTCACGAAGCGCAGGCGACCGGGCCCGACCTCGAGGCAGAGAAGACCTCGCTCGCGTGCCGCGGCGACGATGCCGGCGGCCGGTCGACCGACCACCTCGGCAATGACGATGTTCGAGCGCACGGCCGCCGGGTCGAGGCGAAAGGGGCCGAGCTCGGCGAGCCCGAAGGCCAACCGCCGCGCCGCCGCGTGGTCGTCGGCGAGGCGCTCGTGCTGGTGGTCGAGGGCGTGCAGGGCGGCCGCCGCCAGCACGCCGGCCTGGCGCATGCCGCCGCCGAAGAGGCCGCGAAACCGGCGCGCCTTGGTGATCAGGTCCGTCCTGCCGGCGAGCGCCGAGCCGACCGGGGCACCCAGGCCTTTCGAGAAGCAGACGCTCACCGTGTCGAAGGGCGCGGCCAGCCGGGCCGGGCTCGCCCCCGAGGCGATTGCCGCGTTCCACAGCCGGGCGCCGTCGAGATGCAAGGCAAGGCCCGCCGCCCGGCCGGCCGCCGCGGTCGCCGCCAGGAGCTCGGGCGGCCAGACCGTGCCGCCGCCCGCATTGTGCGTGTTCTCGAGCGCCAGCAGGCGGGCCGGGGGGTAGATGCCGTAGGCCGCGATGGCGGCCGGCCGGATGGCGCCCTCGACCGTCGCGGGTGTCACCACGCCGCCCTCGCCCGGCAGCAGCCGGAGCACGACACCCGAGAGCAGCGCGTAGCCGCCCCGCTCGTAGAGGGCGATATGCCCCGCCTCGTGCAGCAGCACCTCGTCACCGGGCTCGGTCTGGCAGCGCAGGGCGAGCTGGTTGCCCATGGTGCCGCTCGGCACGAAGAGGGCAGCCTCCTTGCCGAGCAGCCCGGCGGTGCGCTCCTCCAGCCGGCGGACGGTCGGGTCCTCGCCATAGACGTCGTCGCCCACCTCGGCCTCGGCCATGGCCCGCCGCATCGCCGGCGTGGGCCTGGTCAGCGTGTCGCTGCGCAGATCGATCATCGAGGGTTCCGTTTCTCGCCGGAGTTCGTCAGCGACCGAGCAGGCCGCCGAGCGCATCGCGCAGCCGCTTCGCCGGTGCCCCTGCTTCACTGTCGTCATTGCCCGAGGATCCGCCGAGCACGCCCGGCAGCTGCTCCAGCGCATCGCCCAGCGAGCCCGGCAAGTCACCACCGAACATCTCCTTCAGGGCCTCGAGATTCGCCGGGTCGGCGGCGAGGCGGGCCACCGTCTCGGCCAGCTCGGACGGGTCGGTGATGTCGCCGGAGAGCGCACCGCCGAGGTCGAGCCTGACGGCCGGGCTCGCCCAGGCCCCCTCGATGACCAGCGGCACGCCGAGCCTGAGGTCCGGCTCGCCGCCCGCATCCTGCCCCTGGAGGGTGGAGGCCACATGCGGCGTCAGGCGATAGTCCAGCGTCCGCGGCGGCAGGGCCACCTCGCCGGCGCCCTCGATCCGCAGCACCGGTGCCCGCAGGTTGAAGTCGTCGTTCCGGACGATGCCCCGCTCGATCGTGAAGGTGCCGCCCGCCTCGGCGAAGTCCGTCCGCTGCGGCTGCGTGGCCGCCGATTCGACCCCGAGCGTCATCACCTGGCGGATGTTGGCGGCGATGTTGATGCCGAGGATGGCCCCGTCGCGCACCAGGACCTCGCCATCGCCGGCGAGGCTCTCCACCAGGGTGGCGACGCTGTCGCCCAGCCCCTCGATCGTGAACCTGACATTGCCGGTGCCTTCGAGATAGTCGATATCGGCAGCCCCCTGCAGCACCGGCAGGAGCTCGACCCCGGTCGCGTCGAGGCTCGCCTCCACCTTCAGGGGATCGTCCGAGGTCAGCGCCGCAGTCCCGGTGGCGCCGCCGCCATAGAGGGCGAGCTCGGCGATCTCGAGCGAGGCCCGCTCGGCGTCGGCCTGGGCGAGAAAACGTCCGGGACCGGTCTCGAGCCTGGCCTCGCGCAGCGAATTCATCACGAGCTCGAGGTCCAGGTCGAGCGGCAGCGGCAAGGGCAGGTCCAGAGGCTCGGTGGACCAGCCATCCGCCTCGGCCGCCGGCGCGTCGGCCGCGGCCGCCGCAGCCCCGTCCGTCGGGGTCTCCGCCGGCAGATAGGGGCGCAGGTCCAGATCGCCCAGATCGAGCCGGCCAGCCAGCCGCGGCCGCTCGCCGAACGCCAGGTCGAGATCGCCCTGCACCAGGAGCTCGTCCACGGCGAGGCTCAGCGCGTGCAGGCCGAGGCTGTCCGGCGCGGATTCGAGATCGACCGTGAACGTGGCGCTCTCGAGCCTGCCTTCCGGCAGCGCCACCGGCTGGCCGAGCCAGTCGAGGAGGGTCCTGGGGGCCATGTCGACCGTGACGGCGAGCACGGCCGTGCCCGCAGGCGACGCCTCGCCGCCGGCGACGAGGCCGAGCCCGGGTGCGGCAAGCTCGAGGTTGACAGAGCTCGGCTCGCCGTCGAGCAGGGCGGCGAGATCGCCGATCCGGCCCTCCAGCGTGGCCTGCTGGCCGGCGCTCGTCGCGGCGCCATCGAGGAGGAGTGCGCCACTTTCGGCTTCGGTGCGGGCACCGAGGCCGATGCCCGAGAACTCGCGCCGCTCGCCGGTGCCATGGTCGATATAGGTGACGGCACCATCGGTCAGCGCGACGTCGCCGATCCGCACGTCGGGCAGATCCGATGCCTCCCCGTCGCCGTCGCCGCTGCTGTCGTCGGATTCGTCGGGCCCCTCGAACCGCCAGCTCGGCATCCCCTCCGCATCGACCTCGAGGGCGAGCACGGGCTGGTCGATGACCACCCGGACGACATCGATCGTGCCACCGAGCCAGGCCAGCGCATCGATCTCGACATCGACCAGCGCTACCCGTGCCAGGTCCGGGTTCTCGGCCCAGGCCGGGTTGGCGAGGCGCACGTCGGCGAGGCTGAAGGCGAAGGGCCGCCAGGGGCGGAAGGTGAGCGGGCCCTCGACCACGAGCTCGCGGCCGAGCGCCGCCGAGACCCGCCCCTCGAGCTGGGTCTTGATCATCTCGCGCGGCAGGAAGAAGGGCAGCGCCACCGCCACCACGACCAGCCCCACGAGGATCAGCAGCACGGTCACGAGGAATTTGCGCATGATTCGGGGTCTCCGGTCTCAGGCGGCCAGCTTCTGGCGGCGCAGCAGCGGGAACTCGGCGCTGGTCAGCGTCTCACGCTCGAGCAGCAGCGCCGCACCCCGGTCGAGATCGGCGCGCCGCTGGGTGACGATGTCGACGGCCCGCGCGAACGCCCCCTCGACCAGGTCGCGGATGGCGAGGTCGATCTCGCGCGCCGTGGCCTCGCTGTAATTGCGCGGCCGCGCCACCGGCATGCCGTTCTCGCCGAGGAACGACTGCCGCTGCGGGTCGTAGACGACCTGGGCGGTCGCATCGTGCATCCCGTAGCGCGTGACCATGTGCCGCGCGATGTCGCTGATCTTGTCGAGATCGTCGGCGGCACCGGTCGAGATCTCGCCGAAGACGACGTGCTCGGCGGCGCGCCCGCCCATCAGCACCGCCATCTTCTCCTCGAGCTCCTTCGTGGTCATCAGGAAGCGCTCCTCCTCCGGCCGCTGGATCGTGTAGCCGAGGGCGCCGATGCCGCGCGGAATGATCGAGACCTTGTGCACGGGATCCGTGGTCGGCAGCGTCGCCGCGACCAGCGCGTGGCCCATCTCGTGATAGGCCACCACCTTGCGCTCGTGCGGGTGAAGCAGCCGCGAGCGCTTCTCCAGCCCGGCGACGATCCGCTCGATGGCGTTGTTGAAGTCCTCCATGGTCACCTGCTCGGCCCGCCGGCGGGTCGCGAGGAGCGCTGCCTCGTTCACGAGGTTGGCGAGATCGGCGCCGGTGAAGCCGGGCGTCAAGGCCGCCACCTGCTCGAGCGAGACGTCCGCCCCGAGCTTCTTCACCTTCTTGATGTGCACCTCGAGGATCTGCAGCCGCCCGGTCTTGTCCGGGCGGTCGACCAGCACCTGCCGGTCGAAGCGGCCGGCGCGGAGCAGGGCCGGGTCGAGGATTTCCGGCCGGTTGGTGGCACCGAGCAGCACGATGCCCTCCGAGGGATCGAAGCCGTCGAGCTCGGCCAGGAGCTGGTTCAGCGTCTGCTCCTTCTCGTCGTGGCCACCGCCGCCGAACTGGCCGGACATGCGTGCCCGGCCGAGCGCGTCGAGCTCGTCGATGAAGATGATGCAGGGCTTGGCCTTGCCCGCCTGCTCGAAGAGATCGCGCACCCGGGCCGCCCCGACGCCGACGAACATCTCGACGAACTCCGAGCCGGAGATCGAGAAGAACGGCACGCCGGCCTCGCCAGCCACCGCCCGGGCGAGCAGGGTCTTGCCGGTGCCGGGCGGGCCGACCAGGAGGATGCCCTTGGGAATCCTGGCACCCAGCCGACCATAGGTCTGGGGGTCCTTGAGAAAACTGACGACCTCCTGCAGCTCCTCCTTCGCCTCGTCGACTCCGGCGACATCGGCGAAGCTCACCTTGGTGTCCTTCTCGACATAGACCTTGGCCTTCGACTTGCCGACCTGCATCAGCCCGCCGAAGCCCTGCTTCTCCGCGAAGCGGCGGATCATGAACATCCAGAAGCCGATCAGCAGCAGGATGGGCAGAACCCAGGACAGGAGATCGCGCAGGAATGTGCTTTCGATAACCCCGGCGAAGCGGACGTCGTGACCGGCCAGCCGATCCGCCATGTCGAGCTCGACCCGGGTCGTGCGAAAGTACTGCGCACCGGACTCGGTCGGCGTCCTTAGCTTGCCCTCGATGTAGTCGGTCGAGACCCGGATCTCGTCGATGGCGCCCTTGTCGAGGAGCTGCTGGAACTCGCTGTACGGGATTGTCTCGATTTGCCTCGACGCCGCCCACCAGCCCTGGAACATCATCAGGAGGAGGAACGCGAGCAGCGCGTAGCCCAGATTGATCTGCTGCTTCCTGTCCATGGCGCGTCACTCCCCTCCGGCACAGCGGCCTTGCCTTCCCTGCCAGATAAGCACTACGAGCCTCACGTCACCAGGGAGGGACGAGAATGTCGCTGGCACTGTTCGATCTCGCCGGGCGCCGAGCGCTCATCACGGGCTCCGGCCAGGGGATCGGCAATGCCATCGCCCGGGGCCTCGCCGCAGCCGGCGCCAGCGTCGTCCTGAACGGCCGCGACGGCGCCAAGCTCGAAGCCGCCAGAGCCGACATTCCCGGGGCCACGGCGCACGTCTTCGACGTCACCGACCAGCCGGCCGTGACCGCGGCGATCGACAGGATCGAGCGCGACGAGGGGCCGATCGACATCCTCGTCAACAATGCCGGCATCCAGCGCCGGGCACCCCTCCAGGACATGCCGGCCGAGACCTGGCACGAGGTCATGAAGACCAATATCGATTCGGTCTTCTATGTCGGCCAGGCCGTGGCCCGGAAGATGATCCCGCGCGGCCAGGGGAAGATCATCAATATCTGCTCGCTCACCAGCGAGGCCGGCCGGCAGACCATCGCCCCCTACACCACGGCGAAGGGCGCCGTGCGGATGCTGACCAAGGGCATGTGCGCCGACTGGGCCCGTTTCGGCATGCAGATCAACGGCATCGGCCCCGGCTACTTCAGGACGCCGCTCAACAAGGCGCTGATCGAGGACCCGAAGTTCAACGCCTGGGTCGAGCAGCGCACCCCGGCCGGCCGCTGGGGCGAGCTCGAGGAGCTGCAGGGTGCGGCCATCTTCCTCGCATCCGACGCCTCGCGCTTCGTCAACGGCCACATCCTCTACGTCGACGGCGGCCTGCTCGCGGTGATCTGATCAGGACGCCGCGCGCCGCCAGGCGACCGTCGCCACACCCGCGGCAATCAGGAAAGAACCGCCGACGCGGTTGACGAGGCGCTGCGCCGTCGGCTGGCGGATCAGGCGGCGGGCGCTGGTGGCGAGGCCGGCATAGGCGGCGGCGTTGAGGGTGGCGAGGAGGACGAAGGTCACCTCCATGACCACCATCTGGCCGAAGAGCGGCCGGCTGGAATCGAGGAACTGCGGCACGAAGGCGATGAAGAAGACGATGCTCTTCGGGTTGAGCGCCGTGACCAGCCAGGCATGGGCGAGCATGCGCCGGCCGCTCACCACAGGCGTCGCGATGCCGGAGTCGGCCGCCATCACCGGGGCCCGCCAGAGCCGGACGCCGAGATAGACGAGATAGGCGGCACCGACGAGCTTGAGAGCGGTGAAGAGGGTCGCCGAGGTCGCCAGCAGCACGCCGAGACCGAGCAGCGAGGCAGTCATGGCGGTGAAATCGCCGAGCGCCACGCCGGCCACCGTGGCGGCCGCGGCCCGCTTCCCCTGCCCCAGCGCATAGGCCACGACCAGCATGATGGTGGGGCCGGGAACGGCCAGCAGCACGGCCGAGGCCAGGGCGAAGGCCAGCCACATCTCGATCGACATCGTCTGCTTCCCCGGTTTTCCCGCCCAGGCCTAGGGCAACGCCGCGATGGCGTCGAAGCGCGGCTTGAGCGTGGGATAGAGCTCGCGATAGACGGCGAAAGCAGCATCGTAGCGGGCCCGGTTCGCCGCGTCGGGTGTCGTCCGCGTCTCGACGGCGATGCCCTTGATGGCCGTGCTCAGGTCCGGCCAGATGCCGGCACCAACGCCGGCGACCAGCGCCGCGCCATAGGCGCCGCCCTCCGCCGCCCCGCTCACTGTCTGGACCTCGCAGCCGGTGGCGTCGGCCTGGATCTGGCGCCAGAGCGGGCTCGTCGTCCCGCCGCCCGAGGTGCGGATGGTCCTGGCCTCGAGGCCGAGCGGGCGCATCAGCTCCAGCATCTCGCGGATCGAGAAGACCACGCCCTCCATGGCGGCACGGACCAGGTGCCCCGCACCGTGGCGCAGCGTCAGGCCGACGAAGGCGCCGCGCGCGTCGGGGTCGGGATGCGGGCATCGCTCGCCGATCAGATAGGGCAGGAAGAAGAGGCCCTCGGCCCCGGCCGGCACCTTCTCCGCGCTCGCCGTCATGGCGTCGAAGCTCACTTCGTCCGTGGCGAAGGCGCTCAGCGTCTGGCGCAGCCAGGCGAAGGCGCCGCCGGCATTCATCGACACGCCCATGCAGTGCCAGCGCGCCGGGTCGTTGTTGCAGAAGACCTGGAGCCGCCCGCCCGGATTGGGCGCACAGGCATCGAGCGCGCAGGCGGCGATGCCGGCCGTGCCGATGATGGTCTGCGCCGTACCGGGATCGATCAGCCCGCTGCCGGTCGTCTGGATGACCGCGTCGCCGCCGCCGCCCATGACCGGCAGGCCGCGCGGCAGGCCGAATTCCCGGGCGATCTCGTCCCGGAGCCGGCCGGTGATCTCGTGGCTTTCGTAGGCCTTCGGCAGGATCGAGCGTGGCAGGTCGAGGCGATCGACCAGCTCCCAGGACCAGTCGCGGCGGGCGACGTCGAAGAGCCCCGTCCCGGATGCCTCGGAGACATCGGTCGCGTGCTCGCCCGTGAGCATCAGGCGGATATGGTCCTTGGGGTTGAGGATCCGCTTCAGCCTGGCATAGTTCCCGGTCTCCTCCTCGCGCAGCCAGACCACCTTGCCGCCGGTGTACCCGGTCAGCATGGGGTTGTTGGTAAGGGCGAGGAGCCCGTCCAGCCCGCCTGCCCGCTCGGTGATCCAGGCACATTGCCGGCCGGTGCGCTGGTCGTTCCAGAGGATGGCGGGGCGGATCACCCGGTCGGCCTCGTCGAGCGCCACCAGCCCGTGCATCTGGCCGGAGAGGCCGATTCCGACATGATCGACGCCGGCACCGAGCTCTGCCACCACGGCCCCGAGCCCGGCCCGGACGGCGCGCCACCAGTCGGCCGGGTCCTGCTCGGCCCAGCCGGGCCTCGGCGTGTCGAGGGGATAGCTCTCGGTGTGCCGGGCGAGAATGGCGCCGGCCTCGTCGACCACCAGCACCTTGGTGCCCGAGGTGCCGACATCGATCCCGATCAACGCCCGCTTGCTCGCCATTCCTCGCCTCCCCCGTTCTCGCCACGCCAGCATTAGGGGGCTCGCAGCACCTCGGCAACGGCTCAGGCGTTGTCCTGGGCTGCCAAAAAGGCCGAAACGCCCCGCGCCGCCCAGTGGCCCGTGGCGAGGCAGGCCTGGAGCAGGTAGCCGCCGGTCGGCGCCTCCCAGTCGAGCATCTCGCCGGCGACGAAGACACCAGGCCGGTCCCGCAGCATCAGCCGCTTGTCGAGCCCGTCGAACGCCACCCCGCCCGCCGTCGAGATGGCCCGCGCCAGGGACCGTTGCGCCGTGACCTCGAGCGGCACCGCCTTGAGCAACGCGGCGAGGGCCAGGGGCTCGGCCGGCAGCCCGCCCGGCACCTCGCGCAAGATGGCCACGGCCTGGGGGGCGAGGCCGAGCGCACGGAGTGCATTGGCGCGCGAGCGGCCTTTCCCGAAAGCTTTGGCCAGCCGGGCTGCGATGCTTTCGGTATCGCCGTCGGGGCGGAGATCGAGGTTGAGGGTCGCCTTGCCGTCCCGCGCGAGCACGTCCCGGATGGCGGGCCCGAGCGTGTAGATCGCCCCGCCTTCAAGCCCATAGGCGGTGAGCACGAGGTCGCCACGTTGCCGGTCGCCGTCGAGCTCGACCTCGACGGTCTTGAGCGGCCGGCCGGCGAAGCGCTCGACGAAGCCGGGGGACCAGGCGATGTCGATGCCGGGATTGGCGGGGACGAGGTCACGCACGTCGATGCCCACGGCGCGCAACGGCTCGACCCAGCCGCCATCGGCGCCGAGCCGCGGCCAGCTCGCCCCGCCCAGGGCGAGAACGGTAGCCTTCGGGCGAGCCAGCACCTCGCTGCCATCGGCCAGGCGAAACCGCAGCGACCCGTCGGCGCCGAAGCCCTGCCAGTCGTGGCGGGTGTGGATGGCGACGCCCCGCTCGGCCAGCCGCGCCAGCCAGGCGCGGAGCAGCGGCGAGGCCTTCAGCGCCCTGGGGAAGACCCGGCCCGAGGAGCCCGTGAAGACCGGCTGGCCGAGCCCTTCGGCCCAGGCCCGCACCGCCGCGTTGTCGAAGGCCTCGAGCATCGGCCGCAAGGTCTCGCGGGCAGCGCCGTAGCGGTCGAGCATCCGGGCCAAAGGCTCGCCGTGGGTGAGGTTGAGCCCGCCCCTTCCGGCCATCAGGAGCTTGCGGCCGACCGTCGGCATGCGGTCGTAGAGGGCGACGGCAAGACCCTCGCCGCCCAGGATCTCGGCCGCCATGAGGCCCGCCGGGCCGCCACCGATCACCGCGACATCGGGTTCTCCCGCCATGGCGCGATCAGGCAGCGGCCGAGCGCCCGGGCAGCCGGAGGGCGAGCTCGCCGAGCGTGGTCACCACATCGGCGAGCGCAGCACCCAGGGCCGCCATGCCACCGTGCAGGCGGTAGTCGCGCTCATCGAGAAAAAGGTCGCGCCGCAGCTCGATCTGCAGCGCATGCAGGCCCTGCTCGGGCCGGCCGCAGGTCCCGGTGATGTGGCCGCCAGCGAAGGGGCGGTTGGTCGCCACGCGAAAACCGTGGCGACGCAGGACCGAGAGGGCCAGCTCGGTCACGGCGCGGGACGCCGAGGCGCCGTGGTGATCGCCCACCACGATCTCGACCGGCGGGCCGGAGGCGGTGACCGAGGCGCGCGGCATCGAGTGGCAATCGAGCAGCACGGCCACGCCATGCCGGGCCTGCAGGCACGTGAGCTGGCGGGCCAGCTCCTGGTGGAAGGGCCGGTGCACCGTGGCGAGCCGTTGGGCGATCTCGTCGGCCCGCAACGGGCGCCGCAGGAGCCGGTGCCCGCCGATCCGGCTGGGCACGAGGCCGAGCCCCGCCCGCACCTTCGCGGTGATCTCGGTCGGCCACGGCACCAGGCCCTCGATATCGCTCGGATCGAGCTCGGCCGGCGAACGGTTGAGGTCGATCCAGGCTCTGGGCAGGAGTGCCACCAGCAGGCCGGCGGATCGCTCGGCGGCCGGTGCCAGGACGACGTCGACCGGGCCGTCGTCCAGCGGCCGCAACTGCCCGGCCGGCAGCGCCAGCCCCTCGAGCAGGCTCCTGGGATAGCAGCGCCCGCTATGCGGGGCGGATAGCAGCACCGGCAGGCGCATTCCGGCGCCGGGTCTCAGCTCGAACACCCCGCCTGCTCCAACGCCCTGAGGATTGTCTGGGAAAGCCGATTCGACCAGCGCATCGGAACACATTCCGCCATTCCGCGCAATGACCGAGCCGGTCGGCGAACCACGCCCCGAGCCCATCCAGCCCCTTGCCATGCAGCACCGTTCTGCGTAAATCGGCGCGTCGGGCGCGTAGCTCAGCGGGAGAGCACTACGTTGACATCGTAGGGGTCACAGGTTCAATCCCTGTCGCGCCCACCATCCATCTGCCGACATCCTCCATCGTCTCGATCAGCGCAGCCAGCCGGGCCACTCGGCCGGCGGCTTTGGCATGAGCGCTTCGGGCGCAACCCGACCAACAAGGCCGTTGACAACCGCGCAATATGCGCGGATAGAGACCGCGGCCCGTGACGTAGAGAGCGGTTACTTCGCATCTGTTGCAATGAGTCCGCACTCGCCACCCTTTCCGGGCTGCGCCGTCCTGCGTGGGCAGCGCACGCTCGGTTCGCCTGCCTGCCGCCTTCGACCTCCCTTCATCCCCGCAACGCCGCATGTCCTGCGGCGAGAAGATGTCATGCGCACCAACACCGCCATCAGGCCCGACCACTTCACCCACGAGGGTGCGCCAGCACGGCGGATCGACGACGAGGCGCAGCTCCGCCGGTCGCTGATGGCCTGCCTGCTCTGGGAGTCCGAGTTCTACGAGGACGGCCAGGAGATCGCCGGGCGCATCGCCCGGACGGCGGCCAGGGTCGATCCGGTCAGGGTCGCGGCCATGGCCCGCGAGGCCCGGCACGTCATGCATCTCCGTCACGCGCCTTTGCTACTGCTCTCCGTGCTCGCGGAGAAGTCGAGCGGTGCGGTGGTTGCCGATGCGATAGCCGACGTCCTGACCCGCGCCGACGAGCCCGGCGAGCTCCTCGCCATCCATGCCGCGCGCTACGACATGCCGATCAAGGCGTGCATGAGCCATGCGATGCGCAAGGGCATCGCCCGCGCCATGGCGCGGTTCGATGCCTACCAGCTCGCGAAGTACGACCGCGACGTCGCCGTCAGGCTCCGCGACGTCATCCGGCTCGTGCATCCGAGGCCCAGGGATGCCGCGCATGCGGCACTCTACAAGGCCACCGTCGACCGCAACCTCGCCCCGCCCGACACCTGGGAGGTCGCCCTCTCCGGCGGCGCCGACAAAAGAGAGACGTTCGAGCGGCTGCTCGCCGAGGGTAGGCTCGGCTACCTGGCGCTGCTCCGCAATCTGCGTAACATGGCCGAGGCCGGCGTCGACGAGACGCTGATCCGCGATGCCATCATCGCCCGCAAGGGTGCCGGCAGGGTCCTGCCTTTCCGCTACGTGGCGGCGGCCCGCGCCGCGCCGCGCTTCGAGCCCTATCTCGACGAGGCGCTCTCGGAGAGCGTCGCCGACATGCCGGCGCTGGCGGGCCGGACGGCCGTGCTGGTCGATGTCTCCGGCTCGATGGAGCAGCCTCTGTCGATCCGCTCCGACATGACGCGCATGGATGCGGCGGCGGCGCTCGCCTCGGTGCTCCATGGCAGCCTGCGGGTGTTCACGTTCTCGAATGACGTGGTCGAGGTGCCGCCCCGACGCGGCATGGCCGGGATCGACGCCGTCAAACGCTCCCAGCCGCACCACATGACC
>Ga0116151_10000588_pt1 | contig 33507 bp, 32 predicted proteins | sample AD_UKC117_MetaG_FD_89893 | JGI IMG/M metagenome (GOLD analysis project Ga0116151, IMG submission 89893) | Active sludge microbial communities of municipal wastewater-treating anaerobic digesters from Hong Kong - AD_UKC117_MetaG | ecosystem: Engineered > Bioreactor > Anaerobic > Digestate... | reverse complement strand
GGCTCATCCCCGCTCGCGCGGGGCGGACTGCCAGAGCCCAGTCGCCGAGGGTGAAGGTTGGGGCTCATCCCCGCTCGCGCGGGGCGGACCTCATCGTCTGCCCGCTCGGCGTGCGCTACGAGGGCTCATCCCCGCTCGCGCGGGGCGGACGGCCTGGTCCTCGACGGTGACGCCGATCCAGACGGGCTCATCCCCGCTCGCGCGGGGCGGACAGGGCAGACGATATGGCGATCTCCTACGTCGGCGGCTCATCCCCGCTCGCGCGGGGCGGACCGCTGGGGTGTGTGGCTGTGGAACAACGTCCTGGGCTCATCCCCGCTCGCGCGGGGCGGACGGCAATCCGTCCGTCGACGCACTGGTGGTCAAGGGCTCATCCCCGCTCGCGCGGGGCGGACATCCGACGCACGGCGCGCTTGTCGCCTTCAGCGGGCTCATCCCCGCTCGCGCGGGGCGGACCTGAGCATGAGGTGGGCGTCGAGCAGGCGTCGGGGCTCATCCCCGCTCGCGCGGGGCGGACGCACCCAGCGCCGACAGCGCGGCATACAAAGCCGGCTCATCCCCGCTCGCGCGGGGCGGACGTCATGCGCGACGGCGCCCGAGCGCAGGGCGACGGCTCATCCCCGCTCGCGCGGGGCGGACCTACGGCGTCGTCGCCTGGTGCGCGGTCTGCTGGGCTCATCCCCGCTCGCGCGGGGCGGACTTTGTCGAGTGTGATCGCCGAAGGGCACGCGCCGGCTCATCCCCGCTCGCGCGGGGCGGACGACGAGATGGACGATGACGTGGCCCGGAGGTGGGGCTCATCCCCGCTCGCGCGGGGCGGACACGAGCACGTCCGCCGCGAGCCAGTCGGTGATCGGCTCATCCCCGCTCGCGCGGGGCGGACCCGTCATCGCCCCTCCTCGATCATCCGCCCTAGGGCTCATCCCCGCTCGCGCGGGGCGGACCCCTCCGGTGATCCCGGAGGGGGGCTTTCGGCGGGCTCATCCCCGCTCGCGCGGGGCGGACGCGGGAGCGGCAGCAGTGCCCTGACCTGCACTGGGCTCATCCCCGCTCGCGCGGGGCGGACGCGCCGCCCGCGAACCAAAAGACGCCGGTCTGAGGCTCATCCCCGCTCGCGCGGGGCGGACCGTACGCAGCCGCATCTGCGCACGGTCGTGTCAGGCTCATCCCCGCTCGCGCGGGGCGGACCTGCCGGGTACCGCGCGCTCGGTCTCGTGCGCGGGCTCATCCCCGCTCGCGCGGGGCGGACGCTCTGTGTAGTCGAAGACCGACCCGTAATACGGGCTCATCCCCGCTCGCGCGGGGCGGACGCGACCTCGGCCGGGCTGGTGGCGCGGCTCACCGGCTCATCCCCGCTCGCGCGGGGCGGACTGCCAGAGCCCAGTCGCCGAGGGTGAAGGTTGGGGCTCATCCCCGCTCGCGCGGGGCGGACGCGCCGGTCGGGAACCAGAAGAGCCCGGTCTGAGGCTCATCCCCGCTCGCGCGGGGCGGACCGCACTCCGGGAACCAGTGAGGTGTTCCACGCCGGCTCATCCCCGCTCGCGCGGGGCGGACCGTGCGCCGAGCACGTTCTTCGCCGACGCCGACGGCTCATCCCCGCTCGCGCGGGGCGGACCTCGGGATGAGCGTCGAGCACATCAAGGCACGCGGCTCATCCCCGCTCGCGCGGGGCGGACGAGGGCAACCGCAAGCGGGCCGCGTTGCAGGAGGGCTCATCCCCGCTCGCGCGGGGCGGACCTGCTGTCGGCGGCTAAGCGCGACGGCTACCGGGGCTCATCCCCGCTCGCGCGGGGCGGACTGCGCTCGGAGCGGCGGGCGCGGGCGTGCGCCAGGCTCATCCCCGCTCGCGCGGGGCGGACCGAGCCACACCCACCGCGCTACTGCTCGCCGGAGGCTCATCCCCGCTCGCGCGGGGCGGACGTGGACATCCCGCTATCCGCAGGCTGGAGCGCCGGCTCATCCCCGCTCGCGCGGGGCGGACACTTGCTGACCTGCGAAATCTACTAGGGGCCGGGCGTTTTCGGATGACTTCGGCGCGCCGCTCGATAGCGGGAAGCCTTGCTCCATCCTTTGCGTCGCTCCCCTTGCCGCTCGTCGGCCGGCCTCCGGATCAGAGTCAAGCCATCGAGATCGACTACATCCCAATCATGCCGATGCACCCGGAAGGCCAACCGCTGCTCGTTCCGCACGCTGTAGACCAGCAGCGCCTTTCCATCCTTGACATGGTCAAGAACGTCGAGCCACAGCTCATCGCGAACTCGGGCGCTGACATGACCGACGAACACTCCCGCGCTGATCTCTAGCAGCCACCTGGTCACGTGCCCACGAAGGCCCTGCGGGCAAGCGGTCAAGATGAGAACTACCACCCGGGATCGACCTCCGGACCGGACCCCTCGCGCCAGGCTCGCCCTCCCTCGACCTCTCGATTCGCCCCATCCCACAACAGGATTCGGGCATCGTCTGCTCCAGAAGGAAGCGGCGCCGTCGGGTCAGCGAGCAGCCGCCTGATGTCGCCAGCGCAGCGGGAAGCCAGTTGGCCTCCGAAGAGAACGTCTCGCATCGAACGCCTGGTCTCAGCACCAATGTCCTCGACCTCGGCAGCACGGGCGGCAACGGAGAAGGCGGTGGGGATGGCGAGGTCGACCCGGTACAGGTCCGCGATGTCGAACACGAAGGATCGCGTGTTGCCCGTGTGCACGAAGCCCAGGCCCGGCGAGCAGCCCAGCGCCACGATGATTGCGTGAACGAGGCCGTAGAGCCCGGCGGTGGCCGCAGAGAGCGCCTGATTCACGGGGTCGCCCGCCGCGAAGTCATCGCTGTCATAGTCTCGTCTCCTCCAGTCGACGCCGTAGGCATCGGCAGCCGCCCGGTACGCCTTGCGCACTCGAGCGCCCTCTCGCCCACGTAACTGCTGCATGGTCAATGCGCTGACGTCCTCGCCGGGGAAACGCATCGCATACATCTCTCGGGCCACGCGCAACCTGGAGGTCTGGTTGCTGACGAGAGCAGCCTGGCGAATCAGCAGTCGGCTGCTCGACGCGAGGCCTTGGCCGTGCGCGTAGTAGCGCACGCCGCTCTCGCCCACCCACACGATCGTCGACCCAGAGTCCGCCAGCAGGGCAATCGCCGCTTGGCTCACTCTGGTCCCCGGGCCGAGCAATAGCGCACTGAGCGTCGCCGCCGGGAGATGGACCGTGCCTCGGTCATCGCTGAAGGTGACCGCGTTGTCCTCACGGTGCACGATGCACCGCTCGACATAGACGAAGGACAACCGGTCCTCCACCCGGACGAGCTGATCCAACTCGGCCGGCGGCATACCTGGGATGGGCTTCATCGGTGGGGCGCCAGGGTCAGCAGACCGCAGCCATATCCCTTGCCGCGACCGATCCCGCTGCGCATTGCTGCGACAAGGAGCTCAGGATCGACAACTCTCAAGACGCCCTCATAGGTGACAGTCGTCAAGGCCACGCGGTCGACGCGCTCACCTGCTCCGGCAGCGGAACGGCGCCGGAAGGTTGCCAAGCCTCGGCCGCGGACAGCCACCTCAGGAACCCCGAGGGAGTTGGCCGGGAAGTCGACGCCGAGCTTGCCGGATCGCTCGAGCAGCCAGCTGAGTTGATGGTTGATCGTGCGATGCGGGCTGACCCTTCCGCGCGCTCCCTCGCCCCGACTGACGACACGAACTGGATTGGCCGTCAACCGAAACCGCCACGTCTCACCGTCAGACAGGCGCGCCAGGAGCGGCTCGTAGTCGCGGGTTTCCCAGGTGGGCTCGGTGGGCCACCCGGCCTGCTCAACCACACCAGTGAGGTCAGGCCGCACCGGACTGGCAACGTAGAGCCGGAGGCGGTGAGCATCCTGGTCGAGCCTCCAGAGTGTTCGCCCTCCGCCGGACAACGGGGCCGGCGGAATGCTCCCCAGGACGAGGGCATGGGTGACCTGGGGTGAGACGAGCATCCGCTTCGTCGTGAGGCGCGTCGGATTCAGGTCCATTCGGGTCAGGAACATCAACTGCCTCCCAAAGCTGCGAAGAAGTCCATGCCGTCCAGACCGTCCGGATTCTCCACGCGCCGCGGTGCTGCCCGAGCGACCTCACGCCACGTGTACTCACGGCGGACCGGAGAGTAGGACACCGGCACGTCCCGCACCGTGTCCGTCTCCAACGACTCCGCTGACAGCTCTGCGTCGACGTAGAGGTCGAGGGTCACCTCTCGCCCCACGGTCTTGCGGTACCAGGGTGCGGCCTGCCACTCCACGTCGCGAAGAGAGGTGACCAGGTCGTCGTGGACGACACCCAGACTGACTCGCCCCTCGGCAGGACATGCTCGCCGGCCGAGGTAGAGCGGATACACCGGGCGGCGGATCGCCTCGTCGAGCGTCTGGATCAGGGCGTCGTCTCCCTCGACTGCGGCTACGAAGACAGCGTCAGCGAGGTAGTACCGATAGGACAGCGGCATCGACTTCCCGTCTCGCCACCGGATGGCCGTCTGAAAGTCACGGGTCAGACGACCGGGCTGATCCACGCGCACCCCAAAGCGGAGCCGAGCAAGGTCGGCGATGGCCTCGGTGCGGCGGCGTCCTTCGGCTGCCGCGAGCAACCCCAGCACCCCACTCTTCGTGGGTTCTGAGCGCGTCTCACGACGAGTGAACCTGCTGCTGTCTCCCCACGACTGGAGTGGACCGGCCAAGCGAAGCAGCAGGGTGCTCACGGTCGGTCAGCACCCAGATACGCGCTCACAGCCGCCTCGACCCGATCGCATAGCTCCGTGATTCGCATCGTCGCACCGAGCGCGGCAAGCGGCTCTGCCGCAGCACCCGCCGTGACCACGAAGGTGTGGGCTGGCTCGTCGACGAACGCCCGGACGGCCTGTGCCTGGGCAGCAAGACGCTTCGCTGACTCCTCGACCCGACCGCCAGCACCGTTCGCTCGCACGGCCTGCTCGAAAGCCCCCACGAGGTTCACCGGCTGGTCCTCCCTCAGCATGACCACCACGCCGTCCGGGGTCGTGCGGTTGGCGAAGGTGTTCTGCTTGCCGGTCGGCATCGACCGGACGAAGTCACCGACGAACACGGCGGCCGCCCGGGCGGTCGCCTCGGGGTCGCCGAGGTTGGCCTGCAGACCCTCGACGTTGAGGGTGGCGTAGCGATAGAGGGTCGCCGAGTTGAACTCGACGGTGCCCAACATGCCTGCTCCGGTCTCCTCCCCCTCGTCCTGGGTGACGTCGTCGACCGCCGTGAAGTAGTCACTCTCGTCTTCGACGGCGTGGGTGCTGATCGCATGAGCAACCTGCACCGATGCGTCGACGCTCAACTCCTTGTTGTCGGCCACCATCCGGCCGAAGAGACCTACCTCGATACCGTGCTCGCGATCCATCGCCTCGGTGACGTCCTTCTTCGTCGGCTTCTCGCCGACAGCTGCCACGGCCGCGATCCGCTCCAGCTGCCGGCGGGAGAAGAAGATCAAGTAGTCGGTCTGCGCGACCGGCGGCTCGGTCGAGCCCCTCGGCGCCTTGCCCACCTTGGGCTTGAGTCCCATGGCCTCGAGCGCCGCGCTCGCGCGCGCCACGGCAGCGTCTCGCTCCATGCCATGGTCTGCCTCAAGGATGTCCGCGATGAGCTCCACCGAGCGCTTGGTCCGCACACCAAGGTCGGCCTTGTCCAAACGCTGGCCGAACTCTGCGCGGGTGGCCCGCTTCCACGCCTGGCTGCTCACTCGGGCGCGCCGAACCCCGCCGTAGAAGGCGGACTTCGGGGAGCCGGTGTCGTCGCGGTTGAGATTGCTCGGCGGGACGGTCTGCAGGACGTGGATGTCGATGAACAGGCGGTTCATGAGGGGCTCCTCGTGGGCTCGGCGGTGGAGGTGGTCTCGGTTGTTGTCGAACGGTCTCGTCGATGCAGGTCACGGCCCCAACTCAGCTGCACTGCATCGGCTCTTGGCGTCTCGAGCCGATAGAGATCCTCGGCCAGTCGCGCGTAGTCCAGGGCGACGTCGTGAGCCCGGAAGAGGCTGACCAGACTGCGCAGGTGATAGAGCCGCTGTTGATCGCCCGTGGCGGTCGCCACCGAATGGAAGCGACGCAGCACGGCACCGCTCAGCTCGTCACCCGGCTCTACCTTCCTGGACAGGTCGCGAGCGGCCAGCCCGAGGGATCGGCCCGACACGTGCATCGGGGAGGTCTTGGCCTGCTGATGCCTGGACCACAGCACGAGAGCGGCGTGCACGGCTCGCTCAGCCCGCGATGCCGTGGCTCCTGGGCGGTCCGCCAGCAGCTCATCGGGTATGCCGTCGAAGGTCACCTGCCAGACCCGGACGTCAGCGGCGGGATCGCCGGCATCGGCGTGTCGGAGGGTCGCCAGGGTGGCCAATGCATCGGAGGTGGGCCTCACACGGCCCTCCGTCGGCAGATACTGCGCCTGCCAGCGCCCGATCACGCGAGCGACGTGGGCAGCCACCAGCTTCGATCTTGGTGGTCGCACACTGTGGTGTTCGTCCATCTCACTCCTTCCCTTCGTTCGTGGGGGTGCCGACTTTCTGCACCGCTTAGTGGGGTGGCCGCGGCGCATTGGGCAGGGCCTTGAGCAGACCGGCCCGGAACCAGATGCTCGACAGGGGCGCGTCAATGTGGTGCGGCTTTCCCACGGCTGGCGACACCGTTCGTCCGAGCCAGGCGGCCTGGCCGGCGGCACGCACGAGGTCGGCGCCGAGCCGAGAGAGCACGCGGTGGGCGTGGGTGTGCCAGGCCACGACGAGGTCGTCCGGATCCGCGTCGGGGAGCAGCCGACCAAGCCATTGACGGAACGGCTGGTCGAGCGCGGCATACCCCTGCTCAGCAGCCCGGTCCTTCACTGAGGCCGTCTCCCACTCACCAGCGGCGAGGGCGAGATTGGCCGCCAGCCCACGCAGGGCATCGACAGCACGCTCCGACGCCCCGACCATGTCGACGGCGAGGGATGCCAGCTGCGGCTCGGCGAAGATCGCGGCCGGCAGGCGCAGCCGGTCATCCACCACCGAGGCGATGGTGCTGCTCTGACTGCCGTAGGTCACGCCCACTGCGTGCAGGCTGACCGGGTACCCCGGGTCGAGGGCACCGGCGTCGACGAGTTGCGCGAGCCAGTCCAGCACGTTCGGCGGCATGGAGCTCGCTGCCTCAGACGACGCCGAGCCGCCTTCGGCACGGGTGGGGAGCATCCCGGGAAGGCCTCGCCACACGGCCCGCTCCGGATCGTGACCGCGCGGCATGTAGACCGTGCCGCCGTGCTGCTTCTCCTGATTGGCGCTGCGTCGCCACGCCGTGTGAGGCTCAAGCTGGTGCCGGTTCCTGGGGTGGATCGGATCCCCGTTGCAGATGAGGGTGTCGACCACCCGGTCCGCGTCGACGATCAGCCGGACCCGCCGGGCTTGCCAGGTCAGGAGATCGGCCGTGCCAGTCGGCTCGGCATGGCCCTGCTCCACGTCGGCCGTGAGGGGCTTGCGCTCCCAGGCCGGCAGGTCTCCAGCCCACGCCGAGCTCGCCGAGTCGAGGTTCCACGCTGTGCTGAGCAGCAGCGTCTCCTTGAGCGTCCTGCCCTGCGGGAGCAGCAGACCGCAGTGGCCGGCCCACCCGGTCCCGATGGGATACCCCTTGCCACCCTTGACTCGAGCGTCACCGGCAGCGCCGCTCTTGATGCCCGACGGGTCGAAGGCGTGCACGTGCACGAGCCATCTGGCCGCCTCCGCAAGCCCGATCGATTGCAGGTCACGGCCCGCCCTGGTGGTGAAGTACTGCTCGCCGTCGGGAACGTCGGCGATGAGCTTCGGCAGACCGCTGGTCTTGCCTGCCGTCAAGCGGGCCACCTGCATGAACGGTGCCACCGGATCGATGAGGTCGAACCGACTGCGATGTCGCTCGAGATAGGCATGGATGTCCTCGACCGGCAGCGTGTCAGCAGCCCACCACCTCGCCCACTGCCGCACTCGAGCCTCGACCGGCCCAGGGACCGGCAGAGCACGATAGAGGATCGCGACGAGCAGCCGCAGCACGGCGACCTCCTGGCTGGGCAGGTCGCCACGCACCCCAGCCAACTCATGAGCTCGCGCGAAGACATCCAACAGGGAGACCTCGGCCGGACGAGACTCGCTGTCAGAGACGAGGATCCATGGCTCGTCCAGCAGGTTGAAGGTGTCGGTCATCCGAGACGCTCCTTGGTATACCGCAGGCCGGAGTTCGGGTCGTAGGTCAGTCGCCAGCGGTCGATGACCGCCTCGTTGCGTGCGTCGAGGACGAGCACGAGCTCCCCCTTCAGCCACGGTGATTGCGCCCAGCCGGTGAGGTGCGACCCCTGGCGCTCGAGGTCGTCGATGACGCGATCGATCGCGGCATACCCCTGGCTGTCGCCCCAGATCTTGGTCATCGCGCCGGGGAGTCGCAGGGTGCAGGTCGCCAATCGCCGAGCGACGTCGTCCGGAGGTGGCCCGAGCTCGGTCGGGAGGATCGTGTCGGGTGGCAGTCCCGCCTCCGGCATCGGACGCAGCTGCCCGTCGTCGCGCACGACGATGACCTCGATGGTCTCGTCCGTGTCGCGCACGCGGGCCCTGGCGCGCCCCGATCCGTCGTCATCCGGCTCTGTCGAGCCTTGCCGCAGCAGGCCGACCAGGGACTGCTGATCCGTGGGATCGGGCAGCAGGAAGACACTGGCATCCGCCTCGAGGCGATTGGTGGTATCCCTGCGCTCGGATTCCGCTGCGTCCCACGCGTCCTGCCACCCTGGCGGAGCCTGCAGCTCCGCGGAGTATGCCGCGTCGACGAGCCGTGGCACGTCCGAAGGAAGATCGACCGGGCGCCCGGCTAGATGTGGGCCGAGCACCGCCAGAGCGCGGAGCAAGGCAGCCTGTCCGTAGACAGCCGCGCCTCCGGCGTCGAGCTCAGGCGGCTGCTCACTGAGCGACGTGACGGCGGTGACGAGGAGGCGAGGCTCGGAGACTGAGGCCGGTCGCGCGCCTGGGGCGCGCCGGTGTCGGTGCAGGCGTCCGGCTCGCTGAAGCACGAGGTCGATCGGCGCCAGATCGGTCACCATGAGATCCACGTCGATGTCGAGGCTCTGCTCCAGGACCTGGGTGCCGACCACGACGAACCCTGTCGGCCGTTGCGGAGAGTGTCCGGACGCATCCGGCGGACCAAGCAGGTGGCGCAGCTGACGTTCTCTGTCCATCCGGGCTGTGGCGAGAAAACGACTGTGCACCAACATGACTCGCTCTGCACCGAGCCGGGAGACGAGGGCGTGGTAACTGGCCTGCGCTCCCCCCACCGTGTTGTGGACCACGGCGACGCAGGCGCCGTCGGTGACTGCGCGGCATGCCTCCTCCTGCCACTCGTCAGCGAGCTCGACAGTCAGCTGTCGACGCCGGTCGGGGTCAGACTCGACCTCGACCACGTCCACGGTGTCGGTGACCGTCGTCAGCCGTGGGTAGGCCCGGGAGTTGGGGATCGCCGGTCTCGCACCGAGGTATGCCGCGACGAGCGCCTCGCGCATCTGTGGGGGCAGGGTCGCCGAGAGCAGGATGACGGGCGTGCCATGGGCGGCGAGCCAGCCGAGCGCTCTGCGCAGGTAGACCTGCATGAAGGTGTCGGCCGCGTGGACCTCGTCAACCACGACAACCTTTCCGGCCAGCGCAAGATGTCTCAGCGGGACGAACCGTGCCTTCAGTGCCGCGAAGAGGACCTGGTCGATGGTGCCTGCGACGAAGTTCGCGAGCATGCCGCGTCGGCGCCCCCGCAGCCACGAGGTCACGACAGCGACCTGATCGCCGATGTCCTCCGGGTCGCCGACGCCAGCGATCCTGCCGGCGTGGGCGAGGATTCGGTAGTCCTCGTTGAGCGCGGCCTTGCCATGGGCGAGGAAGATGCTGGTCCGCGGGGTGCCGAGCGTGCCGACCCAATCGCGAAGCCGCGGAAAGATGCCGTCGGAGGTCGCCTGGGTCGGAAGAGCGAAGACGACGCCGCCCAGGCCGAACTTCGCGGCCAGGATCTCGCCGGCGAGCAGGGCCGCCTCGGTCTTGCCCTCCCCCATCCCGGCCTCGACGATCAGCAGGCCGGGGCGCGTCATCGCCTGAGCTGCCTTGACGGCAGCCCGCTGGACGCCCCTGACCTCCACACCTGCGAGGCCTGGGAAGCGCCGTGACAGAAGGTCCTGCACCTCGTTGTCCGGTGGGTCCGCGGTCCACGCCGGAGGAAGGTCCCAGCCCGCAAGGGTCGCCGCTGCTCGTTCGGCCGAGGTGCTCAGGTCGGTGAAGGGAAACCTGGCCTGGTCGCTGGCGAGCCAGTCGGCAACCACGATCGCCCCGGACAGCTGCATCTGGGCGGTTACCGGGAGGGGAGTCGTCAGCCAGCGTGGGAGGCGGTCGATTGCGCCGGCCGCCGTCGCCATGCCATGGAGCAGCTCGTCCTGTGCGGCCCTCCAGGCCCCCTTGTGGTGGACGGTGTGCGGTCGGCTCTTCGTGTTGACCAGATCAACCACACTTGGTGGCACGCCATGATGTGCCCCTACGGGCGCGGCATACTGCCTGGCGATCTGCCGGTCCGGAACGCCTCCTGCTTCGGCGACTACTCTCGCGAACCACTCCTCGAGAATGAACTGGCCGACTCGGCAGTGCGGCGGTGGGGGACCGTCGCCGCGATCGAGCGGGAAGGGCAGGTCGGCCTGGACCATGCGGTCCTGAACCCAGGCCATGCCGGGGACCTTCGCCACCTTGGCCGCGAAGGATGGCGCCATCTTCCCGATGTCATGCACTCCGGCCAGGAAGACATAGAGGCGGCGGCCGTCCTCCAATCCGCCGGGCAACCCCGCGCTGATCGTTGCCTTGACCGATCGGGGGAGCCAGCTGTCCCACAGCGCTGCGGCCATCGCGGCGGCATCCTCGAGGTGCCGGTGCAGGCGAAGGAACTCGCCGGTCGTGGCGTCGGTCTTGCCCCATGCGGCCAGGACGGCTGGTGACCAGGTCTGGGTCATCGGCACTCACCCCTTTGGCCTAACCAAAGCACAGGGGTCCGACAAGCGCTCGTCGAGATGCTCCCGCTCATGGGGAAAGGACCATCACGAATCCCCGACGTCGACACTCCAGCAGGTCGTCCCGGAGTTGCCGGAGGATCTGAGCCTCCACGTCGGTCGGGACGGCGCAACCGCAGGCAGGTGCGCCGCCGCTGTCGCCGTAGCCAGACGGTTCCTGCGTATCGCAGCGCCACTCGCTGGGCACGGCCCGCGGGATGGGGTAACACATCTGGTGCTGACAACCGCGCGCACCGCGCAACTGGACACGGCAACGGTGAGTGTGCATGAAAGAGCCCTCCGACGCTTCACGGACGCCGACGCAGGCCCTAGACTCGCGTGCGTTCCAGCAGGTGCGTCTAGTGCCTGGGCCGGGGACGAGCGTTCCAGCGCTCGTTCCCGGCTTTTCACTGGCGGGGCGACCAGCAGTCGCCTGATCCGAAGGTTAACTCACTATAGAAGCCGTGACAACCAGTCTATTCAGAGTAGCAACGGCATCTGTTATTCGAGCCTCGCATGACACCGTCATGGGTGCCAGGTCCCCGCTCGCGCAGGGCGGATGCCGAGTATCAGCGCCATCTCGGCTCATCCCGCCAAGGCGGGCGATCACGGGAAAGTTACTCCCATCGGGTCGGCTGGTCACGCTCCCGCGAGCGCACCCACCGGCAGGGCGACGATCCGCTCCCCCAGCGGGTAGCACTCACCGCCGGTGTGCACGACGAAGCCGTGTCGGAACCGGTCCCCAAGCCTGTCTCGCAACCAGTCCAGTTGAGCCGCATCGGCCCGGCCAGGATGTCGACCGTGCTTGACCTCGAACGCGAAGAGTCCCTTCGACGTCTCGACCACCGCGTCGACCTCGTGCTCGCCGGCCGCGGTCCGCACATGCATCAATGACCCGCCGACAGCTTCCACCTGCGGCCGCAGTTGCTGCATGACGAAGGACTCGACGAAGCGGCCAGCGGTGGTCGGGTCGGCTCGAAGGTCCGCCACCGTGCGGTCGGCCAAGGCCAGCGCAAGCGCCGTGTCCGCGAGGAAGCGCTTGGGGTATGCCGTCAGTCGCGAGAGCCGGCTGCTTTCAAAGGCACCGAGCGGCGCAGACAGATGGACTCGCGTGAGCAGGTCGTCATAATGCTTCCACGTCGCCTTGTTGACATCGGCGGACTCCCAGATGCGCTGATCAGGCACCGCTTGGCCGGAAAGCGTGGCGAGCACCCGCATCGCCCGCAGCAGCCGCGAGGTATCCCGACCCTCCTCACCGGCACGCTGTGAGACCACCGCGGCATACGCCTCGAGGAAGATGCCGGGGTCCGGCGTCGCCCGGGCTCCGGGAAAGCCGGGGCGGGCCAGCAGCTCGAGATCGAACTCCGGGACCTGGCGACCGATCGGCGCTTCAGCGCCGTCGACCAACTCCTTCAGGAAAGGCTCGCCATCGCCCCGGCCAGCCAGCTCGGCCCAGCTCATCGGGCGCATCACCACGCGCACCGCGCGACCGGTCAACGGATAGGTGGGTCCGTATGCCGCCGGCTCGACGCTGCCGGTCAACAGGAACCGGCCGGGCGAGGGGTCCGCGTCAACGAGACGCTTCACCGTCCACAGCAGCTCCGTTCCGGCGAGCTGCCACTCGTCGAGCAGAACCGGCGGCTCCAAAGCCGCTAGGTACCGCTCGGCGTCCACGGCGAGCACGTACAGATCTCTCGGCAGCATGACCCGAGAGGCGCACAGCCGCGCCGCCGACGTCGTCTTGCCAACGCCCCTCGGCCCGTCGAGCAGGATCACCGACGCGTTGCTCAGCGCATCCGCGAGGACCGCGTCGATGTGGCGCGGCAGGTAGCCCAGACCATCTGCCATGCAGAAAAGGCTACTCACTAGCCGATAAATCGGCTAGTGAGTAGCCGAAAATGTACGTAGCCCGCGGCGCTCAGAGCAGCTGGTCCGCCATCGTCGCCACCCGAGCGAAGACCCGCGTCGAGCCGTCGGCGGACAGCACGAGCACGTCGTAGGGCTCGAGCACCGCAGCGTCCATGCCCGGCGAGCCGATCGGCATACCGGGGACGACGAGCGCGCGGTCCTGCGCCGTCCGGCTCTTGAGGAACTTGGCGACGTGAACCATCGGCACATGCCCGACGACGAGCACGCCCTCGCCGTTCGTGGCCAGGTGGCAGGACTGCAGCGCAGTCGGGATGCCGGCGTCCCGGAAGGCGGCCTCGAGCGACGGCGGGTGCGTGCCGGTGACCTGCGCGCCGAGCTCCTGGGCATAGCTCATCCACGCCGAGCAACACGAGCAGGTCGGGCTCTTGGCGACGGTGAAGGTGAGCTGCGCCGCCGACAGCCCATAGGCCCGCAGCCGCTCGGCCTGGCTGCCGGTGCCACCGGAGCCGCCGGATCGGCTCGCCCCGCCCGTCCCGCTCGTCCGGCCCGCCGCACCACCACCCGCACCACCAGTGGTCGCCACCGGGCCGGGCGGCATACTGCCGGAGCTGCAGCCGGCGAGCGCCACGGCCCCGAGCACCGCAGCTCCAGCCAGCAGCACCGAGCGCCGACTCGGCGGCTGACCGGTCGGCACCGGGAGGGCCCGGGTCCTCGTCATCGTCGCTCCCTAGACATAGGTGAGGGTGATCATCATCCCTGCCTCGCCGTGATAGGCGTTGTGGCAGTGGACCATCCAGTCCCCGACGTTGTCGGCGTCGAGGTCCAGCGCCATCGACTGCATCGGCGCCATGAGCACGGTGTCCTTGCGCAGCCCCGACCGCAGCGCGAAGGTGTGGCCGTGCACGTGCAGCGGGTGGGTCATCATCGTCATGTTGAGCGCCATGATCCGCAGCCGCTGGCCCGCCTTCACGGTGAGCGGCGTGTTGTGGCCGTGCGGAGCGCCGTTGATGCCCCACCGGTAGGGCTTCATCGAGCCCTGCAGGGTGAGCTGGACGGTCGCATCCGGCTCCTTGACCGGCAGCGTGCTGCCCGGCCCCGGCTGCAGCTGTGACCCGATGAGCACCTGCCCGGACAGCTCGGCCGGCGTGACGTCCGGCCCCGGCGCCTGCCCCGCCCCGGTCCGCACGAGCGCGAGCGCCTGCCCGCCCTCGGTCTTGCCGAAGGGCCGCGCGACCAGCGGGAAGACACCGTCGCCGAGGGTCACCACCGCGTCGTACCGCTCCCCCATCCCCAGGTATGCCGCGTCGACCTCGGTCGGCGCGGTCGGGAAGCCGTCGGTGTGGGTCACGGTGAGCCGGTGGCCACCGAGCGCCACCGTGAAGATCGTGTCGGAGGCCGCGTTGACGATCCGCAGCCGGACCCGCTGGCCCGGCTTGGCGGCGAGCACCTCGGGGTCGGCCGGCGGCCGGCCGTTGATGAGGAAGAGCGGATAGGCGACGTCGCCGCCGTGCCCCCACGGCGGCGGGCCCATCCCGTCATGACCCATGCCGCCCATGTCGTGCCCCATGCCGCCCATGCCGCCCATCGGCCCGGTCGAGGCCCCACCACCGTCGGCGATCAGCGTGGCCAGCACGTCGTCGGGCGTGCGGCCGGTGCCGTCGAGCCAGTCGTCGAGGACGACGATCCACTCGTGGTCGTAGCGGCCAGGCTCGCGCGGGTCGTCGATGACCATCGGCGCATAGAGACCCCGGTCGAGCTGCAGGCCGACGTGCGGATGGAAGAAGTAGGTGCCCGGGTCGGGGGCGGTGAACTCGTAGACGAAGCGTCCGCCCGGCCGCACCGGGTCCTGGGTCAGGCCCGGCACTCCGTCCGCGGCATTGCGCAGCCGGATGCCGTGCCAGTGGATCGTCGTGTCCGCGGGCAGCTGGTTGTCCAGGGTGACGCGCACCAGGTCGCCGGCGGTGGCGCGCACGAGCGGGCCCGGCACGCGCGCGGCATACCCCCAGGTCTGCACGGCTCGGCCGGCGAGATCCCAGGTGACCGGGGCCGCGGTGAGGCTGCGCTCGACGACCCGCTGACCGGCGCTCGTGGGCGCCGCACTGGGCGGGCCGAAGCTGCGGCTCGGGGCGTGCGCGTCGTGACCGGTGCTCGGCGTGCACGCGCCGAGCCCGGCCACCCCCGCCCCGATTCCGGCGACAAGCAGCTGGCGACGAGTGAGAGGCATGATGCCCCAGCATGACCGACCCCGGTTCAGACGCGTCGTGCAGTCCGGGTTGAGATTCGGTCAAGGATTGCGTGACAGGTGGCCGACCAGGATCAGGGGTATGCCGCGACGCAGGCCGGCGTGCCCGTGTTCGAGTTGTCCACCTGGCCGCCGACGTCGTTGACGACATGCCGGATCGTGCCCGCGCCGAGGTTGACGGTGAGCACGTGGGTGAGTGTGACTCCGGCTCGGGTGGGCACCTGGAAGCCGGCCCGGGTCACGATGGCGGGGTTGTTGCGGTTGTAGACGTAGCTGCCGCCGCCGTAGAGCGTGTGGGTCTGCACCTGGTCGCCGACCCGGTAGCCCGCATAGCCGAGCGTGCCGTCCGGCTGGGTCCAGTCGGCCTGAGTGGGCGGGTCGTAGGGCAGCTCGTTCTGGTAGAGCACGACGACGCCGCGCTCACCGGTCCAGATCGTGTTGTGCTGCTGGAAGTGCTCGACGAACAGACCTGTCGCGGTGACGTCGTCGCCGCTGACGATGACGCCGTTGGCAGCGGTGTTGGTGCGCCAGCGGTCGGTGTCGCCCTCGACGCCGGCGCTGAAGCCCTCGACGCCGTGATCGGCCCGCCACACCCAGGTGTGGTCGATGAGGACGTGGTCACTCTCGACCACCAGCACGGCGCGGGTCCTGCCGATGTGCGGGCCACCGACCCGGAAGTAGACGTCCGAGAGGGTGAGCGGGTCGGTCGAGGTCGAGACGTCCGGGCGACCGCTGGGCCCCTGCCCCTGGGCGGGTGAGGCACCGACGGTCAGCAGGGCACTGGACTCGGTGCTGCCGGCGTCGATGGTGAGCCCGGCGACGACGATGCCGGCTCGGTCCTCGACGACGAGCGGGGTCGCTCCCCCGACGGCGGTGAGCGTGGCATGTCCCATGCCGAGCACCACGGTGCCGGGGCGCGTGACCCGGATGCTCCGGGCGACGTCATAGAGGCCGGGGGTGAAGAGCAGGCTCTTGCCTTGCGCGAGAGCGGAGTTGATCGACGACCACGCATCTCCGGGATGCACGACGTGGAAGTCGCTCAACGGCACCGTGCGGCCGGGCGTCGGCCCGGCCGACCAGCTGACCCCGCGCGTGCCGGACGCGGCATACGGGATGCGCACCTGCCATTGGCCCGCGGAGTCGACGAAGAGGTAGGGCTTCTCCCGGCTCAGCGGCGTGCGCTCGAGCGTGGTGTAGGGCGGGTTGGGGAATGCCGCGTCGCTCGGGGCGCCCTCGACGCCGGAGAAGACTTGGTTCCACACGGCGTTGGTCCACACCCCGACCGAGCTGTTGCGGGTCAACCACTGCTGCTGCGAGCCGTTGATGACCACGCCGGCGCGGCTGTCGGCCATGAAGCCGCCGCTGGCGTATTGCGGGCCGGCCGTGCAGTAGTCCATGAGCGACAGGTTGCCGCCGCGCACCTGCACGCGGCGCATCGAGACGGCCTGGGAGACGGCCCAGAAGTTCGACGAGGCGCGACAGCCGTCCTGGCCGGTGCCGTTGACGTCGATGGTGAGGTTGGCCAGGGTGCGCCAGAAGGTGTTGAGGGCGATGCAGTTGGTCGTGCCGCCGTCGCCGAGGCAGCGGTTGTAGACCTCGACCTTGCCGTTGATGACGACGTCGCCCGGGTCGGCGCCCAGGCCGGCGACCTCGGTGTAGTAGCCGACGGTGACCTGCAGGGGCTCGGTCGCCGTGCCGTAGGTGCCCGGCTTGAAGAGCAGGCTCCAGCGCTCGGTGCCCATCTCGGCGTCGGTCTGCGCGGCGGCGATCCGGTCGAAGGTCGCCTTGATCTGAGCCGTCGGCATGCTCGGGTCGAAGACGACGACCCGGGAGCCCAGGTCGAGGGCGGCTCCGGGCGGAGCAGCCGGCGCAGCGGTCGCGGGGCCGGCCATCGAGCCGACCGCCAGGGTGGTGGCGATGGCGAGCCAACCGGCTCGGCGACGAAGGCGGTGCGGGGCGAGAGGTCCGAACATGGGCGATACCTCGAATCGAGTGGGAGAGCCGCGCCGGGTGCGCCCAATATGTCCCACTGTGCCGCGGTGGACAAGGGCGGGCCGGTGCCGAACGTGAATGCGCCACGGCTGCGATGCTGTCCGGGTGACCGACTACCGCGAGCAGCAACCGACCAGGCAGGACCTCGACGAGACGACCGGGCCGCTCGTCGTGGCCTTCGGCACGCAGTGGTGCGGCTACTGCCGGGCGGCCGAGCGGCATGTCGTGGCTGCCCTCGCCGACCACCCCGACGTGCCGCTCGTCGGCGTCGAGGACGGCCCGGGCCGACCGCTCGGCCGATCCTTCCGGGTCAAGCTGTGGCCGACGCTCATCTTCCTGCGCGACGGGGTCGAGGTGGCCCGGGTGGTGCGGCCCACCGGGCGGGAGCCGCTCGACGAGGCCCTCGCGCAGGTCACCGGGTCGTGAGCAGGCCGCCAGCCGCCCGCGGGTGCCGACACTAGAATCCGGGCATGTCGGCGACCACTCCTGAGGAGCGTCTGCGGATGGCCTTGGAGATGGCCGAGGTTGGTGAGCAGCTGGTGCGCAGCCGGCTGAGCCGCGAGCACCCCGACTGGGGGGCCGACGAGGTGGAGGGCGCAGTCCTGCGCTGGCGCCATGATCGGCCGGGCGCGCCGCACGGCGACCATCCTGGCCCGCCGTCGACACGCTTTCTGCCGAGGCCCCCTCGTTGACCGGGTCGGTGCAGGAGTCGCTGCGCCGACTCGTCGCGGACCTCGCACGATTGCGGGTCCGCTACGCACTGGTCGGTGGCTTCGCGGTGTCGACTCGCGCGGCGCCGCGCTTCACCCGTGATGTCGACGTGTGTGTGTCGGTGGAGCACGACGCTGACGCCGAGCGGCTGGTCCATGACTTGACCGGCATCGGCTACCAGGTCGCCGCTGTCGTCGAACACGAGCAGTCGCAGCGCCTGGCTGCGGCACGCTTGATCTCCCCGGTGCCCGGCTCGGTGCTCGTCGACCTGCTCTTCGCGTCGTCGGGAGTTGAGCCGGAGATCGTCGAGGCAGCCGAGCTGCTGGAGATCCTGCCCCAGCTGCGGCTCCCGGTCGCCCGGTCTGCGCACCTCGTCGTGCTCAAGCTGCTCGCCCGCGACGATGGTGCGCGGCCGCAGGACGCTATGGACCTGCGAGCGCTTCGGCCCGTCCTGACGGACGACGACGCAGCGGAGGCGCTTGAGCTGGCCCGACTCGTGACCACACGGGGCTATGACCGCGGGCGGGACCTCATGGCGTTGACGAGGGAGTACACGGACGACAGGGCAGCGCGCTGAGGGTCGGCCGTCAGCTCGGTTGGGCGAGAACAGGATTGAGCGGGCTGGCCGCGAGGTCGCCGGGGCGCAGGCCGGGCAGCCAGGTGCGCAGGTCGTTCTGCTGGGCGGGGTTGGTCGGCTCCTGCACGGTGAGCCCGTCGGCGAAGTAGATCACCGTCATCACCGCCCGCAGCGTGCCGGTGCCGTTGCCGCCGGCGCGGTGCACCGTCCAGCCGGAGTGGAAGCTCGCATCGCCGGCGCGCATCGGCCGCGGCTCGGCCAGCGCGAAGCCCCGCTCGGTGACGACGTGCTCGAAGTGCGCCTCGCTCGCGTCCGAGATCGTGACGTCGCTGAGCGGGCCGTCGAGATGCGAGCCGCTGGCGAAGGTCAGCCCGCCCATCTCGGGCACGACGTCCACGAGCGGCATCCACATGGTCACGCAGCGGTGGCCGTCGAGCGGCCAGTAGGTCGCGTCCTGGTGCCACGGGGTGTGACCGCCGCCCGGCTCCTTGAAGAGCGCCTGGTCGTGATAGAGCCGCACCGCCGGCGCGTCGAGCAATTGCGCTGCGACAGAGGCAAATCGGGTGGCCATGACGTATGCCGCGACCGTCTCGTCCTTGCGCCACAGGTTCATCGCCTGGACGAACGCCTGGCCGTAGGTGTCCCGCTCGGCGAGTGGCGCCAATCCCTCGGTATGCCGCGCTGTCGCGGCCGCGATCGCCGGCACGAAGGGCGCCGCCTCGGCTGCGGTGGCCAGGCCCGGCACGAGCAGGTGGCCGTCGCGCCGGTAGGTGGCGACCTGGTCCTGGGCGAGGAGGTGCCGGTCGGCGAGGGCGGTGATCGTCGTCATGCGGTACATCGTGGCCCGGTCAGCCGCCGATGAGCGGCATACTGTGGCAGTGAACGGTACGTTCTGGTCATGAGCTCGACGAGAGCCGTCACCTCGGCCGGCCCAGCCGGCTCCTACGTCACGGTGCGACCCGCCCTCCCGGTGCGCCTCGGTCGGGTCGAGCTCGTCGGGCGGGTGAGCGGCGGGGCCGGGGTCCACCCGAGACACCCGCGCCGCTACCCGTCCCACGCGGTCATGCTCGTCACCGGCGGAGCCGGCTCCTATCGCGACGACGTCTCGCACGTGGATCTGCTCCCCGGAATGCTCGTCGTCGTCCGGCCTGGCGAACGGCATTGGTACGGGCCGGAGTTCGGTCACGTCTGGGACGAGACCTACTGTGCCTTCCGCGGTCCGCTCTTCGACCTGGCCGTCCGGCAGGGCGCGCTCGGCGGCCCCGGCCGGGTCTTCACGGCCCGCGAGCCGGAGCGGCTCGCGGCATACCTCGAGCGGGTGCGGATCGCCGCACCCCCGGCGACCGTCGCCACGCAGGACGCCGAGGCGCTCGAGCTGCTCGGCGTGCTCGAGCGCACGATCACCCCCGAGCCGGCACGACCCAACCGCACCTCCGGCTGGCTCGCGAGGTCGATGCAGCTGCTCGCCGGCGACGACAGTCCCGACCTGCACGCCGTCGCCGACGAGGTCGGCATGCCCTACGAGACGTGGCGGCGCCGGTTTCGCGAGCACGTCGGCGTGGCGCCGGCGGCATACCGACGGGATGCTCGACTGCGTTCCAGCGCAACGCTGCTCGCGATGACCAGCCTGCCCATCCTCGAGATCGCGCACCGCACCGGCTTCGTCGACGACCGGCACCTCGCCCGGCACTTCGTCCGCCACTTCGGCACCACCCCGGGCCGCTACCGCGCGGCGACCGGCGCGGGCGACGTCCCCGACAGCTAGCCCGCCCGCCCCCGATCGATCAGCTCGCGGTTGCCGTGGCGATCGGGAGCGGCTGCTCCGACAGGGCGAGGACGACGACGGTCGAAGTCGGTCGACGTGACGCCGATACGATAGAGCCAGCGGGAGACGGAGGGCCTCTCGGTGGGGGTCGCGAGCACGCCGATCGCGCCGAGGAGCGGCAGCGCCTTCACTCTGCCGTCCCTAACCGCTGGTCAAGGCTCGACGCTGCAAATGCTGGAGGACCCGCGCCGCGAAGGAAGGGCAGCCAGCTCGACGCAGTTGGCCAACGAGGTCGACGTCTGGAGCTCTCGCACTCCAATAGAGGATCTGGCGAGAAATCGCCGCGACAACGAGCCCGGGGACGATGTGATCGACAAGGACAAAGAAGTCGTCGGGGTGAATTACCTCGTACGTGAGATCGTCGCCGTCTCTGGACGCAAAGTCCCGAACATTGCAGGCTCATCACAGATGAGGGTGTAGGTGCGGGTGGGCGCGTCGTGGCCGGGGTAGGGGTCGAGGTCTTCCGATGATGGAAGTTCTCACGCTGCCCATCGGGAAGACCTCGACGTGCCTGACGTTACCTTCGCTCGTGCTGACCTGACCACGTTCACCCGCCTTGACGCGCTCGGGTTGGAGGTGACCGGGCAACGGATCGAGCCCGACCGTGCGGTGCTGGCGTGCCGGGTGGTTGAGGAGGATCGGTGGTGCCGGGAGTGTGGCTGTGAGGGCGCGCCCCGTGACACGGTGGTCCGTCAGCTGGCGCACGAGCCGTTCGGGTGGCGTCCCACGACCCTGGTGGTGACGATCCGCCGCTACCGGTGCACCGGATGCGGGCGGGTGTGGCGCCAGGACACCAGCAAGGCCGCGCTGCCGCGGGCCAAGCTGTCCCGGGCGGCGCTGCGGTGGGCGTTGACCGCGCTGGTCGTGCAGCACCTGACCGTCGCTCGGGTCGCTGACGCGTTGGCAGTGGCGTGGAACACCGCCAATGCCGCGGTGCTGGCCGAAGGGAAGCGGCTGCTGTTCGCCGACCCGGCCCGCTACGACGGGGTGCAGGTGATCGGCGTCGACGAGCACGTGTGGCGGCACACCCGTCAGGGCGACAAGTACGTCACCGTGATCATCGACCTGACCCCGGTACGCGACCAGACCGGCCCGGCACGCCTGCTGGACATGGTCGAAGGCCGTTCCAAGCAGACGTTCAAGACCTGGCTGGCCGAGCGACCCCAAGCGTGGCGCGACGCCGTGCAGGTGGTCGCGATGGACGGGTTCACCGGCTTCAAGACCGCCACCACCGAAGAACTACCCCAGGCCACCACCGTCATGGACCCCTTCCACGTCGTGCGCCTCGGCGCGGACGCCTTGGACCGGTGCCGCCGCCGGGTCCAACTCCAGGTGCACGGCCACCGCGGACTCAAGAACGACCCGCTCTATCGAGCCCGACGCACCTTGCACACCGGTGCCGACCTACTCACCGACCGGCAACGCGAACGCCTCTGCACGCTGTTCGCCACCGACGACCACGTCGAGGTCGAAGCCACCTGGGGCATCCAGCAACGGATGATCAGCGCCTACCGCAACCCCGACCGGGCCACCGGCAAGCAGGCGATGACCGCGGTCATCACAGCCCTGAGCGAGGGCGTCCCCGCGGCACTGACCGAGCTACGACGCCTCGGCCGGACCCTCAACCAGCGCGCCGCCGACATCCTGGCCTACTTCGACCGACCCCACACCAGCAACGGCCCCACCGAGGCCATCAACGGCCGGCTCGAGCACCTGCGCGGCTCCGCCCTCGGCTTCCGCAACCTCACCAACTACATCGCCCGCAGCCTGCTCGAAACCGGTGGCTTCAGACCCCGACTACACCCCGGATTGTGATGAGCCACATTGCAGGTCAGAAGATAGTCGGCACCGCAGGCGGATGCGGCGGCATGGACGTGCGCGTCATGAGTGTCGGGACCGGTGTAAGAGTTGTCAATCTCGTAGTCGCGGACATGACCGATCTCGAAGGCTTCTTGGAGGCGTTCCCGGAAGCGAGCGATGCGCGCCCCTGACCAGTGCGGGTTGTCCCTGCGGAGGTGGTACATCGCCTCGGCCATGACATCGTCGGACCAATAGACGGTGAACGGAGCCTCGATCTCGCGGTCGGTGTAGAGCAGAGCCACCCAGTCGAGGAGCGTCTTCGAATACAGGACGTTCGAATCGACGAAGACATCTGATGGGCCACTCCCTCGCATACGTGGAACCTACAACGAGGGAGCGACACCACTCAGGTCATGCGATCGTCTTCGTCACGAAGCGCATCAAATGCTGCGCGCTCACGAGCGCGGCGAGCACGGCGGGCGGCGCGAACATCCTCAGCTTTGAGACGGTGATGTGTGCCGACCTTGTGGGAGGGGATCGACCCCTCCTTGATCATCTTCATCAAGGTGGGCCGAGACACTCCGAGCATTCCTGCGGCGGTCGACGTGGTCACCTCATCAGGGATCATCCCCACGGTCACCGTGCCGCCAGCGGCCATCACGTCGAGCACCTGTTGCAGGATCCTGCCGACCTCAGGCGGCAGGGGGGCGACCCGACGGCCAGCGCGCTCGACGCTCAGCGCTCCCTCGGGACCGCGGAGATCATCGAGGACGCTGCGCGCCTGCTCGGCCTCGCGTTCGGTCGTGAGCACACGACGAACGCCTGTCTCAACTGCCATGGGTAGCCACCCTCACGAAGCCGGCCGAAGTTGCGGATATAAACGTAACAGTTTGCACTTGGGTGTGCAATGCACTTCAGGATTGTCGGTGGCAGCGGGCGTGCGAGAGCGGGCAGAGAGTCTGCTGTCGGCATCGGGGGCGAGTCTGCTGTGCTGGTCGGGCAGGCGGTCGCCGTGGGCGTCCCCGCCGAGCAGGCCCGGGCGCTCGTCGCGTGCGTCGACGGGCTCATCCTCGACGGGGTGCTGCGAGGCGACACGGGCGTCCCGCCAGAGCAGCTGACCGCTCTCGTCGGGCGACTGCTGACGGCGCCCACCGGCTCTCTCGACCCTCCGGGCGGCCCGCCGGGCGGAGGCTCATGACCCTGGCGATCCGGCTCCGGCGAGCCCGGTAGGCGGCGCCGGGGAGCCGGCCACGCGGCATACCTCATGAGGTGGGCGGCAGAGCGGGGTGGTCGGTCGGGTAGATGCCGACCGCGAAGCCGTATGTCGTGTCGCCCGACCTTGGAAGAGAGTCGAACTCGGCGACCAGCTCGGCCATCCGCCCCCAGAACTCGGACGCCTGATCCGGCGAGAGGCGCGCATGCCGGATGAACGCCCACAGCCTGCCGTCGACGAAGGCCGGGACCGACTCGCGAGCCGCGACCTCGAAGTCGTTGAAGTCCCGCGGCATCTCGACGCCGGGGTCCATCGATGCGGCCGAGACATAGAACAGCCGCGCGGTGCGGCCGTAGAAGCGCTCATCGATGGCCCGCACCCGGCGGGTACGCACGACGCGGAGCAGGCCGGCGGTCAGCAGGACGTCGACGTGATGGGCGACCGTGCTCTTCGGGCGGTCGAGCGCAGTGGCGAGCTCGGTCACGGTGGCCGCCCGCTCGTGCAGCAGCTGCAGGATCGTCGTGCGCAGCGGGTGGCTGATCGCCTTCACCTGGGCTGGGGAGGTCAGGGCCAGCCGGTCCTCGAGCTCGTAGTCCGGGGGGTTGTCCGCCACAGCGAAACAGACTAGCGTCTTGGAATGATCGAGAAACTTCGGACATTCATGAACGGCGGCACCGATGGCTGACATCCTGCTCTTCCACCACATCCAGGGACTCACCGACGGCGTGCGCGCCTTCGCCGACGAGCTGCGCCGCGACGGGCACACGGTGCACACGCCCGACCTCTTCGAGGGGCGCACCTTCGCGAGCATCGAGGAGGGCCTGGCCTACGCGCGGGAGACCGGCTTCGACACGCTCGCCGCGCGGGGCGTCGCGGCCGCCGACGAGCTCGGCAGCGACCTCGTCCATGCCGGCTTCTCCTTCGGCGTGACGATCGCCCAGCGGCTGGCCCAGACCCGGCCCGGTGCCCGCGGCGCCCTGCTCATCTACTCGTGCCTGCCGGTCTCGGAGTTCGGCGACGCCTGGCCCGAGGGCGTGCCGGTGCAGATCCACGGGAAGGAGCAGGACGAGTTCTTCGACGAGGACCTGCCGGCGGCCCGCGCGCTCGCCGAGTCGACCCCGGACGCCGAGCTGTTCCTCTACCCCGGCGAGGAGCACCTCTTCGCGGACTCGTCGACCGAGGGCTACGACCCTGACGCCGCCGCGCTGCTGCTCAGCCGCGTGCGCACCTTCCTCGCCACGCTCTAGTTGGGCTCGACACGAGACGCCCGCTGGCAGCGGGCGTTTCGCGCGCTGGCTCAGCCGGTATGCCGCGTGGCCGGCCACGTCACCACTCGCGCGACCCAAGCGCCGGGATCCCCGCCACCGCACGGGACAAGTCACCACTCGCGCGACTTATGCGCCGAGATCCCCGCCACCACATCGGACAAGTCACCACTCGCGCGACCCAAGCGCCGCGATCCCCGCCACCGCACCGGACAGGTCACCACTCGCGCGACCTAAGCCCCGCGATCCCCGCCACCGCACCGGACAGGTCACCAGTCGCGCGACCCAAGCGCCGAGATCCCCGCCACCACACCGGACAGGTCACCACTCGCGGGACCCAAGCGCCGCGATCCCCCCCACCGCACCGGACAGGTCACCACTCGCGCGACTCATGCCGGTCCAGCCACAGTGCGCCGCGCGCCCGACGCGCTGGGCCAGCCGGTATGCCGCGTGGCCGGCCACGCGGCATACCGACGCATCGAGTCGGAGGGCTTGACTCTGACACTGTGTCAGCCGGTGCAGTGGAGTCGTCGCGAGGACGGTCCTGGCGATACCACCACCGCAGGAGGTCTCGTGCTGAGCATCGGCGAGTTCGCGTTCCACGGCGGAGTGTCCGTGCGGATGCTGCGCCACTACGACGCGCTCGGGCTGCTCACGCCGGCCGAGGTCGATCCGCACAGCGGCTACCGGCGCTATCGGCCGGCGCAGCTGACCCGGCTCAACCGGCTGCTCACCCTCAAGGACCTGGGCTTCACGCTGGAGCAGATCGGGCCGGTGCTCGACGCCGAGGTGTCGGCGGGCGAGCTGCGGGCGATGCTGCTGCTGCGCCGGGCCAAGCTCGAGGAGCAGCTGGCCGCGGACACCCACCGGCTCAGCGACGTCGAGCGCCGCCTGCGAATGATCGAGAAGGAGAACACCATGTCCGAGCTGACGTTCGTCGAGACGTCGCTGCCGGAGCTCACCGTCGCCCAGCGCACCGCGCGCGTCGATGACCTGTGGCAGGTCGGGGAGACGATGGGCCCGCGCTTCGGCACGCTGATGGGCGACCTGGCCGCGCTGGGCCTGCGCCGCGACACCCCCACGATCGCCTGGTATGCCGGTGACCCCGCCGGCGAGGGGCTCACCGTCGGCGCTGCCGTGCCGGTGACCGGTGCGGTCCCATCACGGCCGGGCCTCGAGGCCGCCACCCTCGAGGCGGCCGAGCGCGCGGTCACCGTCACCCACCACGGCGACATGGAGTCGATCAGCCAGACCTGGCAGCAGCTCATGCAGTACTGCGCGGCCGCCGGCCTGTCCCCCGTCGGGCGCTGCCGCGAGGTCTACCGCGAGACACCCGAGGGCAACGAGGACGCCTGGGTCACCGAGCTGCAGCAGCCGGTGCGCTGACCCGGCGGACGACTCCCACGTCGCGCTGGCGAAGCCGGAGACACGAAACGCCCGCTGGCAGCGGGCGTTTCGTGCTTCGGCGACGGTATGCCGCGTGGCCGGCCACGCGGCATACCGGCAGGTCATGGCAGGTCAGGGCTGGAGCGGGGCGACGAGGTGCCGGCCGAAGGCGGGCGGGTCGGAGTAGGCGAGGGCGGCGTCCCACAGCTGCTGGTCGGAGCCGACGAGGCGGCCGTCGTGCTGGCGCAGGTGCTCCTCCCAGGTGCGCACGGTGAACCGCTCGAGGAATCGCTCGGGCTCCTCGGCGACCTGCAGCAGCTCCCACGACGTCGCGCCGGTGCGCAGCCGCACCCCGCGCACGCCCGCCATCGCCGCGACGAACGCGCTCTGGTCGGGGGCCCGCACGGTGTACTCGACGACGACCGTCACCGGGGCGTTGGGCGGCGGCTGGAGCACGACGATCGGCTCGCCGAGCGGACTGGCCGGCTGCCGGTCGAGGTGGCCGGTCTCGGGGACCCGAATGACCAGCCCCGCCGCCGCGGCGACGAGCACCCCGCCGGCCGAGGCGAGCATCGCCGGCACGACTCCGAGCTGCTGACCGGCCTGCCCCCACAGCACCGAGCCCGCCACCTGCGAGCCCATGAAGACCATGAGGTAGATGCCCATCCCCCGCGCGCGCACCCACGCCGGCAGGAACAGCTGCAGCTCGGCGATGACCGTGGAGGCCACGCTGCTCCAGCCAAGGCCGGCGACGACGAGTGCGACGAGGGCGACCACGATGTGCGGCGCGACGACGAGCGCCGCGATGCTCGCGGCATACAGGAGCATGGCGATGTTGAGAATCGCGTTGGTGGACAAGCGCTCTCGGGCCCGCGGCAGGACAAAGGCGCCTGAGATCGCGCCGCCTCCGAGAGCAGCGAAGAGCAGCCCGTATGCCGCGGCGCCCAGTCCCAGCGGCCCGCTCGCGATGAGCGGGAGCAGCGCCCACATCGCGCTGGCCGGGATGACGAAGAGGGCGAAGCGGCCGAGGATGCGCCGGACGATGCCCGAGTGGCGCACGTAGCGGCCACCGGCGCGGATGGCGGGCAGGAAGCGCTCGCGGGGGGCGGTGAGCTCGACCGGCAGCCCGCGCCAGAGCAAGAGGGTCGCGGCGAGCGGCACCACCGCAAAGGCGTTGACGATGAACACGGTCGGCACACCGAACGCGGCGATGAGGAGACCGCCGATGGCCGGGCCGAGGGCGCGCGCGAGGTTGACCCCGACCTGGTCGATACGGGTGGCGGCGCCGACCTCGGAGCGGGGGACGAGGTCGGGGATGGTCGCCGACCAGGTGGGGATCTGCAGGGCCATGCCGAGCCCGAGCAGGAAGGTGAAGACGAGCAGCAACGGGGCGGTGAGGTGGCCGGCCCGAGCGAAGAGGAAGAGCGTGCCGGCGACGACGAAGAGGTGCACCTGGGTCCCGACGAGCAGCCAGCGGCGGTCGAAGGAGTCGGCGAGCACCCCGCCCGGCAGCGCGAGCAGCAGGATCGGCAACGTGCTTGCGGCCTGCACGAGCGAGACGAGCACCGCGGCGTTCGGCTCGGTGACAAGCGACCACTGCGCACCGACGAGCTGCATCCACTGCCCCACCCCGGCGCAGAAGACGCCCAGCGCGAGCCAGCGAAAGGCCCTGCGGCGCAACGGATCCAGCGCGCCCACGCGGTGCTCGGTCATGGCGGGTCCTGGAAGTCTCCGGTCGGGTCGGCCCTACGGGGGCGAGGGCTCAGGGTGATCGTAGGCCGCGGACCCCCGGTATGCCGCGCCGCGGCATACCGGCTGGTTGCGCGGCTGGCTGCGGCCAAGTCACCACTCGCGCGACCTGCCCGGCCGAGACACCACCTCTCTGACGACCAAGTCACCACTCGCGGGACGTGCCCGGCCGAGACACCGGCTCTCTGACCACCAAGTCACCACTCGCGTGACCTGCCCGGCCGAGACACCGCCACTCTGACCACCGAGTCACCACTCGCGCGACCTGCCCGGCCGAGACACCGCCACTCTGACGACCAAGTCACCACTCGCGCGACCTGCCCGGCCGAGACACCGCCACTCTGACGACCAAGTCACCACTCGCGCGACCTGGCGGTGTCCGGGCCGCTCGGCACCGGATGGGGTGCGTTCAGACGTGCGCGCGAATCTGCCGCACAGGATGGCCGAGCGCCTCGCCGAGCCGGGCCAGCGCCTGGACGTCGAGCGACTGGACCAGCTGCGGATTGCGCGCCCACACCTCCACCAGGGCAAACCCGGCCGGCCAGTCGAAGTCCAGGTCGTTCAAGGACACGGTCGCGCGGCAGCAGGCCATCCTCACTTCGAGGTCGGTGAAGCCGACCTGCCAGATCCGCTCCATGAGGTCCTGCCACCACTCAAGCAGCACCTCGGCGCGGCAGTTCGGGCAGCGGATTCGCTGCAGGTTCTGTCCGCAGTCGACGAACATGATCGTGGTATGCCGTTGCGCGGCATACTCGTCCGCCTCACCGACCACGCTGCGCAACACCGCGAGAGCACGTTCTGGCGCGCCCTCCGGGGGAGTCCAGTGCGGGTCGGTCGGGATGACGATGAGGACGTCGTCACTCACCATCGCATGGTCGCACGGGACCTCCAGGCGGAAGATGCCACGGCGACGGCCGGGTCGGGCCGCGCAGGGTGCGCCGCGCCAGGCGCGGCCGCGCAGGGTGCGCCGCGCCAGGTGCGGCCGCGCAGGGTGCGCCGCGCACGGTGCGGCCGCGCAGGGTGCACCGCGCACGGTGCGGCCGCGCCAGGTGCGGCCGCGCAGGGTGGGAACGGGCATATGCCCGCTGGAGGGGGCATATGCCCGCACCTGGCCCGGCCCGTTGACGTTGCCGGCTCGTTCGCCGACCGGTCGACGGGAGGTGAACCGGCCTGTCGGTGGCCGATGGCAGACTCTCGAGGGCGGGCGGCATCCGGCGTCCGCCCCGACACACGCGAGAGGACGATCGACATGCCCGTCAGCTTTCACGGTATGCCGTGTTGGTACGAGCTCACGACCACCGACCTGGCCGGTGCAGAGCGCTTCTACGGCGACGCCCTCGGGTGGTCCGTCGCCGACTCGGGCATGCCCGGGATGACCTACCGCCTGGCCAGCGCCGGCGACGGCGTCATGGTGGCCGGCATGTCGGCTGGCGAGCCAGGCCCGGGAGGTGGCGAGGCACCGCCGCCGAGCTGGCTCATCTACTTCGCGGCCGACGACTGCGACGCGGCGAGCGCGGCGGTGACCGCGGCCGGCGGGGCGGTGCTGTCGCCGCCGATGGACATTCCCGGCACCGGGCGCTTCTCGACCTGCACCGACCCCCAGGGTGCGGCCTTCGGCATCCTGCAGCCGCTGCCGATGGAGGTCGAGCCGCAGACCCGGGCCTTCGACCTCGAGGCGGTCGGCCACGCGGGGTGGAACGAGCTGATGTCGGCCGACCCGGCCGCCGGGCTGGCGTTCTACACGGGACTGCTCGGGTGGACGCTCGGGGACACGCTGCCGATGGGTGAGATGGGCGACTACCAGCTGGTGCAGCGCGACGGCAGCGACATCGGTGGGGTGATGGGGCTGGGCGACGCGCCGGTGTCGGCGTGGCTGCCCTACTTCACCGTCGAGTCGGTCAGCGCGGCGATCGGCCGGATCACCACCGGCGGCGGGTCGATCCACCACGGGCCGGCCGAGGTGCCCGGCGGTGCGCACATCGTCGTCGGCCAGGATCCACAGCAGGCCTGGTTCGCCGTGGTCGGGCCGCTCGGGGAGTAGGGGGAAGGTGAAGATTTATCGGATCTGATATTCTCCGAGTGTGGCTGAGCGGATCGATCTCGACGATGTCTGGCGGTCGGCAGCCCGGCTCCAGGAGCTCGTCCCGGATGCCGTGCTCGTCGGCGGTGCGGCCGCGGCATACCACGCTCGGCATCGGCAGTCCTTCGACCACGACCACGTGCTGACCGATCTCGCGGAACGCTACGCGGAGGTGGTCGAGGCGGTCGAGGCCTCGGAGGGGTGGGTGACGTCGGTGCGGGCCAGCTCTCCGCCGGTGACCTTGCTCGGGTCCCTCGACGGCATCGAGGCAGGCCTGCGCCAACTGCGCCGGGTGCGCCCGCTCGAGGTCGAGGAGGTCGACGTCGACGGGCGGATGCTGCGAGTACCGACCCTGCCGGAGTGCCTCCGTGTCAAGGCCTATCTCGTCGTCCAACGCAACCAGGTCCGCGACTACCTGGACACGGTGGCGCTGGCCGACCGGCTCGGACAGGAGGATGCCAGCGCGACGATCGCCGGGATCGACGACTACTACCGAGATCGCTCGGACGGGTCCGACTCGGTGCTGACCGTCGTGCTGCAGCGGCTGGCCGAGCCGAACCCCCGGGACACGCGCGTCATCGCCCAGCTCGCGGCATACAAGGGCCTGGCGGCCCGCTGGCACGACTGGCCGAGCGTCGTCGATGCCTGCACGACCATGGCCGACGCCGTCCTGCAAGGGCTGGAGGAGCAGTGACCGTCCACTTCCGCAACGTCGACGTCGACCCGAGTGCCCCGCTGGACACCTGGCCCTTCGAGGCCATCGTCACGATGATCGAGCGGGGCACGGCGTCGGACTGGGTCAGGCTGACCCGAGCGATCCGCTCCGACCCGTGGGGCCCGATCGCGCGGCAGGTGGAGGACTACCTCGGCTACGAGCGGCCCTACGGAGTGGCGCCGCTGCTCGAGCGGGCGATCCAGCGCGCCCGGGCGCAGGCCGAGCGCCGCGAACGCGCAGCCGTCGCCGCCGAGGTGGCCGCCCTGGTGGCGCGATCGGGACTGACCCTGACCGAGATCGCCTCCCGGATCGGCACGTCGGGCTCACGTCTGTCGACCTACCGCTCCGGCACCGTCATGCCCTCAGCGGGCCTGCTCGTCCGGCTGCGGGAGACGGTGGCCCGCTTGGGCGACTAGGCGAGCGAGCGGCGCAAGAGTCTGGGACTACGACCATTGGGCAACTAGTGCTCGCTCGCGTGCGGCCCTAGCGTCGCGAGCGACATCCCGCTGCCCCCCGAGGAGATTGCGATGCGCCGACCCACCCGCCTGCTGAGCCGGCTGCTGACCGTGCCCTTGGGCCTGCTCATGGCCCTGTCGTGGGCCAGCGCCCCGGTCCACGCGGCGCCCGCCGGCCCGACCGCGCTGGCGGCCAGCGCCGGGCCGCCGTTCACGCTGACCTGGGCCGAGGGCTCAACGGCGGAGAACGGCTTCATCGTCGAGCGGTGCGTCGGCTATCTGTGCACGAACTTCGGGCAGATCGGCTGGGTGCGCAGCGGCGTCACCAGCTTCACCGACAGCTACCCGAACTATGCCGGGCTGATGAGCTACCGGGTGCGCGCCTTCGACTCGGTGGGCTACTCCGAGCCGTCCAACATCGTGACGGTGAGCTGGCTGACCGCGCAGGTGATCTACCCGGAGCTGGTCGTCACCCAGCTTGAGAGCAACCTCTTCCGGATCGACGGCACGGTCTTCGCGGCGAGCTTCTCACCGGGCGCGGTCGGCTACGACTGGTCGATGGGCGACGGACAGATCCGCAGCACGACCACGCCCGTCATGGAGACGATGCGCTACGGCCGCGACGGCACCTTCACGATCTCGATGCGCCCGGTCTATGCGACGGGTCGCGGTGCGACGCAGAGCACGACCGTCACGGCGTCCGGCTGGCACGCACCAGCCCCCGAGCTCACGTATGCCGCCAGCGTCGCCCGCGGCGTGAACCGGATCGACTGGATCTCCTTCCCGTCCACGGCCACCCAGGTCGAGGTGCTGCGCTGCAAGGGAAGCTACTGCAGCAACCTCGTCGTCATCGCCACAGTTCCGTTGTCCGCCAACCGATTCGAGGACCGCACGGCAAGCCGTGGGGCGACCTACACGTATCAGCTGCGGGCCGTTCCCGGCCAGTGGCAGGTGAGTGAGACCAGCTGGTTCACGATCCGCACGGCGAAGTAGCGCGCGGCAGCCGTCATCGGGTGTCGAGGTCCCCACGGCAGCTCAGGCAGGCGGCCCCGGCCTCGCGGGAGCCCACCTGCGACCCAGTGCGCTCGGCCACTCACATCCGCTTGGTGTCGTAGGCCCAGATCGCGATCTCGACCCGGTTGCGGACGACGAGCTTGGTCATCAGCGCGGCCACGTGGCTCTTCACCGTGCTCACGCTGATGAACAGCTCAGCGGCGATCTCGGCATTGGTGCGGCCGCGGGCGACGAGCGCGAGCACCTGCTCCTCGCGCTCGGTCAGCGGGTCGACCGGCTGCCTCGGCGGCTCTGCCGCGCGACCGACGAGGGCTGGGAGCAGTCGGCGGGTGACGTTCGGCGCGATGAGCGCGTCACCGTGAGCGGCGGCGTGGACAGCCTGGACGAGCAGCTCGGGTCCAGCGTCCTTGAGCAGGAAGCCGCGGGCCCCGGCGCGCAGGGCGCCGAGGACGTACGCGTCGAGGTCGAAGGTCGTGATGACGACGACCGCCATCGGGTCGGCCACCTCGGGGCCGGCGAGCCGACGGGTCACCTCGACGCCATCGAGGCCCGGCATCCGGATGTCGACGAGCAGCACGTCCGGGCGCAGCCGGGTCGCCACCTCGAACGCGGCCATCCCGTCGGCGGCCTGACCCACGACCTCGAGGCCCGGCTGGGCATCGAGGATCATCACCAGGCCGGTCCGCACGAGATCCTGGTCGTCGGCGACGACGATCCGAATGCTCACGGCGCGCCTCCCGCCGGCATCACGGCCTGGACCAGCCAACCGCCCTGCGGGCTCGGCCCGGCACTGAGCTCTCCGCCGAGCAGTTGCGCGCGCTCGGCCATCCCGGTGAGCCCGAAACCCCTGACGTCGCTCGACGACGGCCCGGTCCCGTCGTCGAGGACGCGCAGCCGCACCGTGTCGCCGACGCGGCATACCTCGATCTGCACGACAGAGGCCCCACGGGCGTGCCGGACGGCGTTGGTGATCGCCTCCTGCGCGATCCGATAGAGCGCGGCATCCACCTGCCGAGGGACGGCGGAAACGGAGTCGTCGAGCCGCACCTCGACCGTAGGCCTCCTCACGGTGCGCGCCAGCGCCGGCAGATCGGCCACGCCGAACCGCGGTGCGTATGCCGCGTCGGCATCGTCCGTGCGCAGCACCCGCACCATGGCGCGCATCTCGGCGAGCGTGTGCGTGGCCTCGGCCTCGACCGCCGCGAGGATCTCGACGGCCCGCTCGGGTCGGGCCCCGGCGACGACCCGGCCGGCTTGAGCCTGGACCGCGATGGCCGAGACATGGTGGGCGACAGTGTCGTGCAGCTCGCGGGCCAGGGCGAGCCGCTCCTCGTTGCGGATCTCGCGGTGTCGGCGGTGTCCGAGGTCGGCGCGATAGCGGACCACGACGGCGAGGGCGACGACAAGCAGCAGGAAGAGTGCGCCGCCGACCACGTCGGGCGGGCCGGCCGCGCCGGCAGCCATGCCAAGCGCGACGACGGCGACGACGCACGGCATACCGACGGCGATCTCGCGGCCCGAGCCCCAGCGCAGCAACGCGTAGAGCAGGACGATGACGACCAGCATTGCGGAGGGGCCGAGATCATCGCGGC
>Ga0116151_10000586_pt1 | contig 33547 bp, 31 predicted proteins | sample AD_UKC117_MetaG_FD_89893 | JGI IMG/M metagenome (GOLD analysis project Ga0116151, IMG submission 89893) | Active sludge microbial communities of municipal wastewater-treating anaerobic digesters from Hong Kong - AD_UKC117_MetaG | ecosystem: Engineered > Bioreactor > Anaerobic > Digestate... | reverse complement strand
TCGGATTCTCCATCTCGTGTGCTTGGCGGCTCACAAGGTGGAGTCTCCGGGATGGACTCCCGGATACGTCAAACGACTACTGCCTCCCCGGCAGAGCCGGGGGGACTCCCATGGTTTGTCTAGCCATCAGACGGAGTCGCTACCCGATGTCCTTCGTTGATGTTCTTGAGGTCAACACGCGCGCCTACCTTCGTGCGTAAGGGAATCGCTGGTGTATTCGCCAACATGATCTCTTGATTGGTTCGCTCCTCAGTGTGCTGCGTCGACCGGAATGCGATCGGTTCCGACCGCATCGATGATTTCCGGCAGATCGGTTTCGCGGCCGATCTGCGGGAAGTGGGCGCGCTCCATGCGCCGAATGGCGAAGTGCATCCATGCCAATGCCGCCGCAACAACGACGAACAGCAGCATGAAGCAGCTGGTCCATACGCCGGTGAGGTCGTTCATGGCTCCGAACGCGATCGGCATGATGAAACCGCCGAGGCCGCCGATCATGCCGACCACGCCGCCTACCGCACCGACGTGAGTGGGGTAGTACACCGGGATGTGCTTGTAGACGGCGGCCTTACCCAGCGACATGAAAAAGCCCAGCACGAACACCAGCACCGTGAACGGGATCAGACCAATCGCCAGATGCAGGTGGATATCGCCCTCGATGCCCTTCACCACGTACTGGGTGTCGGGATACGACAGCAGGAAAGTGCATAGCGCCGAGACGCCGAAGGTCCAGTACATCACCACACGCGCACCCACTTTGTCGGATAACCAACCACCGACGATGCGGAACAGGCTGGCCGGTATCGAATAGGCGGCAGCGAACAGACCGGCGGTCTTGACGTCCAGGCCGTAGGCACCGGTCAGATAGTGCGGCAGCCACAGCGCCAGCGCCACGAAGCCGCCGAAAACGAAAAAGTAGTACAGCGAGAAACGCCAGACCTGGATGTTTCTCAGCGGCTCCATCTGCTGCCGGAACGACATCGGTTTGGCACCCGAACGGCGGCGCTCCGCCTCGGATGGATCGTCCTGACTGAACAGGAAAAACAGCACGGCGGTGATCGCAATACCGATCGCCCAGACCTTGGCAACCATCATCCAGCCCGCCGCGACCATCACCATGGGCGCCAGCAGCTTGGTGACCGCTGCGCCGACGTTGCCGGCACCGAAAATGCCGAGCGCGGTGCCCTGCCGATTGGGTGGAAACCATTTGGAAACATAGGCGACGCCGACCGAGAACGATCCGCCGGCGAGACCAACGAACAGCGCGCCGATCATGAACTGCACATAGGTGTGCGCCCAGGTCAGCATCCACGTGGCGGCAGCTGCCGCCAGCATCACCAGCGTCAGCACGCGACGGCCGCCGTACTGGTCTGCCCAGATGCCGAGGAACAGACGGGTCAGCGAACCGGTCAGGATAGGCGTCGCAATCAGCAGTCCAAACGCGGTCTCGCTGAGTCCGAGATCCTTCTTGATCTGAATGCCAATGATCGAAAAGATCGTCCACACCGCGAAACAGACGGTGAAGGCGAAGGTGCTGAGCCACATCGCGCGCTGCTGCTGTGCGGTGGAAAACATTTGTGTGCCGGGCATGCCGTCAGATCCAGTTTAATAGTGACGATACGGAGCGACCGGTGGTCAGGCTGCTGCCGCTTCAATTGCGTCGAGGCCACGCACTTCGTAGCGCTCCTGCAGCGTCAACAGATAGTGCTGCAGCTCCTGCTGTCGAACCTGCAGTTCGAGGTAATCGGAAACCTGATACCGGACATCCTCGAATGACTGCGCTTGGCCCACTGCAATTTCATCGATGCAAACCACGTGATATCCCCAGCGCGACTCCACCGGAAACCCGGCGAGACCCTGGCGCAAGCGAAACACCTGACGATCAAATTCCGGCGTGGTCTGACCCTTGGTCAACCAGCCCAGCTCGCCGCCCTGCTCTTTCGATGGACAGTGAGAATGTCGCATCGCGAAGTCGGTGAACAGTACTGGATTGGCTTGCAGTTCGGCGATCAGACCTTCGGCGTCCGAGCGCGCCTTCAGGCGGCTGCTCACGTCTTCCGGTGCTGCCGCCAACAGCACGTGCCGCACGCGTATGCGGTCCGGCGCGCGGAAGCGCTCCTGGTTCTGCTGGTAGTAGCGCAGACAGTCGTCTTCGCTTGGAACACGCTCATCGACTTCGGATTCAAGCAGCGCCCGGATGGCCGCTTCTTCGTCCGATTCGCGTCCAACTGGCTCGACCGTTTGCGCCAGACCCAGCCGCTCGATCTCGCGCCGCAGCAGTTCGCGCACAACCAGTGCACGAGCTGCTGCGGCACGCGACAGTTCGGGCTTGATCGCGCGGTGGTGCTGCATTTCGTGTGCGATGTCGGCCTCGTTGATCGCAGTGTCGGCGACAAACAATACGCAGGGCGGTGGCCGCCCGACGCTGCGCGGACCTTCGGCCTCGTCGCCTTGGTGATCGTGCGCATCCTGGGTGACAGTATTCTGCGAGTCGATCACCCGGATCGGAACAATGCGAGGGTCTGAGGATGCCATCGGATTCAGCTCCTCGGCCCGTAGCGCAGCGTTGCCTGGCGTCGACGCACTACTTGATATGGCCGCCACAGATAGCTGATCGGAATGCTCCAGATGTGCACCAGACGAGTGAATGGCGCGACCAGGAACAGCGTCATGCCGAGGAAAATGTGCGCCTTGTAGACCCAGTGCACGCCAGCGACGAACTCAGACGCGCCGCTGCGGAAGGTCACGATGTGCTGCGCCCACTCGCCGAGCAGGATCATTACGCTGCCGTCCATATGATGGGTCGACAGAATGATGGAATACAGGCCCAGCAGCAGCTGCGCCAGCAGCAGCAGCAGGACCATGGTATCGGCTGGCGTGCCGGTAGCGCTGACCCGCGGATTAAACAGGCGCCGCCACAGCAGCATCAGCAGACCGACCAGGCAGGCGGCACCGAATACGCCGCCCGCGACCATCGCCAGCAGCTGCTTCTGCGGTGCGCTGATGACGTGTTCGTAGACCGAATGCGGCGTCAGCAGACCAACCAAGTGTCCAGCAAGAATGGCCAGCACCCCAAGGTGGAACAGATTGCTGGCGATTCGCATGCCTCGGCTCGACAGCAGCTGACTGGAGCCGGTGCGCCAGGTGTACATGGCGCGGTCGTAGCGCATCCAACTGCCGACGAACAGCACGGCCAGCGCGATGTAGGGATATATCTGGAATGCAAACAGATTGATTGTCTGGCTCATGGCTGCATCTCGGGGCTGGTTTGGGGACGCACCTTTGGCCGACCGGTAGGCGAGCAGTTGTCGTCCGGCGCTTCGCTGCCGAATCGAACCGCCTCTTCCTCCCACAGTTGATCCATTGCCTCGGGCGTATCGTCACGAGGCTCTTCGCTGGCTCGTTGCCGCAGGGAAGCCAGCTCGAGCTTGCCCTCCGAGTATTCCACCAGAAGCTCGAAGAGCAGCGCGTAGGGACTGTTGCGCTCACCGGCACGCGCCGCCAGCAGGCTGACGATATGGCTGACGTGGTGCAGCCAGTCGCGCGTCTCTTCCACCGGTTGCTGCGACAGGTATTCCAGCAGCAGCGGTAGATAGTCAGGAAGTTCTTTGGCCGCCATCTCAAAACCGTTCTTGCGATAGGTTTCGATCAGGTCAACCATCGCCTGACCGCGGTCACGCGATTCGCCGTGGATGTGCTCGAACAGCAGCAGACTCATCGAGCGTCCGCGATCAAACAGGCTCAGCCAGTCGTCCTGCGCGACCAGCGTGTCGGTATCCAGCAGTCCGTTGATGAACGCCGCCAGCGCCTTGCGCCGACGTGGTGTCAATTCGGGGGCATCCGCGGCCTGCAGCAGCTCGTCGCGATGCTCCCACATCTCGTCCTGTGGATAGTCCATCAGGACACCGATCAGCTTCAGCATGCTCATGAGACCACCTTCTCTTCTTTCTCCTGCCGATTCGGCGGCACGGAGTACGAGGTGATCTTGCGCGCGCCGAACAGATCGGCCGGACTGTCGCCGCTGCAGCCGTTACCAAAGGTGAAGCCGCAGCCGCCGCGCTCGCCGAAAGCGTCATCTGCATACTCGCGATGCGCGGTCGGTATCACGAACCGGTCCTCGTAGTTGGCGATCGCCAGATAGCGGTACATGTCCTCGGCCTGGGCGACGCTGAGGCCAGCCTGCTCCAGCACCTTCAGGTCTTCCACGCCATCGACGTTCTTGGCGCGACGCCAGGCGCGCATCGCCATCATCCGCTCCAGTGCGCGGATCACCGGCGCTTCATCGCCGGCGGTCAGCATGTTGGCCAGATAGCGCACCGGAATACGCAACGAAGCAATGTCCGGCAGCTCACCGGTCATGCCAATGCGGCCACGCTCGGCGGCCGACTGGATCGGCGACAGAGGCGGCACGTACCAGACCATCGGCAGCGTGCGGTATTCCGGGTGCAGCGGCAACGCCAGCTTCCAGTCGATCGCCAGCTTGTACACCGGCGACGCTTTCGCGGCTTCCAGCCAGTTGTCGTGGATACCTTCCCTGCGCGCGGCTTCGATTACCGCCGGGTCGAACGGGTCAAGAAAGATGTCGAGGTGCGCCTGATACAGATCCTTCTCGGCCGGCACCGACGCCGCTTCCTGGATTCGGTCGGCGTCGTACAGCATCACACCGAGATAGCGGATGCGCCCGACGCAGGTTTCCGAACACACGGTGGGCTCGCCCATCTCGATGCGCGGGTAGCAGAAGATGCACTTCTCGGACTTGCCGCTCTTCCAGTTGTAGTAAATCTTTTTGTACGGGCAGGCCGACACGCACATGCGCCAGCCGCGACACTTGTCCTGGTCGATCAGCACGATGCCGTCCTCTTCGCGCTTGTAGATCGCGCCGGACGGACAGGCCGACACACAGGCCGGATTCAGGCAGTGCTCGCACAGCCGCGGCAGATACATCATGAAGGTTTTCTCGAAGGCACCGTAAATCTCCTTCTGGATGCCTTCGAAATTGCTGTCCTTGGAGCGCTTGGCGAACTCGGTGCCGAGGATTTCCTCCCAGTTCGGGCCCCAATGGATTTTCTGCATGCGCAGACCGGTGATCTGCGAACGGGGCCGTGCGGTCGGCTGATGTTTCACGTCAGGTGCTTCGTGCAGATGCTGATAGTCGAAGTCGAACGGTTCGTAGTAGTCGTCGATCTGGGGCAGGTCAGGATTGGCGAAGATCTTGGCCAGCATGCGCCAGCGACCACCCGCCTTGGGCACCAGCTTGCCGGCGCGAGTACGCACCCAGCCGCCGTTCCACTTGTCCTGGTTCTCCCACTCCTTCGGGTAGCCGACACCTGGTTTGGTCTCGACGTTGTTGAACCAGGCGTATTCAACGCCTTCGCGTGAGGTCCAGACATTCTTGCAGGTGATCGAGCATGTGTGGCAACCAATGCACTTGTCGAGGTTCAAGACCATGGCTATCTGTGCGCGGACTTTCATTACGCAATCTCCTCGGCGGACTTCGCTGGGGCTTCGCCATCCAGCCAGTCGATCATCGTCATCTTGCGCACGATGACGAACTCGTCACGGTTGGTGCCGGTGGTGCCGTAGTAGTTGAAGCCATAGGACAGCTGCGCATAGCCACCGATCATGTGGGTCGGTTTGACCACCACGCGTGTGACCGAGTTGTGGATGCCGCCGCGTGTTCCCGTTATTTCCGAACCGGGGATATTGATGATGCGTTCCTGCGCGTGATACATCATCGCCATTCCCGGCATCACGCGTTGACTGACCACCGCACGCGCGGTGATCGCACCATTGACGTTGAACAGCTCGATCCAGTCGTTGTCTTCGATACCAGCTTCACGCGCATCGTCCTCACTGACCCAAACAATCGGACCACCTCGCGACAGCGTCTGCATGATCAGATTGTCGCTATAGGTGCTGTGGATGCCCCACTTCTGGTGTGGCGTGATCCAGTTCAGCACGATCTCCTTGTTGCCGTTACCGCGTTTGTCCAGCAGTGGCTTGACGGTTTTTGTGTCGACCGGAGGACGGTATTGCATGAAGCCTTCGCCAAACGCCACCATCCATTCGTGGTCCTGGTAGAACTGCTGACGGCCGGTCAGGGTGCGCCACGGAATGTACTCATGGACGTTGGTGTAGCCGGCGTTGTAGCTGACATGATCGTCCTCAAGGCCTGACCAAATCGGCGAGGAGATGATCTTTCGTGGCTGCGCGACGATATCGCGGAAGCGGATCGCCTCGTGTTCCTTGCCCTTGGCCAGATGCGTGTGATCACGTCCGGTAAACGTACCCAGCGATTCCCACGCCTTCACGGCAACATGGCCGTTGGTTTCCGGTGCAAGATGCAGTACGACCTCACAGGCATCGATGGCCGACTCGATCTGTGGCCTCCCCTTGCTGACACCCTCTTCAAGCACGCTGTGGTTGAGCTTGCCGAGGAAGTCGACCTCGTCTTGGGTGTCCCAGTTCATGCCCTTGCCGCCGTTACCGTGCTTGTCGAGTAGCGGCCCCAGCGAGGTGAACTTCTTGTACAGGTTAGGGTAGTCGCGTTCGACTAAGTGGATCGACGGCATGGTCCTGCCCGGAATCGGGTCGCACTCGCCCTTCTTCCAGTCGCGCACATCGAACGGCATGGCCAATTCGCCCGGAGTATCGTGCAGCGTCGGCACTAGCACCACGTCCTGTTCGACGCCAAGTACGCCAGGTGCCATCTCGCTGACTGCGCGCGCGATGCCCTTGAAGATGTCCCAGTCGCTGCGTGATTCCCAGGCGGGGTCCACCGCCTTGGTCAACGGGTGGATGAATGGGTGCATGTCCGACGTGTTGAGGTCGTTCTTTTCGTACCAGGTCGCCGTCGGCAGAACCACGTCGGAATACAGCGCGGTGGTGCACATGCGGAAGTCGAGCGTGACAAGCAGGTCCAGCTTGCCTTCCGGTGCCTCGTCGTGCCACTTGATTTCCTCCGGCCTGACTTCACCCGCCTCGCCGAGATCCTTGCCCTGCAGACCATGTTTGGTGCCAAGCATGTGCCGCATCATGTACTCGTGGCCCTTACCCGACGAGCCGAGCAGATTGGAGCGCCAAACGAACATGGCGCGCGGGAAGTTCTGTGGCGAATCGGGATCCGCAAACGCGAAATCGAGCCCCCCCGTTTTCAGTTTGTCGACCACGTAATCGGAGGCCGACTGCCCTGCTTTTTCCGCATCGCGAGCAACCTGCAGCGGATTTCGGTTGAGCTGCGGCGCACACGGCAACCAGCCCATACGCACTGCGCGCAGGTTGAGGTCGGCCAGCGAACCGGAGTACTTTTTTGGATCAGCAAGCGGCGACAGCAGCTCGTCAACTTTGACCTTTTCGTAGCGCCACTGGTCGGTGTTGAAGTAGTAGTAAGAGGTGCCATTCATCTGGCGCGGCGGACGACTCCAGTCCAGACCGAACGCCAACGGCTGCCATCCAGTCTGCGGACGCAGCTTTTCCTGGCCGACGTAGTGCGCCCAGCCGCCACCGGTCTGACCTACGCAGCCGCACATGATCAGCATGTTGATCAGGCCGCGGTAGTTCATGTCGTTGTGAAACCAGTGATTCATGCCGGCGCCGACGATAATCATGCTGCGACCGTGCGTCTTATCGGCGGTGCGGGCGAATTCACGGGCAATCTCGATCACATCGTGACGGGGCACGCCGGTGATTCTTTCCTGCCAGGCAGGTGTGCCCGGCACGTTGTCGTCAAAGCTCGCAGCGACATTGGCTCCGCCAAACCCACGATCAACGCCGTACTGCGCCAGCAGCAGGTCATAGACGGTCGCTACCGCCCATTCTTTGCCATCGGCCAGCTGAAGCGTGCGCACCGGAATGTTACGCTCCAACACGTCCTCGAATTTCGACGACGTCCAGTGATCGTGCTCGATGCCGCCGAAGTACGGAAAGCTGACAGACGCTATGCCGTGAACGAAATCCTTCAGGCTCAGACGCAGACGGGTGTCACGGCCGGCACTGTCCTTTTGCTCGATGTTCCACTTGCCCTTCTCGCCCCAGCGGAAGCCGACAGATCCGTTCGGAATCGCCAGCTCGCCGCTCGTTTCGTCAAAGGCCAGGGTTTTCCATTCGGGATTGTTGGCCTCACCCAAACCACCGAGGTCGCTGGCGCGCAGAAAGCGCTCCGGCACCAGCCGGCCGTCGTCGCGCTTTTCCAGACGCACCAGCAGCGGCATATCGGAATACTGGCGGCAGTAGTCGGTGAAATACTGCGACGGCTTGTCGACGTGAAACTCTTTGAGGATCACGTGGCCGAAAGCGAAGGCCAGCGCAGCGTCGGTTCCCTGCTTTGGATGCAGCCAGTGATCGGTGAGCTTGGCAAGCTCGGAGTAGTCCGGACAAACCGACACGGTCTTGGTGCCGTTGTAGCGCGCCTCGGTGAAGAAGTGCGCATCGGGCGTGCGCGTCTGCGGTACGTTGGAGCCCCATGCGATGATATAGCGGCTGTTGTACCAGTCGGCCGATTCCGGCACGTCGGTTTGTTCACCCCACACTTGCGGTGAGGACGGCGGCAAATCGCAGTACCAGTCGTAGAACGATAGACAGGCACCACCCAACAGCGACAGGTAACGTGCCCCAGCGGCGTAGGAAATCATGGACATCGCTGGAATTGGCGAAAAGCCGATCACGCGATCCGGGCCGTACTGCTTGGTCGTGTAGAGGTTCGAGGCGGCGATGATCTCGTTGGCCTCGCTCCAGCGCACACGAGCAAAGCCACCCATGCCTCGGCGAGACTTGTATTCTTTGGCCTTGATCGGGTCTTCGACGATGCTGGCCCAAGCTTCAACCGGCGTCATCGACTTGCGCGCCTCTCGCCACATGCGCAGCAGTGCGCCGCGTACCAGCGGATATTTCAGTCTATTGGCGCTATAGAGATACCAGGAATAGCTGGCCCCTCGCGGACAGCCGCGCGGCTCGTGATTGGGCAGATCCGGGCGCGTGCGCGGGTAGTCGGTCTGCTGTGTTTCCCAAGTAACCAGGCCATTCTTGACGTAGATCTTCCAACTGCACGAGCCGGTGCAATTCACGCCGTGGGTAGAGCGCACGACCTTGTCGTACTGCCAGCGAGCACGGTAGCCGTCTTCCCATTTGCGGTCTTCGGTTCGCGTGGTGCCGTGGCCGTCGGCGAAGGTGGCACGGTCGCGCTTGAAGAACTGCAGGCGATCAAGGAAATAGCTCATCGTGACGTCCTCTTGCAAACTTTGGTTCGAATCACCGCGGCAATTGGCTTTGGTTGATCGTTGATGACTGGTATCAGCACGGCACCTCCGCTCCGCGACGGTAGTACCACCACCAGGTGATCGCAATGCAGGTAGCGTAGAACCCAATAAATGCATACAGCGCCATTTCGGGGCCGCCGGTCAAAGCGATCGAGGTGCCATAGCTTTTAGGGATGAAGAATCCGCCATAGGCACCGACCGCCGAGGAAAATCCTATCACTGCGGCCGACTCGATTCCTGCACGACGAGCAGCGACTGCATGATCCTCAGCTGTCGACTGCGGTCCAAGCTCTCGTTCGCGTCGGGTGCGGAAAATCACGGGAATCATTCGGAAGGTCGATGCGTTGCCGATACCTGTCAGCACGAACAGCAGCATGAACATCCCCAGGAAACCACCGAAATTACCGGCAGATGTTTCGGTAGGCAGGAACAGCAGCACGCCGAACACTGCAACGCTCATCAGCAGGAACACCCAGAACGTCAGCATTGCTCCACCCAGCTTGTCTGCAAGCCAACCGCCCACCGGACGCGCCAACGCGCCCACAAGCGGTCCGAGAAACGCGTAGGTCAGTGCGTTGATCTCCGGAAACTGGGTCTTGATCAGCATCGGAAAACCGGCCGAATAGCCAATAAAGCTGCCGAACGTGCCGGTGTAGAGCCAGCAGATCAGCCAGTTGTGCTTGCGCCGGAAAATCACCGACTGCTGGGCAAAACTGGAACGAGCTGCGGTGATGTCGTTCATGCCAAACCATGCCGCCAGCGTACAGATCAGCAGGAACGGAACCCAGATGAAGCCGGCGTTCTGCAGATACAGCGTTCCACCATCGATGGTTGTTTGCGGCGCCCCGGCCAACGCGCCGAATACGCCTGCCGTGATCACCAGCGGTATCAGGAACTGTGTCACCGATACACCGACGTTGCCCAGCCCGGCATTCATTCCCAATGCGTAGCCCTGCTTGGCCTTTGGGAAAAAGAACGAGATGTTCGACATCGACGAAGCGAAATTGCCACCACCGAAGCCGCACAGAATGGCGATTGCCATAAAGTGCCAGAACGGCGTGGCCGAATCTTGCACAGCAAAGCCCAGCCACATAGCAGGGATCATCAGCAGTGCGGTTGAAATCGCAGTCCAGCGCCTGCCACCGAAGATCGGTACCAGGAATGCGTAGAAGATGCGCATCGTTGCGCCGGACAGCCCTGGTAGCGCAGTCAGCCAGAACAGCTGGTCGGTGTCGAAGCTGAAGCCGATTTTTGGCAGGCTGACAACAACTGCGGAAAACACCATCCAGATGGCGAACGCCAGCAGCAACGCCGGGATGGAAATTGCCAAGTTGCGGTTGGCGATACGGCGACCGCCGGATCCCCAGAAATCGGGCTCCTCGGGCCGCCAGTCGTGCAGGACACCAAACTTCTGTTTCTGCGGAGCGTTGTTGCTGGTCATCGTGTCCCTCGGGGTCGGACTCATCCGGGTGCGAGTCGCCGGGTCGTGTGGGGCACAACAGAGCTATCCCGCACAGATTAGCCAAGCATCCGACAAAACGTCTTGATTTGAGTCAAATCTGCGTTTGATATTGAGCGAAGTGCGCACAAACGAGTACCTGCATACGTATCAATCGCACATTATGAAAGGCGAGAGGTGGTTCGAAACCGAATGCTGGCGGTTATTCGGTCAATCAACGACGCCGGACTGTTCGGATGTATGGAAACAGCTACTTTTCTGGCCGCGTGCCCGGAACGCCGCGTCGACGCACGCTATCGCGAACGTCTACTTCGAACTTCAGCTGCAGACCGGGTGCAGGATCTGCACGGATCTGAAACGTTAGCGCATCACGACAAGGTAGTCGCGTGACGTAGTCGCGCACCGTCAGGACTGGCAGCAGCACTCGCCAGCCACTCGTTGACGACTGCAGTTCAGCGTCTGCTTGCGCATGCAGCGTGATCGTCTGCGCAAATGCGCCCTGTTCTCCCAGATCCGTGCGGTTGTCAAGCGACTCTCCGGATAGCAGCCGTTCCAGCTCGGTTTCATCGACTCGGAAACGCAGGTTTTGGCCCTGGATTTGCAGCTTCATCGCGACGCATCTGTGGGTGAGTGCGCGTGGTCTGCATGTACATGCGGCTGTTCGCAAAGCGAGCAGCCTTCGCTCCAGCTGCTGTCGCCATCACTGTAATGTTCTTGTTTCCAGATTGGCGTGCTGTGCTTGACCGCTTCGATCGCCAATCGACAGGCGCTGAATGCGGCATCCCGGTGCCGTGTGCCCGCCGCAACCACCACGGCCAGATCGCCGATACCCAGACGGCCGTGTGCATGGGCGATGTACAGTTTGACCGGTGTAGCCAGCTCGCCATGAATCTGCTTCGCTATCTCGGCGAACCGCGCCAGCGTCAGCGGCCGGAACAGATCGTAGGTAATTCCGGTGACCGATCGTCCATGGTTGAGATCGCGAACCCTTCCGACAAACTGGGTAACGCCGCCAAAGCCTGGATCGGACACAAACTCCAGTGCAGCCATTGGATCTAGCGCTTCCTGGGAACGATCCGCAACGTGAAAGTAGTAGCTATCCGACATTGGTCAACCTCCGCTTACCGGCGGCAGGACCGCCATGCGTCCATCGGCCGCCAGCAGCTGTGCGTCGCGCAGGATTTCGGTCGAGGAGGCGAACGCACAGGTGGCAAGCAACCCGGCTCCATCTTGCGGCCAGTGGCTGGCCGCATGGACACCAAGCGCTGCGCGTAGATCGGCAACGATGTCGCCCGCCACCGACAGGTTCAGCCGGTCGCCAGGCTCAAGTCCGCGCAACGCACCGAACAGCTCCAGTTCAATTTCCACTCGCTACCTCCATTGCCGACAACCGCACGCCGCGGGCGTCGAGCCCATATACGTCAACCATTGTGCCGGCCGACAATTGTTCAGCGCCGTCATCCAGCGACACCCAGGCATTGGCGTCCAACATCGGCCGAATGCGGAATGATTCCTGTCCAGTCAGTACACGAACCTGCAGGTCCGACTGCGGGTTGAACTCAACCCGCGCCTTTAGGAGAAAGCGAAACCCCGGCTTTTTCTTAACCCCTTCGACCAGTGGCAACCGCAGCGGACGCTCGCACGGCAGCCCAAGCAATGCGCGCACTGCGGGCTCTACAAAAAAACGCATGCCGACCGCGGCCGATGCCGGATTGCCGGGCAACCCGAAATACAGCTCTCCGCCCGGCAAGATCGCGAACAGCAGCGGCTTGCCGGGGCGCATTGCTATCTTGTGAAAAACGATCTCCGCACCCAGTGCATGCAGCGCATCGGGAACAAAGTCGTAGCGACCCATCGATACGGCACCGGTGCTGAGAATCACCCGCGCGCCTGCAGCAAGGCCGCAATCGAGCGCTGCGGCAAAAGCCTGCGCATCGTCACCGACCGTTTGCTGGTGCACCACGCAGCAGCCGGCTTCGCGCAGTCGGTCCGTCAGATAGGGGCCGTTGCAATTGCGGATCTGACCCGACGCCAACGGTTGGCGCGGTTCATCGACCAGCTCGCGGCCGGTGTTCAGCAGTGCGGCCGGCACCTGCGGTCGCATGGATGTCTCGGCCACGCCAATCGCGGCCAGCAGCATGCGCGAGGCCGGCGTCACTCTCTGTCCGGCGCTCAAGACGAGCTGGTCGCGGGCAACATCCTCGCCGCGACCGCGCACGTGCGCGCGATGCCCCACGGTCGCGCACAGCCGGATGCGTTGGGGTCGTCCATCCACGTCCCGCGCCAGCACGCTGACCTGCTCCACCGGCACCACCGCATCGAGACCCGTCGGCAAACACGCACCGGTCATGATTTCGCAGGCCTGTGAAGCGTCGGTCATGGCGTCGCCGGCGGCCTGCAAGCCAGACACCACGAATTCGCGACCCACCTGCAATTCCACGCCGTGCGTCGCCAGCGCGAAGCCGTCCATCGCGCTGTTGTCGAACGGCGGAAGATCGTCCGTCGCGACGACGTCGTGCGCCAGAACGCGATCCAGCGTCAGCGCCAGCGGAACCATTTCCGTTGCCAGCGGGCGGCAGACGGCAAGAATGTGACGTAGAGCTTCCTCGGAGCCAATCATGGATGTAGGCCTTATGGGTGTGCTTCGCCGGAAATCATGGCGAGTGCATGCGCCAGCACCGGCGCGAGAATGGCGAAGGCCTGCGAGGCAGCCCGCGGGCTGCCAGGCAAGGCGATGACCAGGCAGTTGTCGATTTGTACCCCACGTGCACGGCTGAGCCAGGCCAGCGGCGTATGGAAACGACTTTCGGCACGGATCATTTCCGCAACTCCAGGTACCTCTCGACCGCCGAGTGCGGCCAGTGCCTCAGGTGTGTGGTCGCGCGGTCCAAGACCGGTGCCGCCGGTACACAGCACCAACGTGACCCCCGCGCCCGCCAGCGCTCTTAGTCGCGCGGTCACTGGCACTGGATCGTCGGGCAACACCTCGGCCTTGCCGACGTCCGCGCCGAGACTGCGCAGACCCTCGACCAGCACCGGACCGGCCTGGTCTTCATAGACACCCGCAGCGGCTCGATCGCTCAGCGTAAGCACCGCTGCACGTGCGCCTGCCAGATGCGCGTTGCCGCGCGGCTTGTAGTGCGCGGTTTCTTCTTCGCTCATGCCCTCGGGATGCTTCCACAGACCGCGCTTGCCACCTTCCTTGAACAGTAGACGTATCGCGCCAATTCCCTGTGCCGGCTCGACCGGCTTGCTCAGGTCATACAATGTCAGCAGCGCGGCGTTGACTCCGGCCAACGCCTCCATTTCCACGCCGGTACGGGCCTCCGTCGCCACCTCGCAGTACACCCGGATTGACTGTCGCTTCGCGACTGGGACGCAGCGCACACGCACCAAATCCAGCATCAGCGGATGGCACAGTGGCATCAACATCGACGCGAGTTTGGCGCCATGTAGACCGGCAATCTCGGCCATCGCCAATGCATCACCCTTGGGCAGGCGACGCTCCACGATGAGTGCGAAGGCTGATCCGGCCGCCAATTCGCCCATGGCCACCGCGCGCCTCCTGGTCGGTCGCTTGTTGCGGACATCGGCCATGTGGAACGCACCTGCCGTGAACGGAGAATCATGCGAGTTCATTCAGCCTCCGACGGACGCCAGATTGGGGGTTATTCCGGTGTTGCCATCGTGCAGCCCGTGTCCGATCTTCTTCAGACCGAGCTGCGTATGCAGCGCGGCAGTCAGCTCGTCCAGCGAGTCATCGGACTGTAGCAATGGTCTTAGAGGAATGCCGAAATCGCCGAACAGGCAGAGGCGCAGATCCCCTGCCGCAGTTACTCTCAGGCGATTGCAGCCGGCGCAGAAATCGCGCGAGTATGGGGCGATGATTCCTATCCGCCCGAGATAATCCGGATGTTGGTATTCGCGAGCCGGGCCTGCATCGACCGCACGTGGCACCAGTATCCAACCATCGTCCAGCAGCGACTGCTCAAGCGCGTCTGAGCGTAGATGATGTCGTTGGAAATAGCCGCAGTTGTCACCGGTCTGCATCAGCTCGATAAAACGCAGGGTCAGCCGCCGGTCGCGCAGGTAGTTGCGCCAGGCAGGCAGCTGGTCGTCATTGAGATCGCGCAGCAGCACCGCATTGAGCTTGACCGCCTTGAGTCCACTACGTAGTGCCAGCTCCACACCTTGTAGTACTTCATCACCACGATCGTGTCCGGTGATCGCATGGAACTGCTGCCGATCCAGCGTATCAACGCTGACGTTGAGATTGGTCAGGCCCGCTGCCCGCCACTGTGCAATGCGACGCCGCAGGAGGATGCCGTTGGTGGTTATGGCGATGGTCTGGATGCCGGGCGTGGCGGCCACGTCGGAGATGATCTCCGTGAGATCGGTGCGCAGGCTCGGCTCGCCGCCGGTCAGCCGCAGCTTGCGCAGACCCACGGCCGCAAAACCACGCAGCAGGCGTCCGATTTCCTCACGCTGAAGCCAACGCGGCGTATTCGCACCGGCGCGATATCCGCCCGGCAGGCAATAGCTGCACTTGAAGTTGCAGGCCTCCAGCAGCGATAGCCGCAAATAGGGAAACGTCCGACCGAAACGGTCGACCAGCTCGGTCACGTTGTCACTCCTTTCCAAATACGGGAGGCGACCGTGTTTCCACGAGCACCCTTTCAGCGGCAAACGCTTCTTGTCGCTGCGGTCGCAGAACCGTATTCACGAGGAACCAAGGTCCAACGACTCGGAGTTGCGGCGAACGCAATGGTGCACCGCCTCCGCAGGATAGCGTCTTCACGGGCGGTCGCCTTGAGCTAGGTCAATTTCCGACGCGAGGATATTGGGCAGCGGGACGTACCGGGTTGATCGATACAGCTGACAATTGCCTGATTCACATCAAGGCGGCGACGACAGGGACCCAGCACACTCTCGACCAAACCGTCTGAATTATTTGCGATGGCTGCATCTGCGCAGCGTCTCTCGACACTTCGACTGCCGACGGCGGAGTATGCATGGCATATCATGATCTACGCAGCTTTCTGGCGCGACTGGAGAGCACCGGCACACTTCGGCGGGTCACGGAACCAGTGGACCCGAATCTGGAGAGTACCGCTCTGTGCCAGCGCGCTTTGCGCGAAGATGGTCCGGCCCTGCTGTTTGATTCGATGGTCGGCTCCGGGCACTCGATGCTGGGCAATCTATTCGGACACCACAGTCGCATCGAAGCGGCACTGGCCGGTCGGCCACTGGCCTCGCTCCACGAGCTGGGCGAATTGCTGGCCTCAATCAAGGAACCACGCTGGCCTTCCAGCCTGCGCGGTGCGCTATCCAACTGGCCGGAGTTGGCGCAGCTCGCACATGTTGCCCCGCGCACGATCAAGGATGCGGCGTTTCTGGATGAGGTACTCAGCGATGATGAGGTCGATCTGGCGCGACTGCCGATCCAGAAGTGCTGGCCCGGCGACGTGGACCGGCTGATCACGTTGGGCATGGTGATCACTCGCGGGACCCGACAGACAAGGCAGAACATCGGCATCTATCGCCAGCAGCCGATTGGCCGCAATCGCGTGATCATGCGCTGGCTGCCACATCGCGGCGGCGCGCTGGACCACGCCGACTGGTGCGCCAAGCATCCGGATCAGCCGTTCCCGATCATGGTCGCCATTGGCACCGATCCGGCCACGCTGCTGGCGGCAGTAGCACCGGTTCCAGACACGCTGTCGGAATACGAATTTGCCGGGCTGCTGCGCGGCGAACGGACGCGTGTCTGGCACAGCCCACTGACTGGACTGGATGCACCGGCCGGTGCGGAGATTCTGCTGGAAGGGTTCATCCATCCCGGCGACACCGCGCTGGAAGGTCCGTTCGGTGACCACACCGGCTACTACAATGCGCAAGCGGAGTTTCCGGTGATGACGATTGAGCGCATGTCGGTTCGCCGCGATGCGATCTACCACGGAAGCTATATGGGCCGCGCGCCATACGACGAGCCATCGGTACTGGCACTGGCGCTAAATGATCTTTTCGTACCAATCCTGCGTCGGGTGTTCCCCGAAATCGTTGACTTCTACCTGCCAGCGGCGGCCTGCTCGTATCGCGTAGCGGTCGTCTCGATACGCAAGCAATACGCCGGCCATGCGCGACGCATGATGATGGGCATCTGGTCATATCTGCGCCAGTTCACCTACACCAAGTTCGTCGTCGTCACCGACGACGACATCGATGTACGCGACTGGTCTCAGGTTCTGTGGGCGCTGTCGACCCGGGTTGACCCGGCGCGTGACAGCATGATCGTCGAAGGCACTCCGATCGACTATCTTGATTTCGCCAGTCCGGTTTCAGGCGTCGGCTCCAAGCTCGGCATCGACGCTACCAACAAGTGGCCCGGCGAGACCAGCCGCGCATGGAGCCAACCGATCCGTTCCAATGCAGCCGTCGATCAGCGTGTCGAGGGGCTATGGCAGCGACTGATGCAGTCCTGACCGGCCACCTCCGCCTGAACGGCTACCCGTCGATGCTGATGGTCGTCGCCAGCGCACCCTCAGCGCTCAGTGAGTTGGATATCAGGCAGACTTTCTTGGCCTTGTGCAGCGCTTTTTCTGCGGCATCCGGATCAGTGCCGGCTGCAGCCTGCAGCTGCACATTGAGCGCGTAGCGGGTGAAGCGCGTGATGCCATCCACGCGATCAAGCGTGGCATCGATGTCGCAGCGGATGCTCGACCATGACAGGCCAGACGCACGCGCCACCGCGCGGAAGCTCAGCACGTAACAGTCGGCGATTGCGCCTGTCAGCAGCGTCTCCGGTGACCAGGCGTCGCCGGGTCCACCGAATTCGGCCGGCGGCTGGGTTACCAGCGCCGGCAAACCGACGGAACTCAGGGTCACCGCACCGTCCCGTGTGCTGACGGCTTCAACACGGTAGGTGTGTGGGAACGGCGTCATGGTCTTGCTCCTTGAAAATACTCGACTAACTTCACCGGCGTCAGTGATGGTTGGCATGTCCCGCGTCTTCGTCATGAAACTGTTCGTCGTAGCGCGTCAGCACACCCTGCATTGCCGCCACTGGCTGCAGTCTGGACGGTGCCTCATTTAAGGCCGCCGAGGCCTGCAGCAAATCGGCGAGCAGCAGGTGCAGCGCGCCATCAGCGTCTGGCGCAAGTTTGCATTCCGCGAAAATGAACTGGATTGCGGATTGGATTTCGGCGGTTGAGCTCAGTACCAGGGTCTCATCTTCGTTGCCCCGATCAACGCCACTCGCGTCTGACGCCGCCGACAATCCGGCCAGCGCATCGACACTATTACGCACCCTGCTCATGCCGGCGCGCAGCGGCGCATCGGTCATGAAGGGCCCGGTTACTGCGTCTGGCGCGGTCGCATCGGCATGGTGATGTGAGTGATCTGCCACCTCCGTCGCGTGCGTTTGCGCGAGAACTGGCAGTCCTACGCCAGAAACTGTCAGCGCGATGGCAGCCAAGGTCAGGCGCAGGCAAACGAAGGATCGAATCATCATGACGGGCACTCGCAAGGACGAAAGAGTTCAGCTGAGCAGAATTCATGCTCAGACTATCGCAAGCAAGGCCAGAATCCGCTGATCCAGATCAAGGGACACCGGAAACAATTCGATACAGGTGGCCGAAGCGGAGAATGAGTCAATACCCGCACGCATCCTCGCCTGCCAGCATCATCACCTGCCACGCCGATCCTGCAGCGTATGACGCAGGTCATATCGCCATCGCCGGTGACAGTGCAGAATGCCGGGAATTCGGCATGCCAACACACAGCGGAGACTTCATGCAGCCAGCGGATTTTGATGTACTGCGCGAGCAGGCGGCCGCGTCTGGTCGCCAGGCCTATGCGCCCTACTCCGGTTTGCACGTAGGCGCCGCGCTGCGCTCGGCCAGCGGTCATGTCTACTGCGGATGCAACGTTGAAAACGGTGCCTTGCCGATGAATAGCTGCGCCGAGCGCGGTGCGATTGCTGCCGCCGTGTTGGCAGAAGGTCCGACATTCCGCCTGTCGGCGATTGCGGTAGTGGCCACCACGGCGGACGGCAGCGTGCAGGCCGTCTCCCCTTGCGGTGCCTGCCGGCAGCTGATTGCCGAATCCGGACCAGAGGCCAGCATTGGCTTTTTTGGCGCCAACGAGCAGTGGGTAGTTGTTTCAGCGGCCGAGCTGCTGCCCTATGCTTTCGTGCTCCCTCGCGGTTGATTCGAGCCGGCAGATCCATCGAGCAGGCCACCCAATACCAGCTCTGCCATGCGCGCCATGCCGCACTCACGCAATTCGGCCGACATGTGCTCATCGCGCTCTAGGTGATCCGTCAGGGTCAGCACCGACAGGGTCTGGATACGTTCACGCATGCCGACGCCGTACAGGCCGGCTGACTCCATGTCGATGCCGGTGATGTGGTTTCGTGCGAGCAATGCGAGGAGGTCGCTGTCGCCGTCGTAGAAGCAGTCAGTACTGAACACATTGGCGACACGCAGTCCAACATCAGATCGCTTCGCCTGGGCCGCCACATCCTGCATCAACTCGAAGTCGGCACAGGCCGATAGATCGTGACCGCCGAAGTGCAGCCGGTTGAAACGCGAGTCAGTGGAGGGCGACTGCGCCATCAGCAAGTCGCCAATTGCCGCGTTGCCGATGCCGCCACAGGTACCGACCCGGACAATGCGTTTGACGTCATACACGCGTGCCAGCTCGGTGGCGTAGATCGCGCAGGAGGGGATGCCCATGCCGCTGCCCATGACAGTGATCGGCGTGCCGCGGTAGCTGCCGGTGAAGGCCAGCATGTTGCGGCGGCCACTGACCTCTACTACGTCGGCAAGAAATTCTCTGGCTATGCGCTGCGCGCGCAGCGGATCACCGGGCAAAAGAACGGTGGGGGCAATGCTGCCGATTTCGGCGGCGATATGGGGCGTGCTCATGGCTTCGTTCCGTTCGATGAATGCAGGAAGCTGTGGCCTTCGGCCAGCAGTGGCAGTCCAAGATGACGGGCCATGCTCTGGCCGATATCGGCAAAGCTGTCGCGGCGGCCGACGGCGCGCGGTGCGATGCCCGGTCCGGAGAGAAGCGCGGGTATGCACTCGCGCGTGTGGTCACTGCCGGGAAAAGTCGGATCGCAACCGTGATCAGCGCTCAGTACGAGCAGGTCGTCGCGGCGCAGGCATCGACGCAGCTCGGGTAATCGCGCGTCAAATGCTTCCAGCGCAGCCGCATAGCCGAACACGTCGCGGCGATGGCCATAGACGCTGTCAAAGTCGACAAAATTGGTGGCGATCAAGGCGTCATCACCCGCTGTATCCATTGCCTGCAGGGTCGCATCGAACAGCGCATCGTGACCGTTGGCGAGCACCTTCCGGCTGACTCCACGACCAGCGAAGATATCTGAAATCTTGCCGATGGCGACGACCTCTCCACCGGCGGATACCACCGCATCCAGCAGCGTCGGAGCGGGTGGCGGTAGCGAGTAGTCGTGACGATTGCCAGTACGGATGAAGTCGTCTGCGAATTCACCTATAAACGGCCGTGCAATCACCCGCGCAATATTGAACGGCGCCAGCAGGCGGCGCGCGGTCTCACAGACCGCATACAGGCGCTCCAGCCCAAAGCTGTGCTCATGTGCGGCAATCTGGAACACCGAGTCGGCCGACGTGTAGACGATCGGGCAGCCACTGCGCATGTGTTGCTCGCCAAGATGTTTGAGTATTTCGGTGCCGGACGCGTGGCAATTGCCGAGCACACCGGGCAGCTCGGCCTGTTCAACCAGCGTCTGCAGCAGTTCGTCCGGGAAGCTGTTCTCCAGCTGGTCGAACTGACCGAACGGATGGGTCATGGTTACACCAGCGGTTTCCCAGTGGCCCGACGGTGTGTCTTTGCCGCAGGCACGTTCGCAGGCATAGCCCCACAGGCCTTCCGGCGACGACAACCGCTCGAAGCCGGGAGCTGCGTGTCCATGTGCTGCGGCGTGCGCCTGCGGCAGGCCTAGCCGGATCAAGTTTGGCAGTCGCAACGCGCCTCGCGTGGCGGCAGCACAGGCCCCGGCAATATGTCCGAAGGTGTCCGCACCGCGGTCGCCCCACTCGGCTGCATCGGGTGCCGCGCCAACGCCCAGCGAATCCAGCACCAGCCAAATCACTCTGCTCATGCGTAGGGCCTCGGCGAACACCAACGCAACAGCTGCGTATCATCGGGTGGCCGGTCGCTGATGGCGAAGGCTCGCAGTACCCGTACAACCGCAGACTGTGCGTCCGCCTCAGTTCGTGCATGCACAATCGCCAACGGCTGTCCCGCGCTCACCACTGCACCGCGCGCCGTCACATCGGATAGCCCAACTGCGTGGTCAATAGCCTGTCCGGCTTGTCTGCGTCCACCGCCCAGCTCGACCACGGTTTGACCAAGTGCGCGCACATCGATTTGCCCGACATGACCTTCGTGCGGCGTCAGTACGGCGCGCTGAACCGGCGCACGCGGTAGCCATCCATCAAGATCGCCAAGGACGTCGATCGTTGCGCCCAGCCCATTCGTCATACGCTGGAAGCATTCTGCGGCAGCGCCAGAATCCAGGACGCGCACCAGTGTTTCTCTCGCTTGCAATGGGTTGTGTGCCAGCCCACCCATTTGCAGCAACTCTGCGGACAGCTCGATGGATAGTTCGCGCAGGCGGGGGCAGCCGCCGCGACCGGTCAGCAAGCCCAACACGCCGCGCAACTCCAACGCGTTGCCCGCACTGCCACCCAACACATCATTCATGTCGCTGATCGCAGCGTGCACCTGAATACCGCTGCCGACCGACGCCGCCAATAGTCGTGCGGCGAGGTCTGCCGCCGCGCCTTCGTCCGGCAGCTGGGCACCACTGCCAACCTAGATGTCGAGCACCAGCGACCGCGCGCCGCCGGCAAGCTTCTTTGACAGAATCGACGCCACCATCAACGCCGGCACGTCAACAGTTGCATTGACGTCACGGACTGCGTACAGCCGACGATCCGCCGGTGCCAGCTCCGCGCTTTGACCGACAATGGCACAGCCTGCATCGAGCATCACCCGACGCAGCCGCGCTCTGGATGGATTGCTGTTGTAACCGGGAATGCTCTCAAGCTTGTCCAGGGTGCCACCGGTGTGACCCAGGCCGCGTCCCGAAATCATTGGCACGTAGCCGCCACATGCCGCCAGCATTGGCGCCAGCAGCAGACTGACGCAGTCGCCGACGCCGCCTGTGGAATGCTTGTCGAGAGTCGGACCGGGTAGATCGTCCCATTGCAGCCGCGTGCCTGAGTCGCATAACGCCACAGTCAGCTCGCGTGTTTCAACTGGGTCCATGCCGCGACAGGCCACCGCCATGGCGAACGCGGCAATCTGAGCGTCACTCCAGTCACCGTCGGCAATACCGGTGGCGATTGTGCGCATCTGGATGGCGTCGAGCCGATCACCGTCACGTTTGCGACGAATCAACTCCGCTGCATTGACCACAGTCACGGCGCGGGCGACAGTGCCGCCGTCAGTTCGTCAAACAGACTGCTGGCACCAATGCGGAAGTGCGCCGATGTCACCCACGCGGCACCGAATCTTTGGTCGGCCTGCACCACATACTCGGCAGCCTGAGCCAGCGTGCGAATTCCGCCGGCTACCTTGATACCACAGCGAGCACCGTCTTCTGCAATTGCATCCAGCATGATGGCTGTTGCGTCGAGCGTGGCGCTCACGGATGCCTTCCCGGTTGACGTCTTCAGAAAGTCGACACCCTCTTCCAGACCGATGCAACAGGCCTCACGAATTCGCTGTGGAGTGCGCAGCGCACCGGTTTCAAGGATCAATTTGAGCACAGTGTCTGGCCCGCAAACTTCGCGGCAGTCGCGCACCATTCGCTGTGCGACAAGGACGTAAGCCGGACTGTCAAAGTTCTGTGGCAGCACCAGATCAATCTCATGTGCACCCGCCGCCAGCGCACGGCGGGTTTCGCGCACGGCGCGATCCTTGTCGGTCGATCCATCCGGGAAATTGACCACAGTGGCAATTCGAACCTGCGTGCCCTGCAGCGCTCGGCGTGCTGTGGTGACGTGCTCGGGATACACGCACACTGCGGCTGGAACACCGTGACTGGTGCGCGCAGATTGACACAGATCTTCGATCTGCGATGGCGTGTCGTCGTCGCCGAGACTGGTCAGATCGAGCAGCGGCAGCAGACGTAGTGCCAGCGCGAATGCGTTGTCGACGCCATTCGCTGAAGTTGAACTTCGCATCACGGCACTTCCGAAGAGGACAGACGGCCAATCTAGAACTGGCATCGCTATGTCGCCTTGATCTATGGCAAGTGGACGCCAAAAAACCACCTGACCTGATCGAAGTCAAGGCGGGACGTGGTCGACTGACCGACTATTTCCCGGTCTTTGGGGAGAAGGCGCTATGCAACTGGTATGTCCTGCCGGAAATCTGCCGGCATTGATGGCTGCCGTCGACAACGGAGCGGATGCGATCTACGTCGGCTTCCGTGACCAGACCAACGCGCGGGCATTCCCCGGGCTCAACTTTTCGGATGTCGATTTGACTCGCGGGATCGCCTATGCGCATCAGCACCAGCGCAAGGTCTATCTGGCACTGAACACCTACCCTGAGAGCGCACGCATTGGCGAGTGGCATTCGGCTGTTGATCGCGCCGCCGACATTGGTGTCAGCGCCATTATCGCTGCCGATATGGCAGTGCTCGACTATGCCGCTCGGCGTCATTCAGATCTGGCCCGGCATCTTTCCGTTCAGGGCTCGGCAACTACCCAGGCTGCGCTACGCTACTACCACGAACGATTCGGTATCGTCCGCGCCGTGCTGCCACGCGTGCTGTCGCTGCAACAGGTAGAGCGCCTATGCGCCGCGTCACCAGTGCCGCTGGAGGTGTTCGCCTTCGGCAGTTTGTGCATCATGGTCGAGGGACGCTGTCAGCTGTCGAGCTACGTCACCGGCGCGTCACCAAACCGACATGGCGTTTGCTCACCCGCGCGCTTCGTCGAGTGGCAGGAACAGGACGACGGCAGCCGCACGGTGCGACTGAACGGCGTGTTGATCGATCGCTACGTCGAAGGCGAAGCGGCCGGATATCCAACCGTCTGCAAAGGGCGTTTCGACGTTGGAGGCGAGGTATTCCATGCGCTGGAAGAACCGACCAGTCTCAATACGCTGAGCCTGCTGCCGCAACTGGCGCGTGCTGGGGTGGTCGCACTGAAAGTCGAGGGACGCCAGCGCGGAGCGGCCTATGTCGCGAGCGTCGCCAAGGTCTGGCGCCGGGCAATCGACGAACACCAGGCATCGGCCGAAAACTGGTCGCCGCGCCCGGCGTGGCAGGACGAACTGTCGGGCCACGCCGAAGGCCACCAAACCACCTTGGGTCCTTATCACCGCAGCTGGCATTGAGCATGAAACTTAGTCTTGGACCGCTGCAGTATTTCTGGACGCGCGAGCAGGTGCTGGCGTTCTATCGGCAGGCTAGCGAGTGGCCTCTGGACATCATCTATCTCGGCGAAACTGTATGCAGCAAGCGCCGCGAGCTGGGCACGCGCGACTGGATCGCGTTGGCTGAAGAACTGTCCGACGTCGGTCGCGAAATCGTGCTCTCCGGCCTGTCGCTGCTGGAGGCTGAGTCCGAACTGGGGGCGCTGCAGCGACTGGTGCGCAACGGCCGCTTCACGGTCGAAGCCAACGACATGTCGGCCGTGCAGCTGTGCCGTGAGAACGGCGTGCGCTTTGTCGGCGGACCGACCCTGAACATTTACAACGCGCGAACCCTTCAGCTGCTGCGTGAAGACGGTTTGTATCGGCTGGTACTGGGCGTTGAGCATGGTCGCGAACTACTGCGGGCGCTGGACGAGCAGACCCGCGCCGGCGGTGAATCCCTGCCCGAGCTGGAAATCATCGGCTGGGGCCGTCTACCTCTGGCGTACTCGGCGCGCTGCTTCACCGCGCGTGCGCTGGACGTGGCCAAGGATCAGTGCGGGTTCCGCTGCATCGAACACCCCGACGGGCTCCCGCTGGCAACCCGCGAGGATCAGCCGTTCCTGACAATCAATGGCATTCAGATCCAGAGCAACGACGTGTTCGACCTGTGCCCCGAGCTTCCCGAGCTGGACAAGGCTGGCATAGACATTCTGCGACTGTATCCGCAGGTCGGCGGCATGGCATCGATCATTGACTATTTCGACGCGGCGCGACGCGGTGAGCCACCGGTCGCGCGGCGCGGCGTACGCAACGGCTACTGGGAAGGCGGTGCTGGAATGAACCTGTCCTCGCAGTAGCGGTTGCCTCGCGTCACTGCTTAGTTCATTCGAAAGGCTCATTCAGATGTTCAGCGCAACACCGATACTTCCTGCGGTCGCTGACGGCTCCGTTTTCGATCATGAAATGCACTGCGTGCGGTCTGGGTAATTCCGGCGAACCGATGCAGCACAATACGCAGCCCCAGCGGCACCTCGTTCCACGGCAGCTGATCGAGCAGGTTACGCGCGGTAAGTCCCAGCTCGGTATCGCCAGTCACCAGCAGGCGACGCTGGAAGAACAGCGTGTCGGCATCTTCGCGACGACTGACCAGCAACAGCAAGTCTGTTGCGCTGCCCTTCACCGTTGCTTCCGCAGGCTCGCCAACCGGGCAGATCTCCAGCCGCGCCTGCTCATCGAGGCAAACCACCCAGCGCAGATCGAGGTCGCTGACCTCGACGCCTATGCGTCGACCCAACAGCAGATCCAGCGAGCCGCTTCGGATGGGTGTCGACAGCACGTGGCGCAGCGCCGCTTCCAGCGTCACCGCCAACCAGCGTGGTGGCACAACGCGCAACAGCGGTGCCAGTCGTGTTGGAGGTGGCAGCAGACCTAGACACTGCGTGAGTATGGGATGCAGAGTGGGATCGATCATGGTGAGCCTCAATGTAGGTGCCGTCGCATCATGCGCTACCTGACCCTGATCAGGCAGCGACTCTTGGGTAGTTGCCGGAACAACGGCAATCTGCTGCTGCAGACAGGCATCCTCGATCAGTAGCGACATGAGTCGACGGGTGCTGTCATGGGGCAAGCCGAGTTCGCGGCCCAACTGTTGCGCGCGTGCGTGCACTTCGGACTCGCGAGCGGGATCGCGTGAAGTTTCGCCGCTGACGTGTTTGACTGCTGCCGCCATCGCCACCAGCCGTCGACGCCCGGCCATAAGATGCACCAGCGCATTGTCGACCCGGTCGATCTGTGCGCGAATCTGTGGCAAGGTGCGCATCCGCCCTTCAGGGAGCATCGTGCGGCTCCTTTGCCAGATCCGAACGCTCGACCTGTTGCCGCAGCGACTCGGCGCGCGGCAATACCTCGTGTTGGTAAACCTGCCGCGCCTGTTGCGGATCGAAGTCGGCGTGCCTGCGCTTTTTGACACCAAAATCTGATAGCAGCACATGCTGGTCGGCGCTGACACCGGCTCGCGCCAGGCAGGCCGAAACGCAGGCCAGCACGCATCCATCGAGCGCCAGAATTGCGCGTCCGCTGCGCGCGGTGCGCACCAGCCCGGTCACGCCGCCACCTACGCCGGCAATACAGGACATTTCGGCCATCCCGTCGCGATCCAGCCACAGCGCCAACTGATTGGCCATTTGCGCAGCGCTTGAGCAGCCCGAGCAGGCGTAGACCAGCGGTGGCTTGCGATTCACTGCTGAGATCATGCGATCACCTCTTGATGTACCCGACTATGTGCAAATCGCAGCTCTGCTGAAAATCGGTCGATCTGCTGATCCAGACGCCACAGCGCAAGACTGGTGTCGCCGTAGGCCAGCGCCATGAGCAGTCCGGCCGCACCGGTGCCGATCCAGTGCGGCCATACCGCGCAACACAGCAGCGCAATGCCAGCAACACTGTGCAGTCCTAGCGCTCGCAACTTTCGCTGCTCGCTGAACAACCGTTCAATGCCTGGCACCCGCACGCCCGCTGCACGGGCGGCATCCGAACGCAGGGGCTGCAGCTGAAGCCATCCCAGAAAGCCGGCGATCTGCAGCAGCATGCCGAGGATCAAGGCAGGCAGCGCGATACCCAACGCTGCGGTGCCTGCCACCAGCACCAAACGGGGCGCAGGCAGCCACGCGTTAACGGCGATCACCACCACGCACAGCAGCAGTGATGTCGCGCCGAGACGCCAGAAGCCCCGTAGGGCCGCATTGCGCTGACGCGCAGCACGCTGCTGCAGCCACAACAGACCAAGCGCAAAAGCCGCAACCGGCAGCGCCAGCAGCAACGCCATTTCGCCGGCATCACCGCCTGCCAACGCGCGCAGCAGTAGTGCCGACACAAGAGATACGAACAACAATGTCATCCATGCACGGACTGCACGAGGCGTCACAGGGCGCGTGCCCTGAAACATCGGCACCACGACCGATCCCACCGCACCAAGTAACAGCAGCGCCGTACCGATCAGTGCAATAGCAGCATGTATGTCAGTCAGCAGAAACATGGATATCGAGACGTAGCCTGCCCAGCCCAACGCCAGGCTTCCGCCGAGTCCCGCCGTCACCATGAGTCCGCCAAGCGCCAACGCGATACCCGTGGTCAACGTGCGGCGTTGCGCATTCCGCATGCTGCGCAAGAGAGCCCACACGTACAGGACGACCGAAAGCAATACGCCAGACGCGGCGGTCGGCAGCAGTGAAGCACTGAACTGCATCGTGGCAACCAGAGCCAGAACGCTCACGTTGAACAACACGGGTAGCACCCGGTTCAGGCGCGAAGCCAGGACAGGCTCGGCACCGGTGACCACCGGCAGAAACTGAAGCAGACTGCCGAGCATGGCGTTTCCAAGTACGCCCAGCGTGAACACGTGCACGATCGCGATTGTCGACGATGCCCAGCGCGACACGAACAGATCGGGTCCGTGGAACAGCAGCAACAGCGACGCCAGAACACCCCACAGAGGGATCAGTCGCAGATAGCGCATCGGCAGACCCGCTGCCGGCCCGCGGTCAATCGCCAGCGCAACCATGGTTCCGCCAGATTCGTACTTCGGCATCACCGGCTGCAGCGACGACAACATCCACCGCATAGCCGCCGCTCCGCAGATGCGCCAGCAGCGGCTCCGGCCGAATGGGCGTTCGCGCAAGCAGGGTTTGATCCGGCCGCAGATATTCCAGCGCGGCAAGGACACGCAGCATCGGCTCGGGTGCCGGCAACTCACGCAGATCGAGCGTGATCACGTCTTCGTGCGCATCGGCCGGCCGGCAGGGGAGAATCATCTCTCTAGTACAAATGCATTTTCGTGAGACCGCCTTGATCTGCGTCAAGCCACGCGAGACGAAGCAGACTTTTGCGGCACCAACCACCATTTCGACTACTACAACCTATTCCCGGCCTTGATGTCGTGGTCGATTCGACCGATGTCGAACCAACGAATGGGCCCTAACTAGTTATTTGCATGAGCATTGGCCATCTTGGCGCGTGCCCATGCCCTCGTGATGAATTGACACCAAGCCACCAAGCACCGCCGCCCTCCCGTGCTGTGCTCAGTTGACCAGGATCAATGTGATTGGCGCTTTGCCGAAGCAGACTGCTTGGATGAACGTCACACCCATTTCCGGCTTTGTGCCCGCCGTACCGCACTCAGATAAATTGCAGGCTAGCGTCGATGCTGACCGCGCCACCATCGACGCCTGCTTCCTGGGTCCCTATGGCGAAAACGACAGCCTGTTGGAAAAGCTGACGCTGGAATTCATGCGCGACCACGTCTATTGGCGACGTAACTTCCACCCGGAAGATCCGCCGTCGATTTCCACCGAGGCCGCGCAGCACCCCGATTACCGTACGTTCGAAGCGCGTATGCGTCGCGAGTTGCACAGCCTGTCAGCGGCGCTGAAAAAGTCGGTGCCATCACACAGTCCGCGCTATCTCGGTCACATGGTGTCCGACCTGCTGCTGCCGGGCCTCAGCGCCTACATGCTTGCGCAACTGTACAACCCCAACAACGTCAGCGAAGACGCCGCACCGGTGACGGTGGACATGGAGGTACAGGTAGGCCTGCAGCTGGCGCGAATGCTGGGCTACCCAAACGACCCGGCGCAGCCGGCTTGCGCGTTCGGGCATCTGACCTCAGGTGGCACCGTGGCCAACTATCAGGCGTTGCGGCTGGCACTGGCGCTGAAGGCGTTTCCAGTGGCGCTGAGCGCCGCCAACGTGCCCGATATCGAGGTGCCGGAAGACGACTGGTGCGCGTTCAACCTGTCGCCGGAGCAGGACGCGGAATTGTTCGCCCGCTGGCAGCAATGGCTGGCTGTACAACCGTCAGCAGAGCGGCGCCGCTGGATCCGTCGGGTCGAGCAGCAGCGCGTGGAACATCTCGGCATGGCCGGCTTCTTCGCCGCACATTCCACTCTGCGCGTTCCGCGCGTGCTGGCCCCGATCACCGCACACTACTCGTGGAGTAAGGGGCTGAAGCTGCTTGGCATGGGCCGCGAACAGCTGGAGCTGATTCCGACTTCGGGCATGCGGCTTGATGCAGACGCGCTTGCCGGTAGCCTGCGCCGCTGCGCGCGCGAGCATCAGCCGGTTCTGATGTGCGTGTCGGTGCTGGGAAGCACCGAGTACGGCACTATCGATCCGGTCAACGCAGTGATAGCCGCGCGCGAGGAAAGTCGTAGCTACGGGCTGGATTTCTGGACCCATGTCGACGCGGCCTGGGGCGGTTATTTGGCGACGTTGTTCCGCAACGTCGACGGCACGCTGCGAACGCGCGACGAGGTTGCCGCTGAGTTCAAGTACTTTCCCAGCGCCGAGGTGCATGCCGCCATGGCCGCGCTGGCGCAGACCGACTCCACCACCGTCGACCCGCACAAGCTGGGCTATCTGCCGTACGGTGCTGGCGCCTTCATCACCCGAGATCACCGCGCGATGGCACTGCTGTCGGAGCAGGCCGACTATGTGTTTCACGCCGATACCCCTACCGACTATCTGGCGCGCTACCGCAGCTTGGGCCAGTTCATTCCGGAAGGCTCCAAGGCAGGCGCTGCCGCTGCTGCTGTGTACGTGACGCATCGCGTACTGCCATTGGATCACACACAATTCGGTCGGCTGCCCCGACAGACCGTTCGCTCGGCGGAAATCTTCTACGACCGCACGCTGCGTTTCGCCGATGAGCAGCGCGGACGGGTGGAGGTGATGTTACCGTTCGCACCTGACAGCAATCTGGTCTGTGTGGCGCTGAATCCTGCGGGCAATGCATCAGTGCAACTGGCCAACGACTTTGTACGCCAGTTGCACGACATCCTGCGTTGCGACCCGCGCCAGCCCGTGCAAACCAAACAGTTCTTCGGCTCGATGACAAGTCTGCGCCCCGAGCTGCTGGGCGCGCAGGACACTGCGCGCATCCTTAACGATCTGGGGTTGGATCCGGCCGGACTGGACGAGGACAGCGACCAGGATCGCCTGCTGATCCTGCGTCACACGCTGATGAATCCCTACCTGATCGACCATCACAATGGCATCAACTACATCGACCGCTACTTCGAGTTTCTCGATGATTGCATGACGCGCCTGTTGGCCGCGTCATCCAGCGGGAATCGATGATGAATGTGCCACAGGCAGGGCTGGCGAGAGCTCACGTGGCGGGCAGAGCAGATGACCGTCACTGGTTGCGAAAGGCCTTGAGCACGCTGTCGCAAGAGGCCGCTCGTTCTGCCGACACGCATCTGCTCAAGCTCAACTTCGATGGCTTTAACGGTATCGATTTCTACTTCAAGGACGAGGCCGCCCATCCGACCGGCAGTCTCAAGCACCGGCTGGCCAGGTCGCTGTATCTGTACGCGCTTTGCAACGGGAGACTCGCACGCAACCAGCCGGTAGTGGACGCCTCGTCGGGTAGCACGGCGATTTCCGAAGCCTGGTTTGCGCGACTGCTCGGTTTCCCGTTCACTGAAGTTATGCCGGCCTGCACCGCGCCAGCGAAAATCCGCGACGTCCGTGCCTTGGGCGGACATTGTGATCTGGTTGATGATCCCGGCCAAGTACATGCACGTGCCCGCTGGCATGCTGGGCAGGGAGCCTGTCATCTGGATCAATTCGGACTGGCTGAGCGCGCCACCGACTGGCGTGACAACAACAACATCGCCGAATCGATCCTGGGGCAGTTGCGTCATGAGTCGCACTCCGAGCCCACCTGGATCGTGTGCGGAGCCGGGACAGGTGGCACATCGGCCACTCTGGGTCGCTACATTCGTTATCAGCGTTTGGATACGCGGCTTTGCGTAGCTGAACCCAGCGGCTGTGGGTTCGCGGAAGGCTGGCGGCGACGGGACCGTGAGGCACTGGCCAGCCAGACAACGCTGATCGAAGGTATCGGCCGCCCTTGCGTGGAGCCGGGATTCCTTTTCGACGTGGTCGACAGCGTGATCGAAGTGCCTGATGCCGCATCAGTCGCCGCCAGCTGGCTGCTGCACGAACTGCTCGGACATCGCTATGGCGGCTCCTCGGGCACCAACTTGATCGCCTGTCTCCAACTGGCATCGGCAGAGCGGCAGTATCGTCAGCCTGCTGTGCGACCGTGGCGATCGTTACGCGGAGACACTGTTCGATCAACAGTGGCTGGCTATGCGACGCGTGGACTTCATGTCATGGCAGCGATACATACGCGATGCCCTTTCCACTGGCGACTGTCACGGGTGGAGCAACCATGCCGCCGCCGGGACCATCTAAACGACTCGACGCCGCCGGCATGGTGTTCAGAAGGCTCGCCAGCCGCACTCAATAGAAAAGCATCATGTTGAGAACTGGCCGCGCGCATCCGGCTGCTTCAGATAGGCATCAAAGCAGGCCGCAATTACCCGAAGCAAGAGACGTCCTCGCGCGGTCGGCACAATATGACCTGCATCGCGCGTCAAAAGGCCGTCGCTCTCCAATTGCTGAAGGGCTAGTTCGGCTGACGCGAAATATTCGGAAAACGTGATTTCGAAGCGATCTTCGAGGGCAGCGATGTCGATGTCATTGCGGCACATCAGACTATGAATCACGGCGGCGCGGATGTGGTCATCCTCGCCGAGTTCGATGCCGCGCCACAATGGCAGGTGACCAGCATCGATCTGCTCTTGGTACGCGCTTAGATCGCGATGATTCTGACTGAAACTATCGCCAACATGGCTGATCGCGCTGACCCCCAGCCCCAGTAGCTCGCAGTCGGCGTGTATGGTGTAGCCCATGAAGTTGCGCTGCAAGCTGCCGTTTTCCAGCGCAATGCTGAGTTCGTCGTCGGGCCGCGCAAAATGGTCCATTCCAATGTAGCGATAGTCGGCCGCACCCAGTTTCTCCACGACCAACTCCAATAAATTCAATTTTGTAGCGGGATCGCACAAATCGACATCGCGAATCTCCCGCTGGGAACGATACATCTGCGGCATGTGGGCATAGCTGTAGACGGCGAGCCGGTCGGGATTGGCTTCGATCACTGTATCCAACGTGCGTGAGAATCCTTCCGGGCTCTGCTTGGGCAAACCGTAGATTAGATCGACGTTGATTGAGCGCATGCTGGCCGCACGCGATGCTTCCATAATCCCCAGCGTTTGTTCCGGGCTTTGGATCCGGTTGACTGCCTTCTGCACCGTTGGATCGAAATCCTGCACGCCCAAGCTGACCCGGTTGAAGCCTATATCTGCCAGCATCGCGACTTCTTCGGGCTGGATGAAGCGAGGATCGAGTTCGATGGAAAAGTCGCGTTTGCTTGAACGACTGAGGTTGAAGTGCCGACCGATCACGCCGACCAGCTCGTCCAACTGCCCCGACGTCAGGAAGTTTGGCGTGCCGCCACCAAGATGCAGCTGCAGAACTTCACGATCACGATCAAACAGCTGTGCCGTCAGTTCGATCTCGCGGATCAGCCGCTGCAAATAGGAATCTGCTCGCGAGCGGTCGTGCGTGATCACCCGGTTGCAGCCGCAGAAGAAACACGAGCTCCAGCAGAACGGTACATGCACATACAGCGACATTGGCCTCGGAATTGGCTCGGCGTTGCTGCGACGTGCTTGTCCGATTAGCGCGACTTCATCGAAAACGGTGTCGAAGTGCGGCGCGGTCGGGTAGCTGGTATAGCGTGGGCCAGGCCTGTCGTAGCGGCGCAGCAGTTCGGCGTCGAACTGGATGGGTAGCAACATGCCACGTTCTCCTGTTTTCCACAGTTTTCGCGTGCCACACTGCCTCTGCATTGATCAGCGTCAAGCAAATTGCAGCGATTCAGCCACAGCTTTCACGAAAGCAAACAATCGCATTTACCCCACCAGTGCCCACATTTTTTTGCTGGACCCATCGCGCGATGGATAACGGGCTCGCTTCGCAACCGTGCGTGGTGAAAGGTGCTTCTGCAATAGCGAAACCAGCGTCCAGGCGAAATATTCATCAGGGTTCCACCCCGTTTTCAGGGGCAGTTACGTAAGGATTCTGTACGTCGCCAACATGCCAAGTAGCGCCCGCGGCATGAACGGCGGCTTAGGGCCTATTCTGTTGAAAAACTCACGTGCCAGAAAAACCGAGATTTCCGGGCGTGGCGGCGCTCACGACAGTTCGTTTTCAGGTCTCTCGATGACCGCAAACCGCTTGAAATGCGGCTGTCGCGAGGATTGGCAAGTGCGAACGCACCTGGCTAGAAGTTTTTCAACGGAATAGGCCGAAATCCGCCCTTCCCTATCCCCGATAAGCCTGCCTAATCGCCCTGGTCGGCCGGTTGCCTCGGCCACATTGCGACGGTCGCGAAGCGGCCGAGGCTGTGTGAAAACCCATCAGCGCAGCGCTGTCGCAGGTGACGCCTGCATTCGAGCATCACGCAGGATGGCAAAACATTCCCCGTCGTCAGGCAGCAATCGCCTTC